>JAAUYD010126341.1_pt1 | contig 12436 bp, 21 predicted proteins | sample 7278101 | NCBI WGS metagenome assembly JAAUYD01 (sample SAMN14350128, study PRJNA611818) | marine sediment metagenome | isolation source: surface marine sediment (0.6m) | place: French Polynesia: Moorea | collected 2018-08 | reverse complement strand
GCTTGGTTCCGCTTCCGAATCGGATCTACGCTGTGGGCTCGTGGCACGCGCGACGCAGGTAGCTGAGGAAGCGGCTCTCGAGGCCGCCCGACTCTGGGATCCCGGGGTCTCCCAGGTAGCGCACGTACGCTCCGGAGAGAACGAGACCTGGGCGGCTGATCTCCGGGGCACCAACTCGATCGTGCGAATCACCAGCGAACACCATCGGACGCGAGATCAGCTCGAGGCGGAGCTCGACTTCGTGGAGTACCTGGCTGGCAACGGGCTAGCGGTGGCCTGCCCGCTGGTGAACCAGGAAGGGCAGCGTGTCGCCGAGGTCCCAAGGCGCGCCGCCCGGGGAGAACGAGGCTGGGCGGTGGCATTCAGGCGCCTGGAGGGACGCCACTACGAGTACTACTCCGCCGATATCGACCGGCCGCTCTTCCGCCTCTGGGGCGAGACGATGGGGCGGCTGCATTCCCTCTCGACTCGATACGAGCCCCCGGCTGGGCGCTGGCGTCCGCACTGGTACGACGACGCGGTAGCCGGATGCGCCAGGGACGGGGTCCCCTTGGATGAGGAAGCGCTGGGTTTGCGCGAGGAGCTGGTGCGCTGGCTGAAGGGGGTCCCATCCGAAGACAGCCACTACGGGACCGTCCACGGCGACTTCGAGAGAACGAACTTCCTGATTCATGTCGGCCGCATCGGGGTGTTCGACTTCGATGACTCTTGCCGCCATTGGTTCATGTGGGATGTGGCCTGTGCTCTGTGGGTCTTCCGGAACGCGACAGCCAATGAGCGCGCGAGCTTCCTCGGCTGGTTCTTGGAGGGCTACTCGACCGAGAAGGAGCCCGATCCGGAGCGGCTGGCTTCGTTCACGGAGTTGGTGCGGCTTCGGACGGTGGCCTTGTTGCTGCACCGGCTGAGGAACCCACAGCGCTTCTCGAGCGTGGACGACCGGGATTGGGCGGATCAAGCACGAAGTTGGCTCCGCTCGACGTGGAGCTGGTAGCTCGAGCCACCCAACGGATGCGACGCTTACCCGACGGCGAGCTGGCTGGAGACGCAGCACTGCCGGTGCGCGCTGAACTTGGGCCACTCCGCAGGTGTCTGGACCTCGGAGGAGGCGCACATGGACAGGCACCACGGAGAGGCCAGGGGCTTCACCTTGATCGAGATGATGGGGGTCGTCGCAATCATCGGGCTCCTGATGACGCTCGTGGGCATGAGCGTGGCGGGGCGCGTTGGGGAGGCTCGGCGGCTGGCTACCAGCACGCAGGTGGCCTTGATCGAGCAGGCGCTCGAGGCGTACCAGTTGGACAACGCCCGGTATCCGACCGAACAACAGGGCCTGGAGGCGCTAGTGGTGAGGCCGACGTTGGAGCCGCTACCGCGGGCCTACCCTGAGGGCGGCTACATCCGAGAACGTGGACCGCTCGAGGACGTGTGGGGCCGGCCGTTCCAGTATCGAATGCCCGGAGAGCGGAACCCGGGCTACTTCGATGTGTACTCACTCGGTCGCGACGGGCAGCCCGGAGGCGAAGGCGCCGACGCGGACATCGGGAACTGGGAGCCGGGCGCCGGTCAGTAGACCTGCCCCGCTAACCACTCGGCGGCTCGCCACGCAGACAACGCCAGCGAGAGGAAGAAGCCGACGATGCAGATCTCGGCGAGAGCGGTGAGGATGGGATGGCGACGTCGTCCGGCCGGTCTCGGATCGAGCTGAGCGCGAGCGTCGGCCTCGGTGGTCAGGGTGCCGGTGGTAAGGAAGAAGTACTCGGCATCCGTGAGGTCGGCGTTGGCGAGCAACCAGCGTACGCGACGCGCCTCGGACTCCGACACCCAGATGCAGACCTTGCCCGCGATGGCGGCATCTAGAGCGCTGGACGGATGAAGCCCAGGCTCGATGCCGTTCAGGCGGAGCAGGGCCGCGGCGGCCTCCGCGGAGGCGGCATCGGGGAAGTCGCCTACGACCACTCGTTCGGTCATGGAGATCTCCGCGACGAGTCGGGCGCAGTCCTGCAGAGCCAGGAATAGGGGCGCTGCCCCGGCTCTTTGTAGCCCAAGAGATCGACCTCGTTGCCGCGCCAGAGCCTCACTTCGCAGAACTCCCCTCGCCGGCGAGCGCCCTGCGGAGCCGTGCAACGTCCTGGGCGAAGGTGGATTCGAAGGTGCGGCCGGGGAGGACATTCAGGAGCGAGGCAAGACTCCACATGACCGCCGTTCCTTGCCAGCGCGTGTCGACGAGGATCGGCTGGCCGTCGGGAAGTTCCATGATCGAGAATCGGAAGCCGAGGGGCTCCGTCCACCAGAATGGAAGCGCCAACGAAAGGAGCAGGAATCCCGGGTTGTGAGCCGGAGTGGTGTAGTAGGGACGCCTCGGGAAGTCATGGAGATCGACCAACAGGTTGCCGCGGCCCGATGGGGCTTCACCGATCGTCACCTCCCGAAACAGCTCCGTGGCGACGAGTGCGCGGTAGGTGTCCGCGAGACGAATGGAGCAGTAGCGACTCGCGTCTTCCGGAAGGTGATCTGGGCACGCGGGAAGGTAGACGACCTTCTCGGAGAGCTCGCCCGGAACGAGCTGCAGCTCTCGAAGATCGGGCGCCTTCGGCAGGGACGCACAGCCGAGGACGAGAGCTACCAAGGCTGAGATCGCGATTCTGATTGCCAAGTCTACCTTGCCGGCTAGCGGCGGCCGACTCGCGCTTTGTTAGGCGGCGGGCTTGCAGGGCCCAAGGTGAAGATCAGTGGGGTGGATTTGTCGCGCCGCGTCGGCACGCCAGGCAGCGGAGATGACGCCCCGCGAGACGCGAAGCCAGATCCAGCCGTAGAGGACCCCTGACTCGGGGCACTGCACCAGTTGGAGCGCCTCGTCCCTTCGGAAGGGTTCAACCTGGAGAACGTCGTGGGTGAAGTACTGCGGCGGCTCGAACGAGACGTGGTTCAGTAGCTCGCGCACCAGGAAGACGTCGGAGTGCGGACATCTGAGATGGACGAGCTCGATCGCCTCGATGTCGATTCCGTGGATCGACAGCTTCGCGCAGCCTGCGGGGGCCTCGAGGGGTTCCGCCCGAGGCGGCCGCTGGCGCGGCATCGGGGTGGACTCAGCGAGACCAAGGTGACGCCAGCCGATGGGCGCGAGCAAGAGCGCTACCGCAGCGAGCGCGACCAACGCAAACTGACGCTGCTCCACCGGAAAGACCTCGCCACGCGTCCACCCCCTAACGGATGGAGTGCTCTGCTGATGGCGCCGCTGGCCAACAGGGTAGCAATGCTGTGGCCGACACCAGAAGACTGAAGCTTCCGGGAGTCTGTTCTCGAAAGTACGAGAGGCCAGACGGGTGGGCGATCTGGACTCCGTCCTCGTAGGTGATCGCAGTGTACGAGTCCCAGATCTTCAGCGGGGATCCGTTCCACTAGCGAGTCTCAGTCGTCGTCTTGAGCCGCAGGACCGTCGGTTCGTCGGGGTCGGGGAACTGGGCGAGCTGACGGGTGACCGCCAACCCATCGGGTGAGAAGACGAACACGGCCTGATAGGCGCCGGCACCATCGCCTCCCGAGATTGCGAGAACCGGCGCGGACGGGTCACAGATGAACGAACAGCCCATGGTGCAGGTGCCGCCCTGGTGAGGTTCGAACAAGTCACTCGTGCCGCCGGACGGAACCGCGAATCGGCCCTCCGCAACGAGTAGGTGGATGGACCGGAGCTGATGGCTCGGCACGTGCCCATCCGTTCCGGAGTAGGGGGCTCCGTCGATCTCCGTCAGCACATCACCATCGGGATCGAACGTGAGCTCGTGGCCCGCGGGCTCGAATGGTGCCGTGACGATGTCGAACTGGCACGGCGCTGCGGGCGACCCGGCACAGGCAGCGAGCCAGAGCGAGATGATGGCGGCCAGGCTGACGCGTTTGCGACGAGTCACGTGGAGTCGCCTGACGGATGGGTGCTCGGCTGTTGCGGCGTCTTGTCAGGCGGCGTCTTGCGATGCCACAAGATGGACGTGCCATCCGAGCCCGGCAAAGAAGGCGACCTCCCAGAGCAAGATGGCTGTCGCGTCGAATGGCCCGGTGTCCTCTGTGAGGACACCGAGGTATTCAGCGGCAATGAACGCGAGCAAGAGCACCGGGAGGGAGAAGACCACGAAGCGGATGAGGAACACCCAGCCCAGGGACAGGTAGCGTTCGAGGAAGCGTCGGCCACGGGAAGCTCCGTTCTGACGGTAGAGCCAGACTGTTCCCAGTAGCGGGATTCCGATGGATCCTGCTCTCAGGAGGTTGTCCCAGGCGTTCGGTTCGGCGACCGGCCCCATGAACTCGAGCGCGATGGCGGTGGTGACCACGTAGATGAGCAGGAAGATGAAGCGCGCGTTCTCAGTGAGGGTTCCCTGAGCAAGCTCCCTGCGCAGCTCTTTGATGTTCCAGAAGTAGCCGGTGGACTTCACGAGCCGCCTAACGGGTGGGTCGGCTGCGGCCGACGGCAAGTCGGAGACCGAGCGATCCCTGTTGAGAAAGCTACCAGACCTCGATTCGAACGCCCTGCTCGGGCTCCGTCTCCGCGCCGCGCTACTTCACGCCCCCAGCCACGATGACGACATCGGGGAACTCGTATGAGCCGTCTGACCGCTTGAAGTCAGCTGCCCGCTCGATGGTCTTGGCGCGGATTCGGTCCTGGGTGCCTTGGGGGTGGTCGTCGAGCCCCATGAAGGCCCACCCGGCATGTAGCAGCAGGTCGATGCTCTCGAGCCGCGTCGGCTTCACGCGCTTCTCGGAGGTGACGCCGGCGAATCCAGCACGCTCGAGCACCCTTCCCACTTCGGTCGGGTCTTCGACGTCCAGGAGCGGGCCTCCGGGAACGTCCTCGGGCGGGATCTCCTCTCGTGCTGATTCGAAGAAGGCACCGAAGCTCTTCTGTTCCGACTGGATGGGCATGACGACTGCAACGCGCCCACCGGGCTTCAACACTCGCCTGGCGTCGCCGAACACCCGCTCCGGTCGCGCAAAGTGATGCGCGGTGTAGCAGCTCACCACCACGTCGAACTCTCCGTCGCCGTACGGGATGGCTTCCGCATCGGCGATCTCGAATCGGATCTCCGGGAACCTGTTCGAGGCGATGCCGACCATGTTCTCGGAGAAGTCGATTCCCACGACGCGGCGTCCGATCTCAGCCAGCTGAGCTGCCACGTCACCCGTCCCGCACCCGAGCTCCAGAACCTCACTGCCTTCGTCGATTCGTCCGATCTCTCGTAATAGTGGAATCTGACCCGAATAGGCCGTGAACGGGGCGATGCTTGCGGGGTACGCTCCCGCAGCGCCTTGCCAGGTCTCGAGCTCCTGGGCAGCTACAGCGTCCGGGTCGTGGTTCACGGATGTTCTCCCGATGACCGCCCGCCGCCCAATGGATGGGGCGCTCAGCCGACGGCGGCGCTGACTGGGCACTTGCGCGTAGGCGTTCCAGAGCTGCCACGATGGCGGCATGCGAGTTCGCCGCGAGGCCAAGGTCGGCGCGTGCCCGGGCGATGAACTCGTCGAAGTGTCGACCAAGCGAATCGATTGCCCAGTTGAGCGGATCCGAGCTTGGGATCTCGATGAACGGCTCGTCTCGATACGACCAGCCCAGGTGGTAGTGCGGAACCCGTCCGAAGCAATCGAATCGAAGGATCTCTTCCTGGGTTCCGTTGACGGGGCCGAACACGTGCAGCGCGAGCCCGTGATCGCTACCCACGCCCCGGTGCACCAGGGCGAAGGTGTACGGCGGCACTCTCTCTTGTACCGCGAGACTCAGATCGGCCTCTTGGCCCGCGTACTCTCCCTCTTCCATGGGATCGTCCTCGACGCCCAACGGATAGGGCGCTCAGCCCACGCATCGAGCAGCGTAGCACGAGATAGCCAGCCATCGCGTGAGGGACGCCAGATGCCGACAGTCCCTTGGGCGAAGCCGGGAAAAGGGGCGGTGCCCGGCACGCCTAGTGTCGAACCGATCAGCTCCAGCGGCTTGTTAGGCGGTCGCAGAGCGCTCTAGGGTCAACTTCAGACCGCCCGTCAGGCGGCAGATTCCGTTGTACGCTAGCGAGCCAAGGAGCCCAACCAACCAGCCCATGACAAGGAACAGCACAGGGTAGAGCGAGAGCAGCCACTGCATCTGTTCCATTGCCTGGGCAGGGTTCGGGTTCTGCGCCGTGGGCTCCGGTACGGGAACGAAAGAGAAGATGGGGAGCATGATCGCAGTGGTAGCTAGCCCCAGAACGCCGTAGAGGAGTCCCACGATGTTGGCTGCACGCACGGGCGAGATGCGGTTGATCGAGTAGACCATTGAGCGCTCCTGCTACCTAACGGGATACCGGACAACGGATGGGGCGCTCAGCCAAGGGCGCCGCCGGCTGGCAGAGTAGCACCGCCTCAGGGGCGCGAGAGGATTACCTCGGCGAGCGAGGTTGGCTGCGTGGTTAGGCGGCACGGCTACCTGGGTCTAGTCTGGCCGCGGCGCCTGATCAGCCGGCGTCGCGCGGCTGCTTGCGGAGGGGCAGTCTCGCCAGACGCACGTAGACCAGCTCCACTGCGAAGGCTCCGATCAGGAAGGCGCCGAGAACAAACAGGCTCTCGCCCAGGGACCAGATGCCGGACCTGTACTGATTGGCGGAGACGCTCGCGAGCGCGACGCCCGCAGCGCAGAGCACCACGAGAATGACCCATCCGGGCGCGCCGAGCGTCAAGCTCCTTCCGCAACCCGGACAGGTGAAGGCAACCGGGTTGAACTCCCGGAGAAGCTCCCCGGGTGAAGGCGGGTGGTCGCAGGCTGAGCAGGGCACGAAGGTCTCGCGTGTCGACCTAGGGCGATCCGAAGCCGCGGAAGAGGAGGTCGTGGCCGGGCGCGCTTGCCCCCGTACCGGAAGGCTGCAGCGCCGCGTTAGGGGGCACCAGAACTCCGACGTAGATGGTGGAGGAAGTCATCGGGCGTGTTCGCCGCCTCCGCTTCGAGATACGGATATTCAGTGAAGGACGCTGCCCAAGCGAGGACTCGGTCCTCGGTGACGCACCTCTGGACTGCAGTCAGGAAGGCGCGGATGGAATCCTGCCGAAGAAACGGAATCCGCGTCGGATCGGAGTGGTTCCCTGTGTAGTGCCCCGTGAGGCAGTGCGAAGCTTCCCAACTGGCTCCGGAGTGAGCCCGCTCGAAGTCAGCCGGTTGCTCGAGTCCCCGATCGAGGATTCTGTAGAAGGCAACGAGCCACGCAAGCACTTGCGCGCCCCAGTGAGGGTCTTGGATGGAAGCAAGCGAACCGACCCAGTCCCCCAGGGACGTCGGATCGAGGTACTTCAAGCAGAAGAACATCGACGAGGAGAGATCGCCAGAGGGCTCATGCCACCCCCAAGGAAGCGCGGGGCTCGGGGGTGGCTGGCAGAGGAGTTCGCCCACGATGATGGACCCGTCGGACCAGAGGTCCGGGCTCATGATCGCAAGGGGGAGGGTGGCGAGGGTGTCCTCACGAAAGCCCTCGTACGGCTCACTGATCGCCTCCGGGTGGTTCGCCACGAAAGCGCTGACGAGCGACTCGAGGAGAACAGGGCCACGCGGCGGCTCGAAGGCGCGACGAATGAGGCGCGGCAGCAGGTAGTGAAACCATGAGCGCCACTCCTCCAGGGGGCCGAACGAACTGATGCCGCTGGTTATCTCGAGCAGAGCATGAGAGAGGTCATGCGCGTTGATCTCCGCTGGGTCACGATCCGCCAAGTCGGCGAAGAGCTTGCGCTCCTCGGACATGAACCAAGCTTCGCCCATGAGCGTCCGCGGCCGCCGGAGATGGTTCTCCATGCGCGCAAGGGCCCGCGGATCAGGACCTCTCCCGGGAATCCAAAGCAGGTTCGGGCCCGTCGACTTCATCTGGGATCAGCTGGCGCCACCCGGCGGGAAGGGACGGGTACCGGCGCCGCTTACCGGGAAGGTAGCGCTGCCCAAGGGGACGCGAGATGCCGGTCGCCCCTTGCCCGTCGAAGCCGGGGGAAGGGGCGGTGCTCCGACGCGCCCGGCGTCGCGCCGGTCGAGCCGCACCGCCCGCTCAGGCGGCGTACCACACTAGATGCGAGCGAGGACCTGCCGAACAGGGCAACCGAGAGCAGCCTCGAGTATGGCCTGGTCGGCGGGCGAGAGAAGCCCGGCCACACCCGGGTTCCGGGCCTCGAGGACGAATCGGGCGAAGCCAGCGGGCCAGTCGTACACGAGGTCGTTGAGTGTGGTCTGCGACGTGCAACACGGAGTCGTGACCCCGAGAGCCCCGAAAGCTGTCTCATGCGCTGTGGTCATGCGGGCAGCCACCACTCGAGGTCCACAGGGGCGCCGCACACAGGGCAGTTGACCCGCTCTAGGTTCGCACCGGGATCGACGAACGCAGGGTCCGTAGTCGTGCTCACCGAAACGTCGTCGGCTCCGGTCAGCAACCTGCGGAGCGCCTCCTGCGCCGCCTCCTGGTCCATGACTGCCGGCACGAACTGCGGGTCGGTCGGGATCAGCCGCAACAGGATCTCGCTCATGTGAACCGCCTAACGGATAGGGCACTAAGCTGACTCCGCCGCTGACCGGCAGGCTAGCACTACCCAGCGGGACGACAGATGGACTGGAGCCCCTCGCCCGGCGGAGCCGGGAGAAAGGGCGGTGCCCCGACACGCCTGGCCTTGCGCCGATCGGCTTCAGCGCCAGGCTAGGCGGCACGCTTACTGAGCTGAGAGCGAGGCCGCCCAATTGAAGGTGACCCCGTAGACCGCGGGCAGAGCGAGGGCAAAGAGAAGCATGGGTAGGGCGAATGGGCGAAGACGCAAGCGCCCCAGGGCTGCAAAGAGAACGCCCTGAAGCGCTGCGAAACCAGCCACGACGAGCAGCGCAACGCCGTGAAGGAACTCGAGGACGTCCGCGATGCCATGGGGCTCGCCAGGCGCGACAGGCATCGAGGCGTACGCACCCGTCAGGCGGAACGTCAGGCCCAGAAGGGCCCAGACGATCCCGAGCGTGACCGTGACGGTGGCGCAGATCTGAAACCGCCTTCGCGTGACCACAGCCATCGTTGCGCCGCCTAACGGATGGGGCGCTCAGCCGAGGGCGCCGCTGACCAGAAGCGTAGCACTACCCAGGGGACGCCACGTGACCCAAGCCCCTTGCCCGGCGGAGCCGGGAGAACGGGTGGTGCCGCAACATGCCTGGCGTTGCAACGGTAAGCCGCAGCGCCTTCTCAGGCGGCGGGTTCGGCGTCGAGGGCGCAGATCCAGAGTCCCGGGCTTAGAGGGTAGCCGCGCATGCCGGCGAGTATGCGATCGAGCTCTTCGGAGGGGCCACAGCGCTGCCGGAAGAGATCCGGGCGCCGCAGGGCCGCGAAGTCCTGAATCGAGCAACTGGGACCCCAGGACACGGCGCCTGAGTTGGCATGGATGAGCACCGGCGCGCCGCCTACGAGTGCCGGCGGACCTACCTCCCAGTGGGTGCCGGCGTTGACTACGGGCCCAGGTAGGCCGCAGCCAAGCGCGTTCCGAAAGACATGTGCGGCTATTCCCGCCGCCTCCGGTCGTGAAATCCCGTCCTGAGGTTGAACGAGGGCAATCGGCGGCAGGGGAAGCGAGGCGCCGCGATCGGCCGCCGGCGAGACGATGCAGCTCAGGAAGATGGCGAGCGTGTAGCCTGCGAGTCTCATTCCGGGGCCTAACGGAAAGCGCGCTCAGCTGACGGCGCCGCTGGCCGGGAGGGTAGCACTACCCACGGGACGCCAGATGACTGGAGCCCCTTGCCCGACGGAGCCGGAAGAAGAGCCGGTGTCCCGACACGCCTGGCGTCGCCCCGCTCGGCTGCAGCGGCTGGCTAGGCGGCGCGCTCCCACGAGACGGAGGAGAACTTGACGATGGCCGAGTGGCCTTCGATTTCCGGGGCGTCCGGGGACCTGGCGACAGTGACCAGGACGAGTGAGTAGTCGTGGACTGCGAGCTGGTCCCACTCGAAGAAGCTGAGGAACTCGAGGATGGTGCTGTTCGGCAGAGTCCGAACAGGGTGGTCCCAGTAGCCGGAGATCGTGCCCGGAGCTCGGTTGATCATGGCGGAGGTATTGGGCTCGGCCGGGCGCAGCGACAGGCCTCGGACGGGAAGCGGTCCACCGTACTGACCGGCAGCCAGGCCGAGGGGCCGGGCGACCAGGTCGTCGAACGTCGAGGCCTCGAGCTCCTGGAACCGCTCGTAGGCCGCCCAGTTGGGACCGTCGAAGGTGTGACGCTGGTGCAAGCGCGTGCGGATCTCACTCGCGGCTCGTCGGAAGGCCTCTAGTGCTTCGCTGGGAGTCACGCCGCGGTAGTCCGCCTAACGATAGGGCGCCCAGCTGACGGCGCCGCGGACCAGAAGGGTAGCACCAACCCGGAGGTCGCCAGATGCTGGTAGCCCCTTGCTCGACGCAGTCGGGAGAAGACGGTGCCTCCGTTGCGCCTGGCGCTGCTCCGGTCAGCCGCGGCGCCTGGTCAGGCGTCAGGGCTTCCCGGCGGGTACTGGGTGACTCGGAGGACGGCGCCAACGCGGCCCATGGACTCCATGCTGGCGGACGACACCGACCACTGTGAGGCCTTGGCGTTCGTAGCTTCGATGCCTACGTCCAGTGTTCGGCTGGCGCTGTTCGACCACGCTGCCCGGGCGGCAGGCGGGAGGGCCTCGAGCAGCGAGCAGAACGCCTGAATGCATGAATCGGGATCAGGATGCTGTCGCGAGAGCTCGAAGCAGGCGAAGTAGAGCCCGTCGCGTTGGCTCTTGTGGAGACAGACAACGGTAGACCCGAGGGCGTCTTCGAGGGCGGCGAGATCGGCCACGGACTCGACTTCGAGATCGGTGTTGAGGTACTTGTGTCCCATCCAGGCTTACGGGCTGGCCTGCTCGTTGAGGTGCTCGCGCAGCCTCCGGATGACCTCTTGGTGGATCGAGCTCGGATCGGGGAAGCGTCCGAGAAGCGCGAGCGCCTCCCATGCCAGCTCCGCTGCCGCCCTTGGGCGATTGGCACGGAAGAGCTCGAGGGAAGCGGAGGCCAGGGCAGAGCCGCGGCCGAAGCCGTGGTGGCGCATCGGTGCGAGGTGCATCTCGGCGACTGCGCGAAATGCATTGGCCGCGGCAACATGGCTCCCTTGCTGTGCCAATATGGTCGCGGCGAAGCCCAGAGGTTCCGCTGCTTCGGCCGGACCAACTACGTCGACTGCCGCATCGAGCCGCTTCGCGAGGCGGCGAAGGCTCGCGACCGCCGCCTTCGGATTCGAGCCCCGGAGCGCGAGTGCTTCCTGGAGCTCGGATAGGTACTCGTCGCGCGTCACTGCTGCGTGCGCTCCGTCCCGCTCAACGGATAGGGCGCTCAGCTGACGGCGCCGCTGAGCGGCAAGGTAGCACGACCCAGGGGGCCGAAAGATGTTTAAAGCCCCTGGCCCATCGCAGCCGGGAGAAGGGGCGTTGCCCGGTCGCCTGCAGCGCCGGGTGGCTAGGTGCACCGGGCAATCCATGCGCCTAGCTGTCGGGTGATTCTGCGGTCGCGCCAACCGACGAAGCCCGAGTCATCAGACGGGGACGGAGGGGTCGTCCAGATGTAGACGCCGTCGAACCATCCGGGATCTCGGTCGGGGATCGTGCCGGCCTCCGCCAGGAGTGCGAGGTATCCGGTCCGGGAAGAGGGAACAAAGATCGTCTGATAGAGAACGCCGTTCGTGAAGGTCAGCTCGAGGGTTCCTGGCATGCCGAGGTGGGACCAAGGAGACACGGAGAGGGTGAGCTCGTCCGCTCGCGGGCACTCTCCACGAGATGGCACGGCGGCCTCATACAGCGTCGTGACGTCAGCGGTAGAAGGGAGGCGCGCGAGAACCTCGTCGCGGCGCTCGTAGCTCGAGAATCCATCGATGAGCGGCTGGGGCCGTCTTTTCCCAGCGCCGGGCTCGGGCGCAGAGCAAGCCAGCAGGAGAAAGACGAGGACGACGGATTCGGTTCGCAAGACGCGTAGCGGATGGGGCGCTCAGCTGATGGAGCCGTGGATCGGCAGGGTAGCACTAGCCAGGGGACGCCAGGCGACTGGAGCCCCTTGCCCGGAGGAACCGGGAGAAGAGGCGGCGCCTCGATGGCCTCGGGTAGCGTCGGCCAGCCGCGGCGCCGTGCTAGGCGGCGATCTAGCTGGGCTGATCGTGCCTATAGCCGTCGAGTACCCCTTGCCGGGCGAAGCCAGGTGAACGGGCGCTGCTCGGGTACGCGTGGCTTTGCGCCGGTCGGCTGCAGCGCCTGGTTAGGCGGCGCTTCAATCTCGCCGGAGATGCCGGAACGCACCCGTAGCCAGCAGTTGCTCTTGGATCACGTCGGGCTCAGCTACCCGAGAAACGTGGAGGATCGTGAGAGCATCCGGGAAGTCAGGCTCCGCCAACTCATCTAGCTCAGCGTTGCGTTGTAGGATGAAGGAGTCAGAGCAACGGTAGT
>JAAUYD010275207.1_pt1 | contig 12437 bp, 9 predicted proteins | sample 7278101 | NCBI WGS metagenome assembly JAAUYD01 (sample SAMN14350128, study PRJNA611818) | marine sediment metagenome | isolation source: surface marine sediment (0.6m) | place: French Polynesia: Moorea | collected 2018-08 | reverse complement strand
CAATTTTTTGACTGACATTCAGACGATTTAAGTATTTCTGCAAATCACTTCGTAATGATCGAGAATGATTTAATTGCTTCTGAGATATAGAGTTATTAAATACACTTATATTGTCAGTATTTCCCGATTTATGAATCATATATAGTTTTATTTATATTTGCATTTTTAGCACTATCTATTATTCCCTTAAAAGTATTTATTATTACTATTTTATTGTAAAATTATACTTACCTGAAGATTATTTCTGGTACTTTTATCTCTTTCCTATATTTTGTCAGGACAATTCTCAAACAAAGACTCTAAATCATTTATCGTCTCTCCTTTAGAGAGACTTAAGAATAAAAAAGTATATTATACTACTACACATTTAAGTAATTTCCATGTTCTCAAAAAACACAAATAGTAAAATAAACACTAAAAATTGAGTTCAAAGCTATCTGGTGACTATAGATGTTTTGCAGACAAACTACATTGCAAATAATGGCAAAAAATAGTCACAAATCATTACACTTAAAGTAACTTGCCAATGCTATGCAGACAATAGATTTAGATTGATGAGCGAACAACCTGCTAAAATTTGTATTCTTGGTGGTGGTTTTGGTGGTCTTTACACTGCCTTGCGCCTGAGTAAATTCACTTGGGATGATGGGAAAAAACCAGAAATTGTGTTGGTAGATAAAAGCGATCGCTTCCTATTTTTACCACTGCTTTACGAACTTCTGACTGGCGAATTACAAACTTGGGAAATTGCTCCTCCCTTTGAAGAACTTTTGCAAAACACTGGCGTACGCTTTTATCAAAGTGAGGTCTCAGGGATTGATATAGAGCAAAATCGAGTTAACTTACAAAATGCTCTGGAAATATCTTATGATCACTTAGTGTTGGCTTTGGGAGGAGAAACACCTTTAGATATAGTACCTGGAGCAACATCTTATGCTTTTCCCTTCCGTAGTATTGCTGATACATACCGCCTAGAAGAACGCTTGCGAATATTAGAGGAATCTGATAAAGATAAAATTCGGGTGGCAATTGTTGGCGGGGGTTACAGCGGTGTAGAGTTAGCTTGTAAGTTAGCAGATCGACTCGGGAAAAGGGGAAGATTCCGGTTAGTTGAAATGAGCGACCAAATTTTACAAACTTCCACTGATTTTAACCGGGAAGCTGCGAAAAAAGCTTTGGATAAACGTGGTGTATTTATCGATTTAGAAACTAAGGTTGAATCCATTGCTCAAGATAATATTTCTTTGGAATATAAGGGTCAGATAGATATAATTCCTGTAGATTTAGTGCTTTGGACTGTGGGAACTAGGGTCACACCCATAGTACAAAATCTTCCTTTGAAGAAGAACAAACGGAATCAAATCACTACACTTCCAACTTTGCAAGTTCACGATCGCCCAGAAATATTTGCTTTAGGCGATCTTGCTGATTGTTTAGATGCTGATGGTCAGCAAATACCAGCTACTGCTCAAGCTGCTTTTCAACAAGCAGATTTTGTTGCTTGGAATATTTGGGGGTCTTTAACAAATCGTCCTTTGCTTCCCTTCCGTTACAAACAGTTAGGAGAACTCATGTCATTGGGTGTAGATAATGCGACCTTAACTGGTTTGGGGATAAAACTCGAAGGAACTTTAGGATATGTTGCTCGCCGTTTACTTTATTTATATCGTTTACCAACATTAGAACATCAACTAAAAGTCAGTTTTAATTGGTTAGCAACTCCCATTATCGATAACTTGTAGGATCTTTCAAATTCTAGGATCTTTCAATTTGGTTAACTCTAACTTGGTTAACTTAAATTCGGTTAACTTTGTATTTGAGGAAGTAGGTTAAAAATACAAGGAGTCAGGAATCAGGAGACAAGATTTCGAAAATTTAGAAACTTAGAAATTGAGAATGATATGATATCTACCACAATAACCATGATAAAAACTATGGTTTTACAGACATACAATTTTTAGACGTACAATTTTTTTATTACAAAACTGGTGTGCCCCATTAATTTTTAATTTTAAACCGCTCGTACCCATCTTTAGTTTTCCTGGGTTTATTTACCGATAAGTGTGGGGAAAACCTATAGAGACGTAGGATTGTTGCGTCTCTAGGTAATGAAAAGGAAGATTAATCCGCAAACTGAAAGTCAAAAGTCAGCTTAAAAATATTTTTTTAGATCTCCTTAGTTTTTGTCCGGATGAAAACTTTTATGAGTTGAATCTGTCTTTTGTAGACATGCTTTGTCACCTGTGCGCTGGAAATGTGCACCACTAATTGAAAAAATACCCCAAGTGCAACTTAATTTAGGCAACTAATTTAGCTAATTGATTTTTATTTTTTTGAGTTTTTGATTTGTTTTATTGGTTTTGGTTGTTCAATTGGATTGCTGTAGCTCGCTCTCATTGATTTTTTGGTCAAAGCATATTTTTATGCCTTTGGTTTAATTCATTTTTGAATATTCACTGAATAAAATTAGAAAAAAACTTAGTAAATGAAAATAAAGTTTATTTAAATTTGAGATTTGTTTATTCTATAATTGCCACCGATAGGTTATTGCAACTAAGTGGGGTATATGCGTTCAATAGAATACACGACAATTGTGCTTCCCAAAGGTTCTATATACATCACTAACATAAAGAGTGCTCTGACTATAATTTTAGACACCAATTTTAGATATATCTTTAAAAGATAATCTTTGAGATTTAAGCTTTAAGATTTAATCTTTGAAAATTAAACTACCGGAAATTAAAATACCGGAAATTAAACTACTGGAAATTAAATGAAATTGTGGCAAAACTGAATAATGGTGATGAGATGAATATATTTATTGGGTAATTCAACAAAGATGTTTTGAATTTTGAGAAGATTGCTTATATTGGTTTACCAATATGTGGATATAAGAATATTTGCAATGCAACAAGCAGACATAATTATTACTTTGTAGTAATTTTTATGAACTATCTAAAGCACATTCAGTTTGAAAACTGGGATTTTTACCGAAGGAGAAACTACGGGTCTGGATGTGGCTAAGGTTTATTTAGGTTGGCAAATTGTTGAGATGGAACATAGCATGAAACGGCCGAAAGTAATTTTTGTAGATGCAGTTGGTACATTATTTGGTGTCAAAGGTGGTGTAGGAGAAATTTACTCCGAAATCGCACGAGATTTTGAAGTGGAAGTTTCTCCAGAAGTTTTAAATCAAGCATTTAATGCTAGCTTTAAAGCAGCAAAATCACCTATATTTCCAAATGCTGATGAAAAAGATATTCCCCAATTAGAGTTTGAGTGGTGGAAGGACATTGCAACTCAAACTTTTGAAAAAGCAGGTGTCATTGGACAATTTCCTGATTTTTCCGAATTTTTTAGTGAACTTTATATCCACTTTGGAACCGCCGAAGCTTGGTTTGTTTATCCTGATGTTGTACCCGCTTTGATTAACTGGCGACGTATGGGAATTGAGCTAGGAGTATTATCTAACTTTGACTCCCGGATTTACTCCGTTTTACAATCACTCGAACTTCGGGAATTTTTTGGTTCGGTGACTATTTGTAGTCAGGTTGGTGTTGCAAAACCCGACCCTAAAATTTTTGCGATCGCTTTGTCCAAACATAACTGTTCTCCAAAAGCAGCATGGCATATTGGTGATGATGTCAACCATGACTACCAAGGAGCAAAATCAGCTGGAGTTAGAGGTATTTGGATAAATCGCGATCGCACAATTAAAAAGTAAAAAGTCAAAAAGTAAAAAGTCAAAAATAAATGAGGAAACAAATATATTTTTCTGTTAATTAACCCTGTTTCCTATTTTCTGTTCTTTTTTCCCTGTACTCCAGGAAACATAATAATTTGTAATTTATAATTCTCCCAAATTTCAACACTTAAATTTAAAATTTATACAGTGTATGGGGAGTAATATGAAACATTTCTTATATATAGCATCGGCTATACTAACTGGTTCTTTGATTCACTGTGTATTATGCGGACGACCTGCACAAGCTCAAGCAGCTTATGGAAGCTATGTTGGTGTTGGTCCAACTGTCGGACTTTCTGACGGTGGTCAAGTTGGAGGAGTTGTTGCAACCCGTTATAAGCTGTTAAAATCACCAGTCTCTTTTCGCGCTCAGGCTTTGATCGGTAAGAATACTGCTATTGTCCCAACAGTTTCTTATGACTTTCCTTTGGATTGGCAAACTGATGCTTATGTGGGAGCAGGATTGGCGTTAGCTGGTGGTGATACACCCTCACCTGTCGGTAATAAAGTCAGCTTTGCAGTACAACCTGGAGTTGATTACGCAGTACCCAATAGTAATACTGTGATTTTTGGCAATGCAATTATTGCTTTTGATGCTTATCGCAATAGTAGTGGTGCTGCTGTTTCCGTCCAAGGCGGTGTAGGTTTGAGATTTTAACGCATTTTTTGTGTGTTCTCTGTTTATTTATTGATTCTTCCATATGGGTCAAGTTTTTTGGGAGACATTTTAACCGTTGGTGGTTTGACGATAACCAGCGATAGTGATCGTATTCTAACTTTAGGATTAGAGCAAAATTAAGTTCAGCCATCGTCGTAGCGCTTCATCTAATAATATGTTGCGCTTTTTATATTTGCTTGTGATTATTGAATATTTACATATTGATGAATCAGTATTTACCAATTAGTACTTACCAATTAGTATTTGCCAATTAGTATTTACCAATTAGTACTCACAGACCAAAGATCGCTTTTGCTTTAACAAGATGGGAATTTCTTACAACCTGCTCGCAACACCCATTAAATCGCGAATAAATTTGGTCGCTTCTCCTAAATCAGGAATTCCCCGAGAAACAACTTCTAAAAATTGATAAGGTCCTAAATGAGGATTTTCTACCAATGCATCTTCTATAACAAGACTTGCAATAGGTCCAATGTAATAAGCTAATTCGTCTTGACAACGTTGAATAAAACTAAGCTTGAGTGAAGTATTTCGTTGATTTCGAGAGATTTGATTTTGAGAGGGTTGATTTTGAGAGGGTTGATTTTGAGAGGGTTGCTCGTGAGAGATTTTTGAACTTAAAGGGGAAGAAAATACTGTCTCCGAAGAGTTAAAGGAATGAGAAGAAGTATTAATAATAGTTGGTGCTAAGCCCTCCGCTTCTTCAGATGTATTTTCAAAAAATATATCCTCAAAATCAGAGGAACTTCTGGATAACTCCCCTACACCTTTACAATTTGCAGTGAATGTTTGAGTAACTGCTAAATTTTCCAAATCTTTAAGCAACTCTTCAGAGGTTTGATATCGGTTTGTATATATATCCGCTAACATTCGATCCAATATTCGACCAAAATGTTTGCTGACATTAACATAACAACGCCATTTCCATTCCAAGGTGTATCTATCCATTAGCAGGGATGGATCTTTACCCGTAAGTAAAACAACAGCTGTTACTCCTACTGCATAAATATCACTGCTAGGGAAACATAAACCTAAACTAATTTGTTCTCGAGGTGCATATCCCAATTTCCCAACAAGAGACAGTTTTCCGACAAATTTTTTTCCCTGGGAATGCTCTCCATTATTGATATTCCCTATTTGTTTACCTACACCAAAGTCAATCAAAACAGGTAGATTTTTACCCTTCGGCAACATAACATTATCAGGGGAAATATCTCGGTGAATGATGTTATTACTATGAACGTATCGCAAAATATCTAAAAGATTCTTTAACCACTGAATAACTTCTTGTTCGGTAAAAGTTTTTCCCTGGCTTTGACGTTCTCGTAGAAGTGTTGAGTATGGTTTACCATCAACAAATTCCTGTACTAAGAATAGCCGCTCCTCTGTTTCAAAATAAGCTAGAAAACGGGGAATTTGCGCGTGTTTAAACTGATAAAGAATTTTTGCTTCTCTTTTAAAGAAATTACAACATTCTCCTAATTGATGACGTCCTGTTCCCGTGGGTGCAAACTCTTTCAAAACACAGGGTTCATTAAATCGACGAGTATCTAATGCTAAGTAAGTTCTTCCTAGTCCTCCCTGTCCCAGAAGAGATTGGATGATATAACGGCGATCGATTAAGGTTCCTGACGGTATTTCTGGTTTTAGTAACGGAGCTTGAGACATAGAAACCCCCCCAGCTTGATATATAATATGTCTCTACAAATATGCCTCTACTTTTTTATCCCAAACGTACATTTGTTATCAGGTTATATAAGGTCAAATATCTTATTAAAACCATCAAAAACTAACAAATAATCATGATTTTGCTCCTCAATTACAGTTATTTTGTGTGTGTATGGTAAGTAGTTATCTATTAGTAGTGTAATAACTTTTTGCTCTATTACTAAATTAGCAGTAATTGCACAGGGAAATCATTAAGCTTTCAAGTATAATACCTTGCAATATGAGGAAGGTTGGTTTGTTGAATTCTGAAATCAATATGGCCGAAAACTACACAATGCAGAGATGTAAATGTTTCGGTATAGATAATAAAGAGTTTCTAAGAGAAGATTTCCCCCTTACAAGGCTAACTGGACTCACAGTTGGACTCACAGTTTGAAAATACGCCATAGGGGGAAATGATATCGCCATTCAAGAATGGGAATTTAAGTCGCAAACTTTTCCATTAATGCTTTCAGATCGCAAAAAGTTTGTCTTAATAATTCGACATATTCTCCTGTCTGCTGATATTTGCTGACAATATTTACATTGATGCTGTCAGGTTTGATAATGTAGCCCAAACCGTAACCGTTATCTACTACCTGACCAAAACAAAATAAATCTATACCCATACCCGCAGCTAAACTACTAGTACAAATGACCGATTCTGTCAGCACTGTATAACCCTGATCTTGGAATAATTTTGGCATTAGTCCTTGGGCGCGTGCTAATCTCAAAAGTGCAGCTAAATGGCGATCAACGCCGTATCCCTGCTGACAATCTTTTTGACGAGAGACATGGGCACTAACTGCATTTTTTAGGGCTGTATATTTTACTTCCCCAGGATCGCCATCTATGAAAGTACGAATTAACTCCATAGACTCGGGAGTAACCGAACGCATCGCTTCAGTACGTCCATAATTGAAGCGCCTAGTATGTACCGATTCGTAAACACAAGCTATTTTACCGTGCAAGCGAACATAAGCAATTTGCATTGCTAGTTGCACCACTCCATCTGGACTCAAACGATGATTTTTAATAAAATTTCGCCCAAAGTCTTGAAAATCTAAAACTTTGGTTTCATGTTGAGCAATGAAATCTTTAACTTCTGTTGTGTTTTGGTTAATTTCTACGAGAATTTCTGGGTTTAATTCCCAATGTAATTTTTTAGGTGATTGATTTGTGGGTGGTTGAAATGAACTAGGAGCGTCATTGGTGACTTCTGCTTTTCTTTCCTTACGTTCCTTATTTACTTCGTACAAATAACGCAAAATCACAAAACCATCAACCCCTACATGTTCAACATTGATCCCCCCATAGCCGTTTTCTGTAAAAATCAACTGTAAAGGTTTATCAAACCAACGATTACATCCATCCCCATGTAACATATTTTGAGAAGCAGTTTCCCAATCCGTTGGTGCACTATCATCTAAGCAGACTACAAACAAAGCACTATCTAATAATTCCAGAGATTGAGCATTTTTTTCAGATGAAGCTGCAATACCCTGACGAACAACAGCCCAAGGTGTTCTGTTCATTGCTGTCATTGCACCGATCGCAGGTTCTCCTGGTTTGGTATTTTCCAGAATCCAGTTAAGTTGTGCTTCAATTTCCGCAACACTTTTAATTTTATCTCCCTCGAACGGTTGTATGGAGTAAAATGCATTGTGACGCATCACCACCACATTTTCCCGTTCTGGACTATGACGCATGCGATCGCGCTTGACACCGGGAATTCGATCCCAGCCAAACAAATTATCATACTGGATCATGCACATTGGCTGATTACCATTCCGGGGTGAGTCCCTATCTACCTCAAGTTCCTGATGCTTAATTTTTAAATAAAACTTTAAAGTATCAACAATCCAAGTCGCAGCTAAACAAGCTTGGGGTAATTCCGGTGTGGCAATGGGTGTTAGTATACTACCAAAATTTTTATTAATCATTAAAGGTCCACGATATTCCGAAAAACTTTCTTCTCGGTAATCGTGAACGTAACTAGTATCGGTAGAATTCGCTATTATTTCTAGTTGTTGCTGTAATTTTTGACCGCTTCCCTGTTGAAATTCCTCAACTGCTCTCCGAGTTTGCTCTAGTTCCTGCTCATTTAAAAGTGGTGCAACTATCTCAAGATAGAGTTTGCATGTTGCATCTAGTGTTGGTAAAGGAAGTTTGGGAAGAGAATCTTGAAATTGGTACATCGTCAGCGGTTAAACAGTACCTTCAAACATTAGCAATATTCTTTCGACCATTTCGAGTAAATAACCAAAAATCTTTCGAAATGCGGTAATTTTTTCGGTTACTGTCTGCTATGATTGTCCTTGCTTTATGGACTATCAAATAGTCATTGTAGGCAATCCAGTAAAATGTCAAAATAGTAGAATTTTAATGGTTAGCAATAAAGTTACCCTCGCGCCGCCACAAATTAAAGAAATTATTAATTTTTCCGACTATCCCATTACAGATTTATCTCAGAAAAAATCTATAGATTTAATTGATAATTGTCGCCAACAGTTAAAACAGAAAGGATGCTGTATCCTTAGTAACTTTTTAACTCCTCAAGCGTTATTTAATGCTCAAGAAGAATCAAAAAGTTTAGCTCCTGCAGCTTATTATGCTACCAGAAAAACCAATGCATTTAAAACAGATGATGACCCTTCTTTACCATTAGACCATCCTGTCAGATTTTTTATGGAAAGAACAAATGCTTTTGTTCCTCAAAATAAATTTGCACCGGATTCTCTGTTTTTAAATTTGTATCATTCGAAGATTTTTCAGCAATTTATCGCTGCTTGTTTGGAAACAAAAGTAATCTATGAATATGACGATCCTTTAGCAGGAATGGTGCTCAATATTTTACCTTGTGGTTGTCAACATCCATGGCATTATGACGAGAACGATTTTAGTATTGTTTTAATGATACAACCGGCATTAGATGGTGGCATTTTTGAATATGCACGCAATATTCGCACATCTACAAATGAAAATTTTCCATTAGTAAGCAAAGTTTTACATGAAAATTATGAAGGCATCCAAAAAGTTAATTTACAACCTGGAGATTTACAGATTTTTCATGGTAAATCATCTCTACATCGCGTGACTAAAACTATTGGCGATCGCGAACGTCATACAGCTATATTTTCTTATACTAAAAAAAATAATGTAATTGGAAAGATTACAGATACTAAATTATTATTTGGTCAAACAACTTTAGACCACGAAGCAAGATAAATCGAAAATACAGGAGATAGGAGACAGGAAACAGGAGACAGAATAAATCAGATGGATGGGTTTGAAATGCTAAATGTTGAAATACTAAATAATCTTAGCTCCCATTAGATCCGCAGTATGTGATATTTTCTTGGTCTCCGTTCCCTGTTCCCTTTTCCCGAACACTATATTTTTAACCTAATTTACACAGAAGAGTTGGGTGTAATTTTGGCAAGGAGATGATTTGATTGGGAATTGGGGATTGATAACAGGGAATTGGGAAGTTGATAAATTCTTACTTTTGACTTTTGAATTCCGCGTAGCGGTATCAGTTGGGTTTTTTGGCGATAATTGTTCGATGTCGGGGATCGCTTGCAACTGTTACTGGTTCTTCAAAACCAATTGAATGTAATGTTGCTTCAATATTAAAAGTGTAATAATCGTCGCTCCAAGGTTCTGTACTTTTCATTAAGGTAAATAGTACCGGCGGAAGATTTTGAATCACGGGAGATTTGGGGTTATTGTCCACCAAAGCAATACAACCACCCGGACGTAACAAACGTAAAACCTCTTGAAAAATTTGCTTGCTAATCTTCCCAGGAAGTTCGTGGGTGACAAATTGCAAAGTTACTAAATCAAAAGAATTATCTGGAAGTCCTGTATTTTCTGCTTGGGCGTGCAACCATTGAGATATTTCACCTTTAACATCCATTTCTTTCGCAACAGCCAGCATATAAGGTGATAGATCCAAACCAACTGTACGAACAGGATCGGTTTGTTTTTCTTGATAGTAACGATGTAACGCCAAAGTCGAAATACCCACCGAACAGCCAATATCTAAAATATCTTTTACTTGTGGGGGATGATATTTTGAATTTGCTAAAACCTGATGGAAACTTGACCTTAACCGATATTGAGCGACTTCCCAAGTCAAATCTTCTTTCGGCCAAACTCTTAATGCCATAGAATAGGTAGCGCTGGGAGCTTCAAAAGCTGCTTTCCAACACAGGTTACCTTCAGGGTAAGCGTGGAAAGGTACTTTATAATAATCTGGGTAAACTACATCTGAACTCGTAACTTCTGCTAACTTTTCTTTGATTCCCGATGCTTGGAATTTTTCGTAGTTTTCCCGCCAGGGAATACCTTTCTTTTCAGCAGTTTTTATCAACACTTGCCTTGCTTGATGTTTCATCAGAGCATAAATTGGTTTGGTCTGGATCATTAAGTTGACGCAGCGCGATAATAAGTCTTCACCAGCCCAGTCAGGTTTGAGTTTTGCGTTCATCAATTAAATCTTAACAGCAAGACAACTCCCTTATTTTAAGAAAGAAAATAATTTTATTTTCACAAAGTAAACACCCTGAATTTTGGGTGTGGAATGTGAGTTCAAGAATAGCTATAAGTTGAATAGCTATAAGTTAAATTAGCATTTCTCGCAAAAGACTTGGGTCAAAACATAAATATCACCTCAAAGATGAGATATAGTCGGCTAATATTCGAATTTGTACATTACTGTAAATTTGGAAGCAGTTTTTGCAAACACGCCCAAAGGTTACAAATTCAATGAAAAAAGTAGCAGTATTTGGTAAACCAGGTGGTGGAAAATCAACATTAAGTAAAAACTTATCTGCAGCTACCGGTATTCCTTTGTACCAGTTAGATAAAATTGAGTATCTTACAGGAGGCGAAAAAGTTGCCGAAAATATTTACCTACAAAAGTATAATGATATTTTAAAATCTGAAGCTTGGATAATAGATGGTTTAGGTACGATTACAACATTTCGAGAACGGTTATCTGAAGCTGATACCTTAATTTACGTTGATCTTCCCCTAAGGGTTCATTATTGGTGGGTTACAAAGAGATTATTTAAAAGCCCTTTTTTCAAACCTGAAGGTTGGCCGGATAAAAGTCCAATTATACGCAGTACCATTACAAGTTGGATAAATCTGCGAAATTCGCCCAAGCTATGGACATCTGAATTTAGTAAAAAGCTTGCAAGAATGTCTGAATACAAGTCGGTATATCATATATCTTCAGTCAAAGAGCTTAATGGTTTTATTGGTGAACTGATTGATAGGAAAGCCAGCTTATAACAACTGTATTAATAGGTCGTTACTACAGGGGTGATTTTGTGCAAAAAACTAAAGCTCCTAATGTGACACTTTAAAATGCAGAATATGAAATTCAATAATTATTACTATTTGCACCTGACGGATAACTGGCAAGTATGTGTAATTTATAAAACTATCGCAAGCAAGAGATAATTTTTCTACTCCCTCCATTCAAGATAGAAATAATACCTCACGGAGAAATATAAAGAATATGTATTTTAACTTGTTTATTGGTTCCAGCCTGGGAATAGGGGTTTTAGTGCTGGTGGTTTTTGGCTTGTTACAATTGTTGCACATACCTGCAGGTAATTTCCTTGACTGGGTAATTGGTGGTGCAAGTTTTTGGTGGTTATTAGTAATTGTTACTGTACCCTGGAACATACATTTTCAAGCGAAGAAAGTAATTGCTGAAGGAGAAATCTCTATAGAACAAGGAATAACAGTTGATCCGAAAAAACTCAAATATGTCAATGTTTTAGTAAAACGATCTTTATTAATTGCTATTGGTTTACATCTAATTTCAGCCATCGGTCTGTACATCCTCGCAGCAACGGGTATCAGTGCAGTAGGATATATCGGTTCTGGAGCTGCTTTATTATTGACGGGACTGCGTCCAGCTATCAGTGCTTATGAGTATTTGTATGCTCGTTTAAAGATGATTAGTCAAGAATGGAAATATCCCCGTGAAGATATTGTTGAATTGCGTAACCGTTTATATACCTTGGAAGAAAGCGTTAAAAATTTGGAAAGACTACTCAATCCCGAAGATTCTTCTTCTGTAATAGCGAAGCAAGAACAATACATTAAAGAAAATCGTCAAGCATTAGCGAAAATTACTGCTAATTTAGAAGAATTACGTGCCACAAATCAAAACGAACACGAAGCTTTATCGCGAGAAGCCAGACAAGCGATCGCCCAACTTTCCACTGACGGTCAATTTCTAGACCATGTACGGGAGATAATTCGTTTCTTTAAAGATGCTTAGTT
>JAAUYD010248910.1_pt1 | contig 12438 bp, 10 predicted proteins | sample 7278101 | NCBI WGS metagenome assembly JAAUYD01 (sample SAMN14350128, study PRJNA611818) | marine sediment metagenome | isolation source: surface marine sediment (0.6m) | place: French Polynesia: Moorea | collected 2018-08 | reverse complement strand
GTCGAAGCCCAGCCAGCGGATGTCCTCCTGCTGGGCCAGCACGTAGCGCTCGTCCTCCGTGCGCGGGTTCGTGTCGTCGAAGCGCAGGTGGCACTGGCTGTTCGGGTGCTCGCTCGCCAGCGTGAAGTTGAGGGCGAAGGCCATGGCGTGCCCGACGTGCAGGTAGCCGTTCGGCTCCGGCGGGAAGCGCGTGACGATACGCTCGTACCTCCCGGAAGCCAGGTCGTCCGCGATGATGCGGCGGATGAAGTCGAGCCCGCCGGACTCGCCCTCCGCACCCTTCTCGCTCTCGGACATGCCGCTTCGCCCCCGCTGGCCGTGGATCGCGCGAACGGTACCGCACCCGCGCGGGCGGGAACCCCGCGGCGTGCGATACTGCGCGGCCCCGGTCCCGGCGAGCCCGCCCTGCGCGCCCTCTCCGCCCTGCTCGACCTGCTGCTGCCCCCGGCCTGCGCCGCGTGCCGGAGTCCGGTGCCGCCGGAACGCGCGCTCTGCGCCGGGTGCGACGCCACCCTGGCTCGCGTCCACGGCCCGCTGCCGCGCGTCCCCGGCCTCGATGCGTGCTTCGCCGCCGCAGTGTTCGCCGGGCCGGCGCTCGACTGGATCCACCGCTTCAAGTACCCGCCCGCGGGCCTGGCCGGGCTCGACGTCGGCAGCGCCGCGGTGGTGCAGGCGCTGGTCCTCGAAGCCGCCCGGCACGCGCCCCGCGCCGGGCTCGTGATGCCGGTGCCGCTGCATCCGCGGCGCCACCGGGCCCGGGGCTTCCAGCCGGCGGGGCTGCTGGCGCGACGCCTCGCGCGCGCCCGGGGACTTCCCTTCGACGGGCGCCGCCTGCGCCGGGTGCGCGACACGCCGAGCCAGACCGGGCTCTCGCGCAGCGCGCGGCGCCGCAACGTCGCGCGCGCCTTCGCGGCCCGCGGCCCGGTGGCGCCCACGATCTGGCTCGTCGACGACGTGGTGACCACCGGCGCCACGCTCGCGGCGGCGGCCCGTGCGCTGCGGGCGGCCGGCGCCCGGCGGGTGATCGGCATCGCGGCCGCCGCGACGCCGCGGCCGGGCTGAGCGGAGGCTCAGCCCTCCTCGCGGCGGGCGACCGTCTCCACGATCACCTGGCACAGCCGCTTGGCGTCCACCGGCTTCTTGAAGACCACGCCCTCGAGCCCCTCGAGCGTGCTGCGCTTGATCACGTGCTCGCGGTCGTAGTGGAAGGCGGTCATCAGCAGCACGGGCAGGTCGGGACGCCGCTCGCGAATCGCGAGGAAGAGCTCGTGGCCGTCCATGTTCGGCATCACGACGTCGGAGAGCACGATGTCGAAGTGGTCGGCCTCGACCTTGGCCAGCGCCTCGGCGCCGTCGTTCGCGGTCTCGACCACGCACCCCTCGGACACCAGGATCTCCTGGAGCGAGCGGCACAGGCCGACATCGTCGTCGACCACCAGGATCGACAGCCCGTCGAGCGCGCCGTCGCCCACCGGCTCCCAGCGACGCCGCAGATCGATCATGCGCGCCGGGCCGATGTACTGGATGGTCGTGTACTGCTCCTGCTCGACCATCTCGGACAGGCGCTCGAGGATCTCGGAGATGCGGCCGATCTCGCGGCGCATCGAGTCGAGGCGCTCGAGCTCGACGGAGCAGTCGCCCTCGCCGGCCAGGCGCACCAGGTCCTTCTCGAGCAGCTCGCTCTGGTTGAGCACCACGGCCAGCGGGTTGTTGATCTCGTGGGAGAGGCCGATCGCCACCTCGCCGAGGGTGGCCAGCTGATCCTTGGCCAGGATCTCGCGCAGATCCTTGGCGAAGCCGATCGTGCCGTCCTCTTCGCCCTGCTCGTCGCGCAGCAGGGTGCCGCTGATCGCGACCGGGATGTCCTCGCCGGACTTGGCGCGGAAGGTCGTCTGGAAGGAGTCGACGATGTCCTTGCCCCCGTGCTCGGGGCTCACCATCGCCTGCTTGACGCGCTTCGCCTCCTCGACGCTCGGGTAGAGCTGCCCGACGAAGCAGCCGTCGAGCTCGTCGGCCGTGTAGCCGAGCACGACCTGCGCACCCGAGTTGGTGTAGATGACCTCACCGCTGCGGCTGGTGGCCACCACGGGGTCGGTCGAGCGTGCGACGAGCTGCTCGAGTCGCTCCTTGCTGAGCGCCATGTCGGAAAGCGTAGTTCACGGCGGTTGCGCAGCAACCGGCCCGTCGGAGCCGGGACGGCTCAGCCGATCCCCTGCTCCGCCAGCCAGCGCTCAGCGTCGATGGCCGCCATGCAGCCCGTCCCGGCGGCCGTGACGGCCTGCCGGTAGACCGGGTCGGCGGCATCGCCGCAGGCGAAGACCCCGGGAACGTTGGTCCGGGTGGTGCCGGGCTCCACCTTCACGTAGCCGACGTCGTCCAGGTGGATCTGGCCCTCGAAGAGGTCCGTGTTCGGCTTGTGCCCGATCGCGACGAAGACCGCCTCCACCGGCACCTCGCGGGTGTCGCCGGTCTGAGTGTCCTTGAGGCGGATGCCGGTCACGGCCTCCTCGCCCAGGATCTCGTCGATCTCGCTGTTCCAGGCGAACTCGATCTTCGGATCGGCGAGGGCGCGCTCCTGCATGATGCGCGAGGCGCGCAGCGCGTCGCGGCGGTGCACCACCGTCACCTTCGTGGCGAAGCGCGTCAGGAAGAGCGCCTCCTCCATGGCCGTGTCGCCGCCGCCCACCACCGCCATCGGCAGGCCGCGGAAGAGGGCCCCGTCGCAGGTGGCGCACGCGGACACGCCGCGGTTCATCAGCTTCTCTTCGCTCGGGATGCCGAGCCACTTGGCCGACGCGCCGGTGGCCAGCACCACGGCGTCCGCCGTGTAGTCCTGGCTCGCGCTGCTCACCTTGAAGGGCCGCTCGGAGAAGTCGACCGAGATGGCGTCCTCCATCAGGACCTTCGCACCGAAGCGCTCGGCCTGCTTCTGGAAGAGCTCCATCATGTCCGGGCCGGTGACGCCTTCCGGGAAGCCGGGATAGTTCTCGACGTCGGTGGTGAGCATGAGCTGTCCACCGAACTGGAGGCCCGCCAGCACCAGCGGCTCGAGCTCGGCGCGCGCGGCGTACACGGCCGCGGTGTAGCCCGCGGGCCCGCTGCCGATGATGATGACGCGGCGGTGCTCGGCCTCGCCGTGGGCCGCGTGCTCGAGACCGAGCAGCGGATCGAGCTCGCCGCGATCCTCGAGGGCCTGGAGATCGTCGAAGCCGCCGACGTGCTGGTCGCCGATGAAGATCTGCGGCACCGTGCGCCGCCCGCCGGAGCGCTCGATCATCACGTCGCGCTGCGCGGCGTCGGTCTCGACGTCGATCTCGGTCCAGGTCTGGCCCTTGGCCGTGAGCAGGGCCTTGGCCCGGTCGCAGTAGGGACACCAGGACTTGGAGTAGATCGTGATCTCGGACATGGGGGAGGTCTCCGTGGGGGGCGCGAAGAGTAACCGTTGGATGCCGAGCCTTCCATCGAGGTACACGCGGCGGCCCGGGGACCCGGCCGCGTGACGCGCCTCACAAGGGCTCGGTGATCGGGATGTCCTCCCACATCAGCTGGAGGAAGGTGCCGATGAAGAAGGAGAAGAACGCCATCACCAGCACGGGGGCCGGGAAGGCGTAGAAGGGCTCGACGCCGATGACGCGCGGCAGCTCGCCGACGAAGAGCGGCAGGCCGTCCCGCACGCCGGACATGCCCAGCCCGGCCTCGCCCCAGTTGCGGGAGGCCATGTACCCGCCGGTGAGCCCGGTGATCACCAGGCCCGCCGAGTAGGCCTGCAGCAGGCCGAGCAGGAAGATCTGTCGGGCCCGCGCGAAGGCGAGCTCGGTGGAGCCGAGACGACTCTGCACCTCCGTGTAGAGATAGAGCAGGGTCACCAGCCCGAGCATCAGCGAGGTGAGCGCGAGCACCGGGAAGGACCGGTTCATGAAGCCCCAGATCTCGTCGATGAAGAAGATCGGCAGGAAGCCGACGATGATGCCGGCGGCGATGCGCGGCACGGCGGCGTGGAAGATCGAGAGGTCGCGCTTCCAGCAGAAGCGGTAGAGCAGGAACCAGAAGGCCACGAGACCGGCACCGACCACCTCCGCGGCGCACAGCAGGTCGAAGAAGCGCGGCGCCTCCTCGTAGGCCAGCGCGGCTCCGGCGAAGGGCGCGCCGAGGAGCGCCAGCGCGGCGACGTAGTTGCGCGTCCGGTGACGCGACAGCACGCGCCCGGAGTCGCTGCGGCCCGTCTCGAGCCGGTGGCGATGATGGATCATCGCCGACGCGTGCTCGACGTCGTACTGGCGCAGGAACCAGCCGGCCAGCTTGTCGAGCACGCGATTGCAGTCGCGGTTCCGCGATCGGCGCAGGAAGGGCGAGAGATCGCTGGTCCGGCGCAGCTCCCCGCCCTGCCCCCACGCGACGACCTGCATCACCTCGGTCTCTCGGTCCTCGAAGGGCGAATCCTCCACCTCGAAGGCGGCGTTCGACTCGTCGAGGCAGACGTCCTCCAGCCAGCGGTAGAAGGCCCGCTCCGTCAGCCGCACCAGGCTGCGGTTCACGGCGTCCTCTTCGCCACCCTCGAGGGTGTGGAAGAGGCCGGAGTCGGACAGGTCGTCCGCGGGGTCGAAGGGGTCGGCCTCGCCCGCGACCACGCGCTCCAGGTAGCCGGGCGTGACCCGCGCGCGCATCAGCTTCTTCAGGCTGCAGAAGACCAGCTTGCGCAGGTGGAAGGTCGCGAGCGCGAGCCCGGGGCGATCGTCGGGACGGAAGTTCGTGAGGAAGCGGATGAACATCTGCGCCATCAGCGCGACGTCTTCGTAGATCCGCGCCAGCACCGCATCCGAGACGGCGCCCTCGGACTCGAGCCGCGCCACCAGGGCCTCGAGGTAGCGCGGCACGCCGAGCGCGAGGCGCGCCATCAGGATCTGCACGTCCCGCCGGTTCGCTCGCGGCGCCAGCAGCTCGGGCTTCCGGGCGAGATCGTCCAGCTGGAGCATGAACTCCGAGGGATCGTGCCGGTCCGCGTGGAAGGAGAAGGTCTCGGGGAAGATGCGCTCGTAGCCGTCTCCGGCGTCGCGCTCGAAGCGCACCTCACGCGCGTGGAAGGCGTAGGTGAAGCGGAAGACGAGCTGCAGTCGCTCCAGCCGCAGCTCGAGGCGAGCCAGCCCGGCGGCAGCCTCTCCCATCGGGCTAGAGCACCGGTCGCTTCGGGTTCTCGCCCGACTCGTAGTAGGCCTCGACGTTGGCGGCGAGCTCGCGCACGCGCTCGGGCACACGGTCCTTCAGCGGCCAGCGCGAGCCGGCGAGTCGCATCCGGTCGAGCAGCATCTGCGCCTCGGGATAGGCCTCCTCCGCCATCGCGGAATCGACGCCGAGCCAGTTGTCGATGGCCGTGAGCGTGCGCGAGAGCCGCGTCTTCAGCTCGCCCACGCCGCCCGAGTCGACGTGCAGGCCGCCCACCTCCTCGGCGATCGCGTCGAGCTCGGTGCGCGCGGCCTCCAGCACCGGGCGCAGGTCGCCCTCGGCGTCGACGATCCGCGAGAGCACCTGCTCGAAGCGTCGCCGCAGGGGCTCGTGGGAGATCTCGCGGATCAGCACCACGCGCCCGAAGGTCACGCCGCTCGCGTCGGCCAGCGAGTTCACGGTGACGCGCACGCGGTAGTTGCGCTCCGCGACGGTGACGTCCACCTCCTCGAACTCCGCCGCGCCATCGGCGTGCATCTTCTCGATGATGGCGTCGATGCCGTCGAGCCCGTGGCTCTGCAGCATCTCCTGCATGTGGGTGCCGCGCGGGTCGCCGTCCAGCGCGAGGTAGTCGCGGAAGGGTCGGTTGATCGCCTGGATCACGCCGTCCGCATCCACGGCCAGCGCGCCGGTGTCGAGCTGGTCCATGACCGCTTCGAGGTAGACGTTGGCGTGCTTGAGGTGCGTGAGCAGCCTCTCGTTCTCCACCGCCAGGGCGTAGTGATCGATCGCCTGGCGCATCACCTGCTTGAGGTGGTCGGGCTCCCACGGCTTGGTGATGTAGGAGTAGACGTGGCCGTCGTTGATCGCCTCGATGATGGCTTCCATGTCGGCGAAGCCGGTGAGGATCATGCGCACGGTGGAGGGATGGCGCTGCCAGACTTCCTTCAGGAACTCGACACCGCTCATGTTCGGCATGCGCTGGTCGGTCAGCACCACCGCGAAGGGCGAGTGCTCGTCGAGCAGCTCGAGGGCACGACGCGCGTCCGAGGAAGTGTGGACCTCGTAGTCGTTCTCGAAGGTGAAGGTCATCGTCTCGAGGATGGCCTCCTCGTCGTCGACGACCAGAATGCGCGGTCGCTCCAGCGCCTCGTCCATCACCAACCGAGCTTCGAGCCCTTCTTCTTCTTCGTGGCGGCCTTGGCGGCGCGCTCCTCGATCTGCGCGCGCACCCGCTTGCGATCGTCCTCGAGGCGCTGGCGCAGCCGCTCGCTGCCGGGCTTCGCCCAGGGACGCTGCTCGGCTCCGCTGCGCAGCTTGCGGAACTTGCGATAGCCCCAGAGCTCGTCCTTGAACTCGTCCTCGATGAACTTGATCATGATCGCGTCGTCGAGGAAGCCGAGCCCCGGGATGTGGTCGGGAATCAGGTCTTCGGGGTTCGAGAAGTAGGCGAGCCCGGCGATCACCTCGGCGCGCACGCGCTTCGGCGCCGCGTACTCCTCGTCCCGCACCAGGTCCACCAGATCGGCGAGCACGTCGACCGAGTCGATCACGAAGCGCGGCGTCTTCTTCGAGGCGCGCACCTGCTTCACGATCCCGCGCGCGTCACGGATCACGACGCTGGGGTCCAGATCCTTCGCGCCGCGCTTCGCCTGGCGGTAGAGCGAGCGGAAGTAGTTGGCGTCGGTCTCGTCGAGCGTGAACGTGACCTTGAACTTGGACATCGACTCTCCTCGCACGCGGGGTCCGGGCCCCCGGAGGGAAGCGACTGTATCAGTAGCGCGCGTACTCGATCAAGCGATCCACGGAGCGCTGCCACGTGCCTTCCCAGTGCTCGAGCACCACTCGCCCCGGACTCTTGCCCAGCTCCAGCTGCGCGAAGATCGGATCCAGGTAGGCGGTCTCGTCCGGGTCGCGGCTGCCCGCGTGCGCGATGCGCGCGAGGCCGCCGCGTGCGAGCTCGGCCAGGCTTCGCGCCAGCTCGAGCACGGGACGACCCGCGTACTCCGCGCGCAGTCCGCGCCGCGCCACGTCTTCGCGCGCGGCCTCGCGCTGCGCCTGACTCGCGTCGGCCACCAGCTCCCAGGCGGCGCGACGGGACTCCGAGTCATAGAGCAGGCCCTTCCAGATGGCCGGCAGCGAGCAGGTGAGGCCGGGCGGCACCGCATCGGCGCCGCGCACCTCGATGAAGCGCTTGAGGCGCACGTCCGGGAAGAGCGTGGTGAGGTGCCGGTCGAAGTCGTCCAGCGTCGCGCGGTGCGCGCCGAAGCCCTCGTCGAGGAAGCGCCGGAAGGTCATGCCGTCCGCGGCCAGGTACTCGCCGCCTCGCACCACGAAGAACATCGGCACGTCGAGCGCCCACTCGACGTAGCGCGCGTAGCCGAAGTCGGGCTCGAACACGAAGGGCAGCATCCCGCAGCGGTCGGGATCGGTCTGCTCCCAGGTGTGCAGCCGGCGCGAGATGAAGCCGTTGGGCTTGCCCTCGGAGAGGCTCGAGTTCGCGAAGATGGCCGAGATCATCGGCTGCACGGCGAGCGCCGTGCGCAGCTTCTCGACCATGTCGCGCTCGCTCGCGAAGTCGAAGTTCGCCTGCACGGTGGCCGTCGCGAACATCATCTCCAGCGAGAGCGCGCCGCGGGTCGGCAGGTAGCGACGCATGATGCCGTAGCGCGCCTTGGGCATGACCGGCAGGTCGGGCACGGCGTGCAGCGGGTGCATGCCCAGCCCGAGCCACGCGATGCCGAGCGGCTCGCACACCTCCTTCATCAGGGAGAGGTGCGTGTGGAACTCGTCGCAGGTCTCGTGGATGGTGCGCAGCGGCGCACCGGAGAGCTCGAACTGTCCGCCGGGCTCCAGCGTGATGCTCGCCCCGTCCTTGCGCAGCTCGATGACGTTGCCGGCCTCGAGCCCGCGCTCCCAGTCGTCGGTCTCGGCCACGCGCTCGAGCACCGCGCGAATGCCGCGATCGCCGTCGTAGGGAACCGGCGAGTGGTCGCTCTCGTAGAGCCCGACCTTCTCGTGCTCCGTGCCGACGCGCCACTCGCTCGGCGGCTTCTCGCCGCTGCGCACGTAGTCGACCAGCTCGTCGACGGAGCCGACGGGGACGGCGTCCTCTTCTCCGGCGCCGCTCACGGCGTGGCGGCCTCCTCGACGAAGCGCTCGAGGAAGGTCGCGAGTCCCTTCTCCAGCTCGGCGGTGGCCTCGGCGGGGAAGGAACGACACGGTCCCTCGTCCTTGCCGACGTGGAAGGGCCCGACCAGCGTCACGTCGCCGCGCGCCTTGCTCACCACGATCGCCTTGTGGCGCCCGCGGACCAGATCGAACTCCACGGCGCGCAGGTGCTTGTCGTCGATGCGCACGTCGGAGACGTCGATGCGCAGGTGCGGCGCACCGGCGTCGGCGGCCGCGGCATGGAAGCGCTCGAGCGCGGCGCTCACCGTCTCGCGCAGGTGCTCGGCGCAGGCCTGCGCACGCGCGAGGCCGTCGCGGTGCTCGGCCTCTCGCTGACCCAGGCTCGTGCCGAGCGCGGCCAGCCGGTCTCCGAGATCGTTGGCAGGGGGCATCCGGTCATCCTCGCACAAGGATGCGGCGCGCGGGGAGAGGCTAGCAGGCCGGTGGGCCTAGAGCGCTTCCTCGATCGCCACCAGCGGACCGCCCCGCAGCTGGGACAGGTAGGTGTCCCGCTCCTGGGCGAAGCGCGCGATCTCGGTCCTCGGCACCGGCGCCGCGATCGGGCCGTGCACCCGGGCGGGGTTCACGTACTTGCCGTCCTTGGCGATGCGGAAGCAGACCAGCGGGCCGGTCGCGAGGCCGGTCGAGCCCACGTAGCCGAGCACCTGCTTCTGCTGCACGGTGGAGCCGACCTTGATGCCCTTGGCGAAGCCCTTGAGGTGCGAGTAGTACGAGATGTAGCCGTTCTCGTGGCGCACCTTGACGAGGTTGCCGAAGCCGCCGGCCCAGCCGCGGTAGATCACCTGGCCGTCGCTCACCGACCACACCGGCGTGCCGCGCGGTGCCGCGTAGTCGATGCCGTGGTGCGGCCGCGTGATCTTCAGGATGGGATGGCGGCGCGCCTCGGTGTAGCGCGACGTGATCTGGCGATAGCTGAGCGGCGCCTGCAGGAACTCGCCCTCGACGCTCTCGCCGTCACCGCGGTAGTAGCCGCCGCGCCCCTGCTCCGACTCGAAGTAGAAGGCGGAGAGGTCGCCGGCCGCGCCCTGGTAGTTCGCGGCCAGGATGCGTCCGGGGCGCACGTACTCCTCGCCCGCCTCGCCGTTGCGGTAGAGGCGCTCGTAGAGGATCTGGAACTCGTCGCCGGGCTGCACCGTGCGGGTGAAGTCGATGTCCCAGGCGAAGATGTCGGAGAAGTCGTTGGCCAGCTGGCCGCGCTCGCCGAGCTGCACGATGGCCGCGTGGAGGCTGGAGTGCACGACGCCCGCGATGCGGTGCACCCGCGGCAGGAGCTCGGCCTCCTCGTGGAAGGCGCGGTAGCCGCCGTCGTCGTCGCGCACCAGCAGGAAGGACTCGAGACGCGAGACCTGGTAGCGGAACTCGACCAGCTCGCCGTCCGCATCCTGGACGAGGCTGAAGGAATGGCCCGGGCGCGAGCGGCGGAAGTCGAAGAGCGGACGCAGCCCGCGATCGATGCGGTGGATCACGCCGTTGGCGATCTCTTCGCGGCGCAGCGCGGCGGCCAGCGTGTCGCCATGTCGCAGCTCACCGCGCAGGGTGTGCGTGGGCGGCGGCTCGGGAATCGGCGGCGCCGGCTCGAAGTGGAGCGGGCGCTCGTTCATCGCCAGCTGCTCCTCGAAGGGCCCGTCGATCGGACCCGCGAGCACCTGCGACGCGTTGTGCTCGAGCACGGAAGCCGTGATCGCACCGGCCGAGACACCGAGCAGCAGTGCCACCAGGCCCAGCAGGGTCAGGTCGTGGCGCAGTGCTCGTATGGCTCGCTCTCGCCAGCCGGGTTGCAGCATCGATCCCTCTCACGGCCCCGTCACAGTGGCCGCACATTGTTAGCTTTCGGCAGCACGCTTCGCACGGTAAAACCCTGACTCGAAACCCGAACGGCGCCCTGCGGGGCTGGACGCCCGCGTCCGCCCGCCGGCTTCCTTCCGCCCGGAGAGAGGCAGGAAAAGCGAGTTGAAACGAGTACTTGGGCGCCTCCTCTGCGGCTTGGTGACGCTGTCGTGGCTCCTGCCCGCCTGTGCCGGCAGCGGCCCGGCCGGCCGCCCGGGCGAGCCCGCCCAGATGGCCGAGTCCGCCGCCGACATCCTGGGCCAGGCGATCCGCCTGCGGACGGTCAATCCACCGGGCGACGAGGGCCCCCTGGCGGCCTACCTGGTCGGCCTGCTGCGCCGCGCCGGCATGGAGGCGGCGGTGATCGAGACGCCGCCCGGGCGCTCCCGCATCGGCCGGGCGGCCGCCTGGGGCGTGCTGCGCGGCACGGGACAGAAGCCGCCGCTGGTGCTGCTCTCGCATCTCGACACGGTGCCGGCGGACCCGGAGCGCTGGCGACTGCCGCCCTTCGATGGCGTGCAGCGCCGCGGCTACGTGCACGGCCGCGGCGCCCAGGACGCGAAGGGCGTCGCCGTGGTCCAGCTGCTCGCGCTCATCCGACTCGCGCAGCGCGAGACGCCGCTGCAGCGCGACGTCGTCTTCCTCGCGACCCCGGACGAGGAGTCCGGCGGCCGCAGCGGCGCGGGCTGGCTCGTACGCGAACGCCGCGGACTGCTGCGCAGCGCGCGCTACCTGCTCACCGAGGGCGGCGGCGTGCTGACCGGCATGCAGGGTCCGCCCACCTGGCAGGTGGCCGTCACCGAGAAGAGTCCGTGCTGGCTGCGCATCACGGCCACGGGACCGCCCGGTCACAGCTCGGTGCCCACCGGCACCGACGCGGTGCCGCGCCTGCTCGATGCGCTGCAGCGCTTCCGTCAGCTCGAGGAGCGCGTGCGCGTCGTGCCGGAGGTGCAGCGCATGTTCGCGGCACTGGTGCCGGTCTCGCCGAGGCGCGACGCCGGGGCCTTCGCCGACCTGCGCAGCGCACTCGAGGACGACGACGCCTTCCGCGAGCGCTTCCTCGCGCAGCCCGCCTACGCCGCGCTGGTGCGCAACACCTCGACGCTGACGGTGCTCGAGGGCGGCGCGCGCACCAACGTGCTGCCCGCCGAGGCCGCCGCCCACGTCGACGCGCGCATGCTCCCCGGCCAGAGCTGCGAGCGCTACGCCCGCAAGGTGCGGCGCCAGGTGCGGGCGCCGGGCGTCTCGGTGGAGACGCTGCTCACCTTCCCCTCACGCTCCTCGGGCACCGACTCGCCGCTCTACCGCGCCATCGCCACGGTCGCCGAGCAGACCGACCCGGGCGCCCTGGTGGTACCGCGCGTCAACGCGGGCTTCACCGACGCGCACTGGTTCCGCGAGATCGGCCTCGACGCCTACGGCTTCGTGCCGCGCTGGCACGCCCTCGGCGAGTCGCGCGGCGTGCACGGCCCGAACGAGCGCATCTCCGTCGAGAACCTGGAGCGCGGGATCGAGACGCTGGTCCGGATCGTCGAGGAGCTCGACCGCCAGGACCGCTGAGGGCGCTCAGACGAGCTCCTGGATCGCCCGGTGCAGCGTGTCGAAGAGGTTCTCGATCTCGTCCTTCTCGAGGCACGAGAACGCGACGCGCAGGTCCGTGGCCGAGGTGGCGATCAGCCCGATGCCGTACTTCTCGAGCAGGTGCCGCCGCACGCGCTCCGCATCCACGCCGCGCACCTTCACGCACATGAAGTAGCCGCTGTTGAAGGGATAGACCTCCCAGCTCTCCGCGAAGCGCGGCGCGCCGGCGATCTCGTACACCTTGCCGGCACGCTCGGCCAGCACGCCCTGCTTCTCCGCGCGCTCGCCGGCCAGCGCCGGATCGCCGAGCGCCCGCTCCACCAGCGTCTGCGAGAGCATCGGCACGTTCGAGATGCCGCTGCGGATCGCGCCGCGCAGCTTGGCGTCGAGCACGTCGCACACCACCTCGCTGCTCTCGGCCGTGCCCGGTCCGACGGTGACGAAGCCGCAGCGCAGCCCCCAGACGAAGAGCTCCTTGGTCGCGCCGTCGAGCTTGAGCGCGAGCAGGTTCGGATGCTGGTTCGCGAGCAGCCCGAACGGCGACTCCGTCATCGACTCGCCGCCGAGGTGGTAGAAGAGGCCGAAGTACGCGTCGTCCGTGACCGCGACGATGCGCGTCCCGCGCTCCGCCTGCGCGACGAGTGCGTCGCGCATCGCCTCGCCCTCGGCGACCGTCGG
>JAAUYD010286397.1_pt1 | contig 12441 bp, 9 predicted proteins | sample 7278101 | NCBI WGS metagenome assembly JAAUYD01 (sample SAMN14350128, study PRJNA611818) | marine sediment metagenome | isolation source: surface marine sediment (0.6m) | place: French Polynesia: Moorea | collected 2018-08 | reverse complement strand
CGAAGGTAACTCCATCGGCGAAGCATGTGAAACGATACACAATGAGTATGACATCTTATCCGACGCAGCACAAAGTAGTGTCTTAAACCTAATCCGGGAGCTAATCGCTGAGAAATTGGTCTCCCCAATCTTAAAATAGAATCATTGTGATGATACATAAACTTAAAAAGAATTTTAGCTCGCCGGATGACATTTGGCTGTTTTTACGGATATTCAGTTTCATTACGCTGCTGCCGGCAATGGTTAAATGTCAATCCATTCCAACCCTTTTGAAAAAGCTGACACCGGCGGGTAAGAATGCCAGTGGAAGTCAAGATATTGGTCCTGTAACGGAAAAAATTGTCAAATATACAGATTACATATTGAGTCAAAATTGGCTGATATACAAAAAAAATTGTCTCAAACGTTCTTTAATTCTTTATCATTTTTTAAGAAAGCACGGAATTGAGGCGCACATTTGTATGGGCGTAAAAAAAGAAAATTCATCCTGCGAAGCTGAATCTGAAGCTTATCTCCAAGGACACGCTTGGTTGACATATAAAGGAGATATTTTCCTGGAGAATAATCCATTGAGCGAAGATGACTATAAACAAACGTATTGTTTTCCGTAAACTTAACCAAGCTCATCACTATGAATTTTTCAAATGAGGATAAACTACTGCTACACTGCAGTCGGCTAACTGTAGATGATGCTGTTGAGGCGGCGATTCGCGGACTTGTCCGTCAGGATATAGACTGGTATACTTTTTTAGATTCTGCCCGCTGGCATGGTGTTGCTCAGTTGGTTTTCAATAATTTGAAAAAGATTCCAGAACCCAGGCACATACCGGCTGATATCATAGAGAATTTAAAATCTGATTATCGCAAGAATTTAATCAGAAATACGATTATTTTTGCTCAACTGGACAGGATTTTAACTGCGTTCAAAAAGCGGGGCATGCAGGTTATTCCTCTGAAAGGTGCCGCGATTTCGAGATTGATCTACGGGGATATCGGCCTGAGACCCATGTCCGATATTGATATCTTGGTGAAAAAGACAAATGTTCACCGAGCTGGAAAAATGGTGTCTGAATTGGGCTACAAACCTTATGAGGAGAAAAACCTGGACGATCCCTTAAAAACGTCTCATCACATTAAGTTTATTCAGGACGATCTGCAGGTGCTGCTGGAAATTCATTGGGCAGTTGCCAGTCCACAAAATCCACATCACACTCGGCCCAAAGATGTAAAACTGGTTGATTTTTGGTGGAGACGTGCCTGGTGTAAAAATTCTGAGTACCCAAACATTTTGTCCCTAAATCCAACCGATCTTCTCTATCTTCTTTCATTCCATTTTTTTAAACACCGATTTAGCAGACGTTACGGTGTGTTTAATAGCAAAGGGGCGCTACTTCAGCTATGCGATGTATTCAATGTAGTCGATTATTATCGGGATGACATAAACTGGGACCAATTAAAGATTGAGGCTCACCCAATCGGCTTTTACAAGATGGTGGGTGTTACCCTGTCAATTGTCAAAGAGATTTTCGGCCAGCAAAATGATCATACACTGAATTTTCTCAATAGCTTTAGCTTAGACCATATGGATTATGAAGTTATTGATCACTTTACCAAACGCTTGTTTTTTAGGGAAGACCAGCATGCCAACGTTCCAAGCGGTCTCATAAAAGCCCAGACAGAAAAACCATATACAAGACGGTTAGTATCTATTTTCAAGGAAATATTTCCTGATCCGGAGGCTCTCTCAAGAAAGCTGAAAAGGCCTATACGTTCCAAAGCATTCTATTTAATTTATTTGACGCGACCTTTCATTTTATTGGAAAAGTATGGGAAAATATTTTTTAACATGCGGCGATTAAAGGAAGAGGGGATTATAAAAAGATGGATTAATTCACAGGATTAACAGACAAAGCTGAAAAGATTTATTCTAGAAATTTTCGATCGAATTGAACATCACAAATTTTATGCCTGTCGATTACATCCCCTAAGTTCTTTACATCTATGATTCTTATCGGCATCCCGTTTAATCCGCAATTTATCAGTTTTTAATAAATCATTATGCGAACCAATTTGCAAAAATCATCAACAAATAAAAGTAACTATACCACAGCATCCCGATGCACCCGTCTTTTTGATTGCCACAATGTAGCAATATCCTGCTAATTTAATTGACAATCTTTTTAGAGGACTTATTTTCATTAGTATATATTTATCAGATCATTTAGTGCTGTCCAGATCCAAAAGCGAAGCACCAAGCTCCAACTCTTTCCAGCTATTGGTCTCATCCGAAACCTAATGCAGAGTTCCTCCTCCATTTGAACCGAAGCTATAACCAAGTTCAATCATTTTCACAAATCAGTCACTCTTAATCCTTAACCTTCGCAGGGAATACCAAGACAAAGAGTTTACAGAAGATGCCGATGTAAAAGACTTTGAGGGTATTTTATGTCCTTTGGAGGTTTTTTCATCCCACTAAAAGACTTATTTCCACCTACCTAAAACACAAAAATGAAAGGAGGGATGTATGATTGCGAAATTTACATCAAAAAATAAGAGAAAAGATTCACATATTAGGAGCAAATGGATCATCATTATTGTAGTTGCAAGTATAGCGCTGAGTATTTTGCATGTAAATGGTTTGGTGCATGCAGCAATTATCGCGGCGGGCGGAGGTTGCAGCTTAGGGCTCAAATCTGACGGGACGGTGGCGGCTTGGGGTGATAACAGTTACGGCCAGTGCGATGTACCGCCTGGCCTCTCCGATGTCGTATCGATCGCAGCTGGAGGTTTTCTGGTGGTGGGAAAGCCCGGTTATTGGGGTGAAGAAAATACCGGTCAAAGCTTAGCGCTCAAGTCTGATGGGACATTGGTGGCTTGGGGTTATAGCAGCATTGTACCCACTGGGCTCGATGCGGTAAAGATCGCAACAGGCGGGAGTCACAGCTTAGCACTCAAATCTGACGGGATGGTGGTGGCTTGGGGTGATAACGGCTCCGGCCAGTGCGATGTACCGCCTGGTCTCTCCGATGTCGTAGCGATTGCGGCAAATGGTAGTGCAAGAGGCTACCCTTTTCCTGTCATAAACGGTCAGAGTTTAGCTCTCCAATCTAATGGAACAGTGGTAGCTTGGGGTGATAATGGCTCCGGCCAGTGCGATGTACCGCCTGACCTCATCGATGTCGTAGCGATTGCGGCAGGTGGGGGTCACAGCTTAGCACTCAAATCTGATGGAACGGTGGTGGCTTGGGGTGATAACGTATGGGGCCAGTGCGCTGTACCACCGGACCTCTCCGATGTCGTAGCAATCGCGGCAGGCGGACGTCACAGTCTGGCACTCAAATCTGACGGAACGGTGGTGGCTTGGGGCAATAACGGCTCCGGCCAGTGCGATGTACCACCGGACCTCTCCGATGTCGTAGCAATCGTGGCAGATGGTGTCGCCTATATATATTGGGGTATGGGAACGCATATCGGTCACAGCTTAGCACTCAAATCTGACGGGACGGTGGTAGCTTGGGGGGATAACGGATGGGGCCAATGTAATGTGCCCGATGGCGGACCGCCGTTTATGGTTCCACTCCTCAACAATTTTGTCACATTCGAACCCGACCCCTCAACATACGCATTCACACCCGATACGAAAGATTGTCCAACAGAATTTTCAGGAAAATTCAGTTTCGATGCAACTCTTGCCAACAATGGTGCAAAAAAATTATCGAACATGTATGTTCAGATTGATGAATTGACAAACGACAATTTATGTCTGACCGACATCGGTCTGTTCGAAGAAAGTCAGGTTTTTGATGTTCCGAATCTTGATGATTATGCTGACGGATATTTTGATACTGGAGAAAATGTCGATGTTCCCTTCACTATATGTCTGAAAATTAAGAAGCCATTTAGGTTTTTTGTAAATGTGGTAGGCGTTACCCCAGATTAGCGATCGATATTTATTGGAATGTTCTGGGTCCAGATTATAGTCCCCTTTATTACATTGATACGTGATATGATGCACTAAGTTCGTTTATTCGGGGATGTGAATTGTTCAACGAACGATAAGGTATTAATGCCGGTTTTAACGTTGAGGCGGGATCAATAATTGATCCTGCCTTCTTATTTTGACTCTTTAAGCGCCTGAATTTTCTTGATTTCCAACTGTTATCTTGTTTCAAAGGGTGAATCCGCGTTGGCAGGATTCACCCTTATGATTTTTATGCAAACAGGTTTTAAATCCATCTGATCGCTTCGTTATCACTGACTTTTCCCAAATAAAATTCAGTCGTATGGCGGCCCGAATGTCGTAAAATTATTTTTGAATTTATTTATAGAGGTACATTTAAACGGGGTACAAATGTGGCCACATGACGCCGCAGATCGTGGGGCCGCAATCTAATTCCAACCAGCTAACCGGCTTTTTTCACCATTGCGCTCGCTGCTTCATAACAAATCGGGAAAATCATTTGCCTCGGTACAGTCTTCTGGATGCGAACATATTCTTTGAGCCGATCGGTTACCTTTTGGGGTAAGAAAAAGCAATACTTACTCTAATCTAATCGGGGTTTAGTTTAGTCCAAAGAGGTGGTCTCGAACGTAATCGCGTGGATCATCCTGACGTGTTGTCACTTTAAATCCATGCTCAATAAGGAATTGTTTAACAAATTCGCGCGTACGGAACTCCTCACCTTCACCGTAGTCCGCTCGGAAATCGTGACAAGCCACACAAATCGACTTAGTCCGTTGAATGATTGATTCTGCCCCTAACAAAGCGTATCTTTCTGCGCCTTCAATGTTCATTTTCAGGAAATCGACCTCCTCAAGGTCCTCAGCCCTACAGATCGCGTCCAGCGTGTCCGCCCGCACCTCAGTACCTGCCGATCCCGTGCCTTGATTTACAAGATTAGCTTGCCACACTTCGGAGTCGGTCATAGAAACGGTGCCAGGTTGGTCCATTAGCGCAACCTGCAGCGGGGTTGTATTGGTGAACCGGTTCAGCTTGCAAAAACTTTTGAGTATTTGAAAAGAGATAGGATGCGCTTCGATAGCGATTACACGGCCGGTTTCACCAACGCCCATCGAAAATGATAGCACATCTTCGCCTTGACCTGCTCCGATATCGATTATCGTATCACCTTCTTTTGGGTGGTAATGTTGAAACCAGAAGTCCTCTGTATTGGAAATGTACATCTTCGCCTGGACCCGCCAGCGTATAAAATTAGGAGTAGTGTATGTGAACTTTCGATCATCGGGAAAATAATATTGTCCTACTCGATGGATCCAGAGGCTTTTGTCATAAAAAATCTCAAAATCCTGATGCGTTTGTCGCCTGCATAATCGTGTTGCGCATTTACCGAGAATCATCTTCATGCCTGGTTGGTCAAACAAGCCAAAAATTTTCCATATCTTGTGAAGTAAATCTGCTTTTGTCATGGCATCCATACCTCCATTTGGCTTTCTTAAATCCTGGTGTAAATTTTTTGCTAGTATAAAATGTTTCACCAACGTTTTAAGCAGCGCTGGGACTTGATACCAATGAACCGGCTTTCCTATGACAGTGAAAAGATGCTGTGTTTTTTGATAGGGTTAGTGTATATATCTGGCGAATTGGTTACTGTGATTGAAAAGTGTACCTTCTCAGTTGATTTGATTGTTGCACAACATTCAATCTAGGGGGAGCCAAAACTTGACGTTAACAGATCCGGAGGGTATTAGAACAAAATCTTCAAAAGTAATATTTTACTGAGACGTACGGAATATTAGCTGTTGTTTGTCATTTTGTTTATGTACCATTGGGGTAGATTCATATATCAGTGAAATTCAATTACCATAAAATTCTACTGGATTTCAACCAAAAATAGAAACCAATTCAATAATTACACCCGAATTTGCCTGATTGACAAACAAACAGCTCTACCAGTCGCATAAATTAAGGTGAATGAAGATCAGAGAAACAAGGTAAAGGCGAATATAATTTTCACCATATCTACCAAGCTGTTTAGAAATAGATTAAGTGGTTTGTTGGGATAGTAGATTTGACACCAACCGGCTGACCCTGTCGTGATCATCAGAATCTATCGGAAAAATTGGGCATCTTTCCGTCTCATCACCCGGATACGAAAGATATGTTTTTACCATTGGCAGGTATCCTTCCGGGGTTTCTAGCAAACCGAAAGATATCACATAGCAAGCACCCGCTGGATGTGGTGGGCTGGCCGAAACCGATTCTGTCTTTTGCGGAAAAAACGATGGGATAACTTCCGAAACCGAAGGGACGCAGCGCGCACCCTTGCCGGCCTTGATCTGCTCGACGCAGTTGTTGCACGAGATGCAATCAGCATCTCTTCTATCTCCATCTTTCCAGCGATTCACCAGTCCCGGTTCGCAAATCAATGGACGGCTGAAAGAAACAAAGTCAGCCGACCTTTCTGCTACAATCCGTTCGGCCGAAGCCAAAGAGCGGATACCACCAACCAGTATCAGTGGACCGTCGATCTTTGCTTTGAACATTTTTGCTTCGGACTCGAAATATGCTAATTCATCGGATGGCTTTTTGAGGAGGTTCGGAATGTTCAATAACCCACCGCTTAACTCGATGGCATCAATTCCCCTGTCCTCGAGCATCTCGCCGACTTGAATCGATTCGGCTGTGGTCAAACCATCATCGATGCCGTCATGGGTATTAAGCTTTACCAGTACAGGATAATCATCCCCCACGGCCGAACGAACGACTTCAACGATTTCCAATAATAACCGGGCACGATTTGAAAGTCGTCCACCATATGCGTCATCGCGGAGGTTGTAGTGCGGACACAGGAGTTGGCTTAGAAAAAAACCGTGGGCCGCAAATATCTGAACTGCATCAAAGCCGGCTTTTTGTGCACGCATCGCAGCATTTGCATAGGCAGTTGCCAGATTGTGCATGTCACCGCTGGTCAGCTGTTTCAGTCTCGATCTGGACAAGTAGGCGCCGCCATACCCCAATTGCACCGCGATTTTTCCATTGTGGGCGTGGACTGCTTTTGTCATCGACCGCAGCCCTTCAATTCGACTGTCGTTATCGATGCCGAGTTGATACGGGGCGTGTTTTCCAGATGGATGAACATAGGCATGCCCTGTAACGATCAGACCGACACCACCCCGGGCCAGGTCGGCCATCAGATGGGTCAATTCCGGCGTGCAGTTGCCTGCATCATCGGCCAAGCCTACCCAGGTAGCCGATCTCACGAAACGGTTGGGGAGCAGCATGGCGTTGATTTTCACCGGTTCAAACAAGGTTTTCATGATGGCCTCTTTTCGCTCATATACATCAAGTTTTCTGAAGTGTTCCATAAATTCAGGTAACCCTAATTTCTAAATAGATATTTCAAGGGCACCAAAAACATGTAGTAGGTGGCCAGAATCGTTCCACGAACGGTTCCGGTGACTTTGGATTTGCCGATTCGTTTGCGGTAATGTATCGGCACACTTTGAATCCGCAAGTTCTGGCGAGCGGCCTTAACGACCATTTCTACTGGCCATCCATAGGTCATCTGTTCCATTTTCAGATCAAACAAGGTTTGAGATTTGATGGCACGAAATGATCCGATGTCGGTGATATTTGTCTGGTAGAGCAGGCGCAGCAAGAATACGATCAAGCGGTTTCCCAAACGGCCATGGATCGGCATGGCGCCCTTTTCCAAGTGTCCGTGGATGCGACTGCCGATAACGAGATCCACCCCATTTGCTAAAACCGGTCCGACAACCGACGGCAACTGCTGTGGGTCATCACTGCGATCGCCATCCAGAAATACTAGAATATCGGCATCGGCCGCGGCCCTGGCGCCTGCTAGACACGCTGAACCATAACCAGGCCGGGATTCATGAATTACGCGTGCCCCGGCGAAACTCGCCTGCCTGGCGGTATCATCGGTAGAGCCATTATCGACAACGATAATTTCGTCAACTTGATCTTCAGGAACAGATCCAACAACCTCACCGATGGCTTCTTCTTCATTGAAAGCAGGTATGATGACGGATATCTTCAAATTTACACTTTCGCGTTTTTTTGCTAATGACTGAAATGGATTTATGGCCGGAAGAACGTCGAACATCGAACGTCCAACATTGAACATCTAATAAGGCTGTGGTTTCACTCCTCAGTTGTTTTTCAAAAAACGATGCCAAACCTCCAATGACTTCTTCCGTTTGGTCATCCTTACCAGATTCGAAATGCAACTTTGTGTACCAAATTCTGCTGGAATTTGACCTCCGAACGCTTAATCTCTGTCCTCTGTCATCTGACATCCGTACGCTGTCCACTGTCATCTGATTTCTGACATCCGTTCTCTGACCCATTCAACCCTAAACTCCGAACTCAGAACCTACAAACCGACGCCTAAATATATACCCTAGTGCCAGAAGTGCAAACAGAGGCAGGTATTCGGCCAGCAAGACCCATGTCGGCATAATTCCCTGGGGAGACACATATTTTAAATAGGACAGGGTCACGGTGCATGAAAAGATCAACCAGGCGGGGCTGGGGTAAAATGCCAGAAAAGGTACAATCAAAATGGTATACCAGGGGTGCAGCGAGGCCGGCATCAGGATCAGCAGTGATCCCACTAAAATATAAGAGTAGCGTATGGTTTGGCTGTCATTTTTACCTTTCAGAAAAACTGCCAGGCCGCAGATTGCCAGAGCCATAAGAAACACGATCGAAAGCAGGTAGTAATCCAGGGCCGGGAATAATCGCATCAGAAGATGCTTCAAGCCTAAATTAAAGCTTTCATAGGGATTTTTAAGATAGATGGGCAGGAAGCCCGAAACTTTGCTGCCGGCGCCCATAAACGGTAAATAGAGCACTATGATCGTGGCCGCGAAAGTAAAAACGCCTTTAATCAGGTCTTTGCGATTCAAAAACGCTGCCAGCAAAAGTGCCGGATACAGTTTTACTGCCGCCGCAAGAGCCACCATGATAACACCCAGCATTTTTTTGTGAACCGTGCAAAGATACAATGCCGCTGCCATCAAAAATACCGTCAGTCCCTCCAGATGGCCGCTATAAGCAATTTCAAAAATAACCAGGGGATTCCAGGCATAGACGATGATCCTAGATGTGCTGAAACCGAAAGCTTGGAGCATGGCAATCAGCAATAGCAACGTCAATATATCAAATCCTGTCATGACACCCTTGTAAGCCGTGACGCTGTCACCAACCAGTGCATAAGCTGCTCTGAAAAATAGCTGGGCGCCGGCCGGATAAAGGGTGGGGTAGTCTTTACGGTTAATATTGGAGTATACTTTCTTGTCTCGCAATTGTTTTAGCTCGGTCGCCTGCGGCGGGTAAAGGTAGGGATTTATCCCGTTTTGCTGAACGCGGCCATCCCATATATAACGATACATATCTTTAGAGAGCACTGACGGATCCGGCGGGATGAGGCAAGCTCTAAAAAAGATTGCTGATAATAAAATAAAACCGGTTATCAGCCACGACAATTTTCCTCTGGGCACCCATTTTAATATCAAAAATACCGCAGACAAATAAAGTATATTGAGAAACAGGAACACACCGATATACAGCTGAATGGTAGAAAAGGACGAGAGAATCGAAGAGATTTCCAAAATTCTGAAATTGATCCAATAGATCGGTGCGGACAGGCCTGCCACTCCAACAATAGCGGCAATCACGAACCGGTCGTTGATGATGTTTATATTTTTTTTCTGATGGAACGCTTTCATATCTAGTTTTGCATGTGTTCAAATATATCCTGGAAGTGTAAATGATGCTTTTCGAACACCAGCCAGATGTCAGGCCCATACCAATCTCTGCCTTTGATCCCCGAGAGATCATCAGATTGCATTACGTCCAGTGTTTCTTCGTGGCTAAAGGCAGCCTTGTAGGGGCGCTTGCTTCTCAGCGCATCATACCGATCGGCCAATCCGACAATCAAGGCCTCAGCTGGAATTTCCGCACCTACCAGGGGCAGATGGTTTTGATAATCTGCATAGTCCTTGAACACCGGTTCCGCGATCACATGGTTTAATTTCAAACGGGGATACCCTTTGCCGTTGTAGGTCTGATGGTGATGAAGGGCAATGTTGCGTGCCATGACCATCCGCGGATCTTCTTTTTCTGAATATGTCATCATGGTCTCGATAATACGGGCACCATAGATGGTATGCATCTGCATTTCAAGACGCTGGCGGCGGTCATACGATCCTGCCAGTTTGATAAGCTCTGGGATGGCTACTTTGCCGATGTCATGCAGCGCCGCTACGCGGCCGATGTTTTCGATGAAATCAGCATCAAATACGAGTTCCTCGGCGATAAAGCGGCTGTAGGCATTGACCCTCAGAATATGCCGGCCGGTGATCTCATCGCTGTACTCGGCGGCAGCGCAAAGCCCCATGACTTTCTGCAAAAACTGCTCTTCGTTTTCACGGGCCAGATCTGCCAGGGAGACAATTGCGCGGGTGGTGTTCAGCAGTACTTCAATGAAAATGTTTTCCTGGTCCGTGAGGGTGCGGACCGAGTTGAAGGCAATGATGGAAATATCCCCGGCATGGTAGTTGATGAAATTCCGAATCGGCATATTGAGAAACGACTGGACTCGGCTGTCGAACCGGTATTTTCGGGCAAAGCTGATTCCGGATGTATAGTTGCGGATATCGTCGGATATAACGGTTGCCCCCCGTCGGGATAAAAGGATCGGGGCAACCGAATTTTCTGCAATCACGACCGCCTCGGACCGCCTGAGTTCACCGTCGTATTTAAAGACGTAGCCCTTTATCTGGCCGTCCTGGTCGATTCTTGCGATGAACACCCCGGCGTAGTTGTTCAAGATGAAGGTCGCCAGGTGATCGTAGGTGCTCTGTTCTCTGGCAAGGGTTTTGACATCGGACATCAGACTGTCGGTAAAATGCAGCAAATCCCGTTGGCGAAGCTCAGCCTCCCGCTGGTTGGTCATCTCCGTAAACCAGACCAACAATTTTTCAGGCAGCCTGCCGCAGCGGGAGATGATTGGTTTGAATTTAACCTCATACCAGTTATGTAGCTGAAAAGAATAGATATCTATTGAACGGGTTTCAGGTTCGATACAGCTGTAATCCAATTTTTGAAGGAGCCGCTCGAAATCATCGGTTCCGACAAGATCGGTAATTTTTGAGATATTTTCGTTCCTGAATAACTGCTCTGTCTTTCCGGTGGACATTACGATTCGACCACTATGATCCATTATAAAAGCAGGATCTCTTCGCTGCCCCGGCAGCAATAACAGGGTTTTGATATCCTGATTTTTGAATTGCAGGATCGCATTGGCGGCTATTTGAACCAAAAATGGTACAATGAAGGGAATTGGGGAAAGGGTTTTCATCAGCCATATTGCCAGGACTCCAATAACAATTGACGTCAGGTAAATTGCGGGGTTGCGTAATTCCTGGCGCAGATAATAGAAGTATTCCCACAGCACATGGCTACAACGATGGAAACTGTCTACTATGGTGTTTGAAGGCGTCAGCATGAGGTCGATTTAGCGGCATCCGTTATTCGATTTTCGTGTTTTCCTGGCGTCGCTGTTTTCCGGTGTCGGTACCATTTTCCTGTGCACCTTCGAAAATGGTGGTTTAATCCCTGATTTATGCCACTTCGTTGCCATAAGAGCGGTTGGGTTAAATCACCATGGCGTAAACCATCCCGGACTCCTTCCACAAAGTTACGCGAAAGTCACCGTCTTTGACGATATATCTTCTCTCATTGCTGAATCCTTTGGCCACATCATTTGGGTCGATAACAAACAGCGATGCGCTTTTGCCTTTAGAGTTGCAATAGAGAAGCGCTACATCCGCCTTGCCAAGGGAACATTTACGTCCTCCAATAAGGTCCAGTCCCAGCTTTTTCAGATCCGGCAGCCGGACGGTGTACCCCAGACGTTGGGTAAACCATTGTCCCACATCACTAACTTCTTCAGCCTGAAAAGCGGATACCATGCTGGTATCCATATGATTGGCTATGCTGTGTGCCACCACCTCATCAACGGTTTGCAGTTGTCCGGAAAAAGGGTTAATGAGTATCAACAACACCAGGGCTGCCATGGACAAAGCCGGGACTGCCGTCTTCCAGGAAACGTTTAGAAAACCAAACGCCCGCGGTGGTGATTTGGACTCGATGTTATGCCGAGCACGTCCGATCAATCCCGGCGGCGGATCTTCAGCTTGCAATCCATCTATCATCATGTTAGACAGCGCTTGATCGGTTTGATATAGATTTGCGCAGGTGCGACAATCCTGAATATGTTTTTTTACCTGCCGGGACATATTTTCATCGGCATACTCCTGATTGTTTAACCATTGTTTAAATTTCTGACAATTGGCCATGGGTAGTTACCTCTTAGATTTCAGTCGTACGACGTTGGTTGGACGGGGTTGGCTGATGGTCGATCTTAGTAGGGCTTTTTTCATCGCCTGCTT
>JAAUYD010199633.1_pt1 | contig 12444 bp, 8 predicted proteins | sample 7278101 | NCBI WGS metagenome assembly JAAUYD01 (sample SAMN14350128, study PRJNA611818) | marine sediment metagenome | isolation source: surface marine sediment (0.6m) | place: French Polynesia: Moorea | collected 2018-08 | reverse complement strand
TGGCGATGGCGCTTCCGGAGATGGATCCGAATAGGCCCGAAGCGATGACGGAAACCTTAGCCGGTCCGCCGACTCTGTGCCCCACGGCGGCCAACGGAAAATCGATGAAAAACTTCTGGGCGCCCGAGGCCTCCAAAAACGCGCCGAATAATACGAATAGGATCACATAAGTGGCCAGCACGTTGGCCATGATGCCGAACACACCGTCACTTTTGTAGAATATGGAGGTGCAGACCTGTGGGAACGTATCGCCGGCATGGGAGAAAAGATCCGGCATATAGGCGCCGAAGACGCCGTATAGCAGCATCAGAACACCGATGACGACAAAAACATTCCCCACCACCCGGCGGGCCGCCTCAATACCGATGAGCACGCCGATCATGGCCACCCATTGGTCAAAAACGGTCTCAGCGCCGGTACGGTAGTTGATGGCTTCGAAATTGATAATCCAATACCCCACCGAGAAGATGGACAACGCGATGAGCAGGTAATCGACCGCGCGCATGGGTTTGCTTTTGGATTGGTAGGCCAGAAACACCAAGATGTAGGTGATAATCACATAGATGCCGCGATGGTACTGGGTGGCGGCCGGCTTTACAACGGCCGAATAGGAGTAAAAAATCACCAGGGCGCACGCCAGTATATCAAAGATAATTTTTTCGTATTTTTGGAGTTTATCGTACACTTTTTACCTGCCTCCAATAAGTTGGGGTGGCTGCTGCCATCCGGTCGCGTCAGGTTTCATATCATGGGTAATAAGACAAAGTATATCAGTATAATCTGTTATCGTCCAGTCGAGGACTGCAGTTGTCCCTTATCGCCCCAATTAAAATATTAGAGGAGGATGACATTGAAAGTTCAGCCATCCTCCTCTTCTTTTTCGATGTCAATTATCGAACTAATGATAATTAAGGCTTATTTCATCACGCCCTTTTCTTTCCAGAATTTGACGGCGCCGGGATGGAACGGGGTTACGATGCCGTCGGTTCCGGTCTCAAGGGACATATTCTTGAAGGTCTTTTTCTGGGCCTTCATATGGGCCAGCCCTTCGTCCGTGTACATCAGGGAGAGCATCTGGTAGACCACGTCATCGGAGACTTTGCTGTTGGCCACCCAAAGGGCGCTGTCCTGGAAGGACGGGGCATCAGCATCCACACCGCGATAGGTGCCGGCGGGAACGGCCAATTTGGCAAAGTAGGGGTATTTGTCGAAAAAGCCGGAGGCTTTGGCGTCAGCAGCCAGATCGATCAGATCGATGTCATTGGTCTGGGCCGCCATGATCACGGCACCGCTGGGGAAGGCCGTGAAGAGCCAGAAGGCATCCAGTTGTTTGTTGCCGAAAGCTGCGGCGGCATCGTTGTAGCCCATGGCATTACGTTCGATTTTGTCCCAAACACCCATATGGGTAAAGAACAGCTCGCAGTTGGCGAAAGCACCGGAACCGGCATTGCCCACGCCGACTTTTTTGCCGACCAGGTCTTTAACGCTTTTGATGCCGGAGCCTTTGCGGACCACCAATTGGGCCGGGGCGCCATATAGCCAGGCCACCGCCATTACATCTTCATATTTCTTGGTATCATTTTTCATCAAACCGTTGCGGCCCAGATAGACATGGCCTGAGTAAACCGTGCTGAACTGCTGTTTGCCGGCGTTGGTTTTTCTCAAGTTTTCAACGGATCCCGCAGACGTTTGGGCCTTTACGGTGAAGTCCGCCATGGCTTTGACCGGTTTATAGGTTTGGATTCCATTGGCGACCACTTGGAAAGTGCCGCCGGCAGGTCCGCCGCCAAAGATGATGCGTTTTTTGGCGAACGCATTGGGGGCAAAGGTGAATGCCAAAGCGACGACACAAAGGGCGACGAGGGCTATTCTAAAAGTACGATTCATGAGATTTCCTCCTTCACAGATTGACAGTCTTTTGAATCGGGATGGTTTGGGTCCATCACAATCCGATATCTCCGCTCTTGCCGTTTCGGGTGCAGCAAAGACCTCCTCCCTTGCGCTCGGCTGTATTGAACGATGGCCTATAGCCGCCACCCCAGAGGCGGCAGGCCGCCAAAGGTTCACACCTTTGTGCCGAATGCGGCTGCATCCGAGTCAACGAAAGCACGCCAGTGCTTTTATCGTTGCAGTTGTGACCGGGTGATTCACACCCGGCTACAACCAATAAAAAAAGGATATTGAGCGCCACGGTATCTCTTTGCCAAAACAGCACGGCCGGCTATTGGCGATGGATCGTTCGGCGCTCATATTCCCTCTCCTCGGGTAATAATTTGGGGACTTGGAATGAGTGTTGAGTAAAAAGCCTTTCCCAAGTGTGATCGATATTAGAATGAGAGCTCAAGAGCGTCAATTAGACGATTTCTGATTTTGTTGTAAGAATTTTTCTTACCCGAATATTAAAACAAGGATATATATGCATAATTAGAAATAATTATACCCTAATTGAGCGAAAGTCGAAGGCCTTCACGGGATTATTTGGGCGAGAGGATGGGATTGCCCGAAGGTCTGTATTAGGGTTCAATCAATCCGTTTTGAATGGCAAATCGGGAGAGTTCAGCATTGTTTCGAAGGTTCAGCTTCTTTAACAACCTGAAGCGGTAGGTGTCGATGGTTTTGATACTGATATTGTAGGCCGACGCGATCTCACGGTTGGTGTGCCCCAGCGCAAGCCGACGCAGAACCTGCAGCTCCCGCGTGGACAGACTGTCTAAAGGAGATTGATTGCGGCTGCCTTTGGCCACCCTTAGCAGCAAAGACTCATTGGCATCGTCCGTCAGATAGCGCGAGCCGCTATTGACCTTGACAATGGCGTGGACCAGGTGCTCCGGGGCGGACTGTTTGGTAATATACCCCATGGCACCGGCTTCAATGGCTCGCACCACGTACTGATTTTCCGCGTGCATGGTCAGAACGATAATGGGCAGGTCCGGATATTCCGGGTGGATTTGGTTGATGACTTCCAGACCGTCGATTTCCGGCATGGAGAGATCAATCACCGCCACATCCGGTTCCAATTCGCGTATCTTTTGAATGGCCTCACGGCCGTCGGCAGCTTCGGCCACGACCTCCATCTCTTCGCTCTCTTCCACCAGACGCCTCAAGCCTGCAAGGACGATGCTGTGGTCATCTGCCAACAAAACTCTGATCACGGTACGCTCCAATGATGATTTATCTTATTTTCAGCACTATATCAGATATTATCGGGCCGATCCACACACCAAGAACAGTTCTCAATCGTAGGTTGGGTTGAGCTTGTGAAACCCAACATTATACAACCGCCATTGTTGGGTTTCGTTCCTCAACCCAACCTACAAAATTGGATAATTCAGTTTAGTCTTATGAAACCGATGTTATAAGAATAATTGCCTAGCCACAGGTCCGGCCTATCCCGAAACCTCGGCCGAGGCATACAGCCGCGCACGAAAACAGACTTGAACGCCCCCGCTGGGGTCTGAGTCCACGGTTAAGCTCCCTCCCACCAGGGCGGCACGCTCGCGCATTCCCGCCAAGCCCAGAGCTTCATCTTCCGACTTGGCCTGGGCCTGAAAACCGCGGCCGTCATCGCATACCGTCAATACGAGATCCCCCCTGTCCATCTCCAGGTGTACTTTTACCAGGCTTGCGCGGGCATGACGGGCAACGTTGGTCAGCGCCTCCTGGGCGATACGATAGGCCGCCGTGGCCAGGGTTTCATCGATCACCGGAATCGTACCGGAGGTAAAGACGCAGGGAATCTGCGCCCGTCGTTCAAACTCGCTGGTGTACCACTCCAATGCGTCGACCAATCCCAGATCATCCAGCACGCCGGGACGCAACCGAATGGCCAGGCTGCGAACATCTTCAATGGTGCTGTCGATGAGAGAGCACATTTCAGCGGCCCGATCGACACCGCTGAGACCCTCTTTCCGCAATTGATCTTGCAGCCAAACAGCGTCCAACCGCAAGGCTGTCAGCACCTGTCCCAATTCATCATGAAGTTCCCGGGCGATGGCCGCACGCTCTTTTTCCTGATCGGCCATAATGCTGCCCGAGAGCCGGCGCAGCTGCTCATGGGCCTCTTTGACAGCCGTAATATCCGATGCGATGCCGCAGACGCCGCGGATATTGCCCTTTTCGCCGTAAATGGGAAACTTCACCGAGAGGTAGGTGTGAACACCATCGCTTTGAGGGATCTGCTCTTCAACATGCAAGGAGTAACCATCGGCCAACACCCGCTCGTCGTGGGTGCGGAATTGGTCGGCCACTTCATCGGGCAGCAAATCCCCATCGGATTTTCCACGCACATCTTCGTTATTGACATGAAAGAGCTCTTCAAACCGTGAGTTGACCAGCAGGTAGTTCCCTTGCGCATCTTTCATATAGACCACTGCAGGGGTGTATTTGAGTATGCTGGTAATTTCACTTGTGCGTTTGGCCACCTGCTTTTCGAGCTCTTTCGTATATAAGCTCAACTCCTCCTTGGCGATACGCAGGGCCTCTTCGGCGCGCTTTCGCTCTGTAACATCGATGGAAACCGCCAAGGAGCGTTGAATAGTGCCGGAAGCGTCACGATCGGCGATACCCGAAAGCAGAACATCGATCACCTGACCGTCTTTCTTAATGAACTGGTAGGAGACATCTTTGCAAAACCCGGTTTCGAAGAACAGCGGGAAGATCACTTTTTCGGCATGTTGCTGGGAGGCTTCGGTTAAAAAGTCGGTCAAGGGTTTTCCGATGACCTCATCACGACCGTATCCCAGGTTTTCCACCCAATAGTCGCTGACGCTCAACAGATTGCCCTTAGGGTCGATGGAGTGCAGCATGGCGGGGGTATGGTGATAGAGGGAACGATAGCGGGTTTCGCTCTGGCGCAAGGCCTGCTCGGCGGATCTTCGTCGAAATATCTCTCGGCTGGCCTTTTTGTAGAGGACCAGGACTGCGATAAGGATCATCACCGTCAGCAGCAAGACCACCGGGCCCACGATTCTCAGTAAAGGCCCTGAAACGCTCTTGGAAATCTGGGCCAGATTACGGAAGTGATAGATATGCCATCCGGTAAAATTTTCTACGGTGGTTTGGTGCATGAGATACTGGTGTCCGACGGCATCCACCACGTGGTCGGAATCGATGCGCTGGAGGCCCACCCAAAGCCACGGCCCCCGGCCAAATTGTCTTTCGGCGGCAATTTGGGCGATCTCTTCAGGGCTCAGCTTCCATATGCTGTGATAAAGCCACTCCGAGCGGTTGGAGATAAAAACGATCCCGCGGGGGTCGGTCACCAGAACAATGTCGTCTTTGGGCAGCCCCAATGTCTTCTCGGTCTTTTCGATGGAGGACTTGATCACCGCAATGCCCACGGGGGGAGCGTCGGGGTCGTCGAAAACCGGGTAACTATGGTAGACACCACGTTTAAGGGAGGTGGTCCCCAGGGCTAAATAGGATCCGGCAACGCCACTCATGGCTTGCTTGAAATAGGGTCTAAAAGAGAAGTTCCTTCCAACGAAGCTGTCCGGATCCTTTCGGTTGCTGGAGGCAATGGTGTTGCCCTGGTGGTCCAGAAGATAACACACATCGGCATCTAACGTCTGTTTGAAGCGGTCCAGCACCACATTGGCTTCGTATAGAGCGGCAGATGATTTTCGCAGAAGTGATTTTTGCAGCGCAGGTATGCTGGCCAGGGTGGCCGCCGGCTTTCGATGTTCGGCCAGAAAGGAGTTCAGGCTTTTTTGAATCAGCTCGGTGTTGGCGGCGGCCTGTCGTATCGCCTCCTTGACCGCCGATTGCCGTAATGCCGAGTAGTATAAAGCGCCGCCCGCCGAAGCCGAAAGAAACGCAAGCAGCGACAAAACCATGAGAATGTGGCGGAGGCCCATAGATAAAAATAGTGTTAAGTTTTAAGTGTTAAGTTTTAAGTTAATGTATCCTGCCGATTTTAAAATAATAGATCAACAAATACAATATATGGTAAACCATACTCACTTAAAACTATTCATTTATCTGCAATTACCATAAACACACCGGGCCACTGTTCGGCCCAGCATCGTGACGCGATCGAGGATTATAAATCCTGTTTGAAAAACTGGTCCGGTTCGGTGACGGTTCCGGGTTTGGGGGTGTATTCCGTGGGGGCCGTTCCCTCTTTGAAACATTCGAAGATGGTCTTATTGGATTCCGGTATGGGAAGCTTGCCGGTTTTGGCATCGATTTTGGCAAATACGATCCCCTCCGGCACCTGGAATACCCGCACCGGCTCTTTTTCCAGAACTCGCTTCATATACCCCAGCCAAATCGGACTGGCCGCACGGGATCCTGTTTCGCCTCTGCCCAAAGGCCTCTCCCGATCATAACCCACCCAGACCCCAGTGATAAACCGGGGGGTATAACCGACAAACCAGGCGTCATATAGATTGTTGGTAGTGCCGGTTTTTCCGGCCACCGGACGTCCCAGGGCGCGCACGCGCTGTCCGGTTCCAAACTTGACCACGCCCTCCATCAAGCTGGTCATGATATAAGCGGTACTGGCATCAATGACTTTTTGGCGCACGGGATTCATCTCTTCCAAAATGTTGCCGTGACGATCTTCGATCTTGGTAATAAAGGCCGGCTGGACGGCAAATCCTTGGTTGGCAAATATGGAATAGGCTTGAACGATCTCCAACATCGATACGCCGGATGATCCCAGCGCGATGGAGAGATCGCGGCTCAATTCGGACTCGATGCCCAGTTTGCGGGTGTAATCGATCACATAGTCGATGCCGATGTCCTGAAGAATTTTAATGGTGACGACATTGCGGGACTTGGCCAGGGCCTCTCGCATCAGAGTTGGGCCGTAGAATTTCTTTCCGTAGTTTTTGGGTTTCCAGGTGAAATCGTGCTCCTCATCCTTAAATACAATGGGAGAATCGATGATCATGGACGCCGGCGTATACCCCTTATCCAGAGCGGCCGCGTAAATGACCGGCTTAAAGGCCGAGCCGGGTTGGCGCCGGGATTGAACGGCGCGGTTAAATTGACTCTGCAGGAAATCGCGCCCTCCCAGCATGGTCTTGACCAGGCCGGTGCCGGCTTCGATACACACCAGGGCCGCCTGAACTTCGGGGACCTGATCCAAGTCCAATTTCCAGATATCGGATTCGGGATCCTTCTCTTTCGCCTCCACCAGGATCACATCGCCAACGGAAAGGGCCTGGCTGGGGCGTCTCAGCCTGGCTTGAGCGGAAGTCAATGCGATGTTGGGTTTGCGAGCCCAACGCATGTCTTTGATATTGATCACGCCCCGTTCGTCCCCGATGCGCACCGTGACCTTGCCGGCCTTATCATCGACATCGATCACGACCCCTTTGGCTTGGATGCCCGGTGCCAATGGCTGCAAAGCCTTCTCTTTTGCAAGCTCTATGGAGAAGGATTCAATCTCATCCGGATCTAATGTCTCCAGCGGCCCGCGGTAGCCCTGGCGACGGTCCAGCGCCTTCAACCCCTTTTGAATTTCGTCCCGGGCAACCTTCTGCATGCTCACGTTCACCGCCGCATAGACTTTCAGTCCCTGGGTATATAGCGCATCAGCGCCGTATTTCTTTTCCACATAGCGTCGGATGTCTTCGGTATAGACCGGTACCTTCTCCAAATACCAATTGCGGCGGGGCTGAATGTCCAGGATTTTATTGATGGCCTCGGAGGCCTCTTCGTTGGTGATAAATCCTTCGGCCTCCATGCGGTTGAGCACATAGATTTGCCGCTGTCGGGCCCGCTCCGGATAGTGAAACGGTGAATAGCGGCTGGGCGCCTGGGGCAAACCCGCCAAAATGGCGCATTCTGCAAGGTCCAACTCGTCCACGGATTTGCCGAAGTAATTTTCAGAGGCCGCTTGTACGCCGTAGGCCCCGTGTCCCAGATAGATCTGATTGAGATAGAGATAGAGGATGTCTTCCTTACTGAAGGACTTATCGATACGATAGGCTAAGATCGCCTCTTTGATCTTGCGTTCGTAGCTTCTTTCAGGGGTGAGCAGAAAACTCTTGGTTACCTGTTGGGTGATGGTGCTGCCGCCCTGAACAATGGTGCCCGCTTCAAGATTCTTGAAGAAAGCCCGCACGATGCTGAACAGGTCGATGCCACGGTGCTTGTAAAAACGGGAGTCTTCAGCCGCAATAAAGGCCTGCTGCAATTGTTTGGGAATACGATCCAGGGGAACGACGACCCGACGCTCTTTATAAAATTCGGCAATTTTTTGGTTATCGTCGGAATAGACTGTGGTGATCACCGAAGGATGATAATCCGTCAGGGAGCTGATCTTGGGCAGGCCTTTGCTTAAATAGAGAAATACGCCCGCGGTGGCGGCCGCCCCCAATACCACGATGGACACCACCAACCACAAGGACCACTTCAGGATTTTGGACCAATGACCGCGCTGCTGCTTGCGTGCCCGCTTTTTGATGATTTGGGATGTCGTGACTTGTTTGGCCATATTATTCCATTGTTATTTATAGCAACCCAACACTATTGTCGGGTTTTTATCCGTATTCATTAGGTTCGCATAACCTATCAAAAAAGAAATGGCACAGCAAGTCGAACCCCTTGGGGAGGCAAATTCCAGGCGTCACAATGAAAATTTAACTCAAAATTCGTTTGACTTTAATATTCATTATGCTTACTTGGAACGGTTTAATAATCCCCATGATCGAAAATGACGTATCGATCCATGGAAGGATGACCATAGTGCTCTTCCCCTTCATCGGCCGTTAGTTTAGAAAGGGAGAGCCATTTTTTATAGGGAGCAGCCATTAATGACAGCATTGAATTTTGATAAGATGGACGGATTGATACCGGCAGTGGTTCAGGATCATGAATCCGGTGACGTCCTCATGGTGGGGTTTATGAACCCTGAGGCTTGGGAGACCACGCTGCAGACCGGCAAGGCCACTTTCTACAGCCGCACCCGCGACACCCTTTGGACCAAAGGCCTGACCTCGGGCAATGTCCAACTGGTAAAGGAGATTCGCATCGATTGCGATGACGACACCGTGGTGCTGAAAGTTGAGCAAGTGGGCGGGGCGGCCTGCCACACAGGTCATCGCAGCTGTTTCTACAAGCGGGTTAAAGCAGACCACACCGTGGAGGTTGTGGGAGAACCGATTTTCGATCCCAAGGAGGTATACAAGTAATGACTTTACCCTTAAAGCTAGGTATTCCCAAAGGAAGCCTACAGAACGCCACAATTGCCTTGTTCAAACGTTCGGGCTGGACCATCAACGTCAATGGCCGCAGCTACTTCCCTGAAATCAATGACAATACCATCGATTGTGCCATCTGTCGCGCCCAGGAAATGTCCCGCTATGTAGAGAGCGGCACCCTGGATGCCGGCCTCACCGGCATGGATTGGATCTCCGAGAACCAGTCCGACATTCATGTTGTCGATAACTTGATCTATTCCAAAGTCAGCTCCCGACCAGCCCGTTGGGTCCTGGCCGTACCCTATGACTCGGATGTCAAAGATCTGAAAGACCTCAACGGTAAAAAAATCGCCACCGAACTGGTGGAATACACCAAACGGTATTTTGCAGAGCGCAAAATTGATGTGGAGGTTGAGTTTTCATGGGGTGCAACCGAAGCCAAAGTGGTCTCCGGTCTGGCCGACGCCATCGTGGAGGTGACCGAAACCGGCTCCACCATCAAGGCCCACGGATTGCGCATCATCCACGAACTGATGGAGACCAATACACAGCTCATCGCCAACCACGATGCCTGGAAAGATCCGGCCAAGCGCGAAAAAATCGAACAGGTTGCCCAACTGCTCCAGGGAGCTCTGCGCGGTGAAAAACTGGTGGGTCTGAAAATGAATGTGGCTGAGAAAGATGTGGAGGCTGTGGTGAACCTCCTGCCGAGCCTGAATGCCCCCACCGTATCCCATCTCTACAAGTCCGACTGGCTGGCTGTGGAGAGTGTGGTGGATACCGGAGTGGTGCGTGACTTGATCCCCAAATTACTCAAAGCCGGTGCCGAGGGCATCATCGAATATCCGCTTAACAAAGTATTATAAAATATCAATTTCTAATCATTCAAAAGGTCGTCATTCCAAACACATTGCTGGATGACGGCCTTTTCCTTTTTGAGTGGGAGCGGCGTCCCGCCGCTCCCACACCAGATTATACGCTGCATGATATTTGCTATGATTGGGAATTGACATTTTCAGATAAAACCGAAAAATATAGGTTCAATTAATTGATGCAACCATCGTCCCCCCTGACGTGCAACCCATGAGGAGATTACCGTGATTTCCAAACGTACTGAAGAAATGACCTCCTTCATTGTCATGGATGTCCTGGAAAAGGCATGTGAGATGGAGTGCCAGGGTACCGACATCGTTCATTTGGAAGTGGGTGAGCCCGATTTTGACACGCCCAAGGCGGTGCTCGATGCATGCTGCAAGGCAATGTATGACGGCTTCACCCATTACACCCATAGTCTTGGCATGATTGAGCTGCGTGAAGCCATAGCCCAATACTATCACGATAAGTACAGCGTCCAGGTGGATCCGGACCAAATTATCGTCACCTCGGGCTGTTCGCCGGCAATCTTCATGCTCTTTGCCGCGCTGTTGGAAAAAGGGGATGAGGTGATTATCTCAGACCCTCACTATGCCTGCTATCCCAACTTTATCAATTTTGTGGAGGGACGCACTGTCACTGTGCCGGTCTATGAAGAGGACGGCTTTCAATACCGTCCCGAGGCGATTCAGGCAAAAATGACCGATCGCACACGCGCCGTTTTTATCAACTCACCCTCCAATCCAACCGGCAACCTCCTGTCGGCCAAACGAATGCAGGCCATTGCCGGCATGGGCCCCTATGTGGTGTCGGACGAGATTTATCACGGACTGGTCTACGAGGGACAAGAGCACTCCATTCTCGAGTTTACCGACCACGCCTTTGTCATCAACGGCTTCTCCAAGCTGTTTGCCATGACCGGCCTGCGGTTGGGATACCTCATTGCACCCAAGCCCTTTGTCCGAGCCATTCAAAAGGTCCACCAAAACTTTTTCATCTCTGCCAACGCCGCCGTACAGAAAGCCGGCATCACGGCCCTACGGTCAACCGCCGAGGATGTGGCCCGTATGAAGGCCACATACGACAAGCGCCGCCGCTACATGATCCAGGGCTTAAAAGAGCTGGGTTTCGGGATCACCGTTGAACCCACTGGAGCTTTTTATGTGTTCGCCAATGCCAAACACCTATCCGACGATTCCTACAAATTGGCCTTCGATATCCTGGAAAAGGCCTGTGTGGGCGTCACCCCCGGCATCGACTTCGGCCCCGGTGGAGAGGGCTATTTACGCTTCTCCTATGCCAACAGCTTGGACAATATCAAAGAAGGCCTCAGGCGGCTCGAAGGTTATATTAAGAATTTTTCATAAATTTCAAATGTCTACACTTAATCTGAGGAGCCTGAGCCGCCTGAAACAGCAGAATATCGAATGGAGAATGTCGAATTTAGAAGGGTGGTATCGCTGCGCTCTGCCATTACTCTAAAATGACAAAATGCCTTACTTTAACCTTCTGCGGTTCTTTGTTCGAAATTCGACATTCCAATGCAACGACTAAACTTTTAAATAAGCTCTATTATTTTCGTTAAGAAGGGAGAGCATTATGAGTGTCAATGTCCTGGTCCCCATCGCCGATGGAACCGAAGAGATAGAGGCTGTGACCATCATCGACGTCCTGCGGCGAGCTGAAGCCAATGTGACTGTGGCATCGGTGGACAACCTTCAGATCAAAGCCTCACGGGGCGTTAATATCGTAGCAGATTGCCTGATCGATGCCTGCAAGGACAAGGATTTTGATCTGGTTGTGCTCCCCGGCGGTATTCCAGGTGCCGAGCACCTGAGGGATAACCCGGTCTTAAAAGAGATCCTGCTGCGGCAGCAAACTGCGGGCCGCTTCTATGCCGCCATCTGCGCCGCACCGGCGGTGGTTTTAGAGCCCCACGGCATGTTGGCCAATCGCCAAGCCACCTGTCACCCAAACTTTGTGGCAGGATTGCAGGATACATCAGCAGTGGAGTCCCGGGTGGTGGTGGACGGCAATTGCATCACCAGCCGGGGTCCGGGAACAGCCATGGCCTTCTCGCTGAAATTGGTTGAGATGTTGTTTGGGAAAGAGAAGAGGGAGGCGGTCGCAGCGCCAATGATCGCTTGAAAAGTCGTAAGGGGCCCAGATGCCGCGTTGCCGGAGGTTCGCAGTAGCGCTGCTACGGCTTCACCTCTGGCGAAGGAGTCTGTGTCATAATTGGATAAACTAAGTCATCTGTTAACATCGTCATGCCGGCGAAAGCCGGCATCCATAAACGTAAGCAAATGAGATTATGGTGGATTCCGGCTTTCGCCGGAATGACGATGCTAACAAAGCCGTAGTGTATGCCATTATGACACAGACTCCTGCGAAACCTTTGTAACACTGCACCTGGGCC
>JAAUYD010014244.1_pt1 | contig 12444 bp, 12 predicted proteins | sample 7278101 | NCBI WGS metagenome assembly JAAUYD01 (sample SAMN14350128, study PRJNA611818) | marine sediment metagenome | isolation source: surface marine sediment (0.6m) | place: French Polynesia: Moorea | collected 2018-08 | reverse complement strand
GAACAACCAGAAGCCCCTGCCCAGGTCCAGCGTTTCGATCATGTCGCCTGACTTCATCGTCGTGCGGAGCTTCCAGGCGATGATGTAGCGCCTGTAATTGTTCAGGATTGTCGATAGATAGAACCAACCCCAACCGATGACCTTCAGGTAGGTAGTGCCGGTCTTCCAAAGTTCGTTGGGGCGGGTTGCCTTGTCCCTGAACGCATTGCTCGGCCGCTATCCTCGGGCCGGTGGCGGACAGGGTCTCGTCCTTGATCACGTTGAAGTCCGGGCTATTGATTAGGGTCATGTGCCTTCAGGAGACGGAAGACCGTGGGCTCAGACACGAAGTATTTCCGCGTGTCGCTGAACCGTAAAGCCAGCTCCCGGGGTGACAACTCCGGTTCGTCAAGGGCAAGGTCCACGATCTCCTGGCGGATCTCATTCTGGATATGGTTCCAGACACGGCCTGGATGTGAAGGTCGGTCCCCAAGCCGGGCTTCGCCGAACATCGGAAACCGAACTTACCAGCGGTAGAACGTGGTCTTGGGAGTGCCGGCCTTGGCCAGCGTCCGCCTCACTGGCGAGTGGGATTGCGCGACGAGCCGGTTCGCCATCGGTTTCGAACCCATGGCTAGGCAATGGCTCACTCTCAGGCTTCTCCGATGCGGGATATCTCATATGTCGTCGTCCCCATTTGTTGCCCAGCCGGCGAATGCAAAGCATTCTCCGAGAGGGCAGCAACATGCTTTTTTGAGCGGCGGTTTTTCAGGGCGAGGTCGGCAACGGCCTCATTAAAGGCGGCAGCCTCGACACGTAGATCCTTCACCTCGGGGCTGGTCGCCTGGCGAGCGGCATCGCAAGCCGGACGCTTTTTCCCGGCTTCCAGAGACTTCCTTGACCAGCTCTAATGTAGACTGGTGGCAATTCCTTCTCGGGTGCACGGCCCGGCAATGCTTTCCTTACCGCGCAGACCCTCGAGGGCAATGCGGATCTTCTCTCCGCAAGAATGATGTTTCCGCGTCTTGAGACGAATTTCTTTGACGACGTGCTCTGCCATCTGTTTTGTTGTTCCCGATTTCTTTCTCGCCTTCTCTCCTTGACGGTTCAGATGAGCCAGGAATCCTCCGCTACGCAAATCCCTCAATCAGTCCTAAAGGTGCTGATGCCGGACAGACTGCCGGCAACGGCCGCGGAGGGCCACGTGTCGACCTCTGCAAATCTGTCTGGATGTTGCGATAACCGTGAACTCAGTATCTCCGGCGAAAAGCTCACCCGAAGCCACTCCCATCCGGGCGGACGAGGTTTCGGCCGATGCAGCCCCTTGACCAAGAGGGTGAGTTGGAGATCTTTAGTCCAGTAGGATTAACTGCTTCCGGCAAGACCGAACCATGAGGACGCTGCTCGTCGAGGATCACCTTGCGCTGGCCGAGGCGATTGGCAGCGGGCTTGAGCGCGCAGGCTTCAACGTCGACATCGCGCAGTCTGTCGCCGAGGCGCGGGAGGCTGAGGCGACAGACGTTTACGATCTTGTTGTGCTTGATCTCGGACTTCCGGACGGCAGCGGCCTTGATCTCTTGGAGACATGGCGTCGGCGGGGGGCCTTCCCCGTGATCGTCCTGACCGCAAGGGGCGCACTTGGCGACCGGATCGCCGGGCTCGACGGCGGCGCGGACGACTACGTCGTCAAGCCGGTCGAGATCCCCGAACTTGTCGCCCGCTGCCGCGCAGTCCTGCGCCGGCCCGGCAACCGGGAGAGCATCCTGCTTACGGCCGGCAATGTCCGCCTTGACACGGTCCATCGCGAGGCCACCTGCGGCGGCACCCAGCTTGCGCTCGGCCGGCGAGAGACCGGCGCTCTAGAGGCACTCCTCCGCCGCAAGAACCGGGTGCTGGCACGCTCCGCCCTTCTCGAGATCCTGTACGACCGCGAGGCCGAGGTGACCCCAAATGCCGCTGACGCTGCTGTCAGCCGCGTTCGCCGGGCGCTGGAGGGCGCTGGTGCGGATGTCACTCTCAAGACAATCCGGGGGGTCGGCTGGATGCTGAGCGAGCGCGAGCCGTGAGCGGGCGGCGCGGCCTCCAGACTATCCTCACGCAACAGCTCCTTCTGCTGGCCGGGCTCGTGACACTTGGCAATATCGTCTTCGTGGCGCTCTTTGACGCGTCCGACAGCCGTGCGCTCTTCGTTGACGTGATGCGCCGAGAGCTTTTGCGTCTCGAGGCGCGCTATCTCGAGGCCGGTGAACAGCCTGACCTCCTGGCCGCCGCTGCCAATGGAATCTACGACGCGCATCCGGAGGCCTACGGCTTCGCCCTGGTGACCACAGACGGAACCGTGCTGGCGAGCCGCAACGCGGAACTCATCGCGCCCGAGATGCTTGCTCAAGGCGCCTTGGCAACCGACTGGATGGCTTGGCCGAACGGGGGTGGGGCGATGCCCGTGGTGGCATCCCACATCGTGCAGGGCACGGGCGAGCCGGTCAGCCTCGTCTTCGCCTTGGCAGCCGACCCAGCGAATCTCATCGGAGCCCAGATCTTCGACGAGTTCCTCGGCCATGTCTGGTTGCCCCTTCTGCCGATTGCTGTGGTGCTGATTGGGGGCTCACTTCTGATCATCCGCCGAGCCCTGCGCCCCGTCGCCGAGGCGGCAGCCTGGGCGCGGTCAATCCGCCCTGGCGGAGGGTTGCCGCCGCTTGAGCAATCCGACGCGCCGGCCGAGATCGTCGATCTGACCGATGCCGTGCGGCGCGGGATCGAGCGGCTCGACGCCGAGCTCAGGGCCGAGCAGCGCCGTGCGGCCGAGGCCGCTCATGCCCTGCGCACACCGGTCGCGGTCCTCGTCGCCCGCCTCGACGACCTGCCGCCCGATGCCGCATTCGATACGCTGCGTCAGGACATCCGCACGCTTTCGCGGATGGTCACGCAATTCCTGTCCTCTTCCGGGGCGGACCGACTCGAGATCGGCGAGGATGAGCGCGTGGATCTGGGCGCGGTTGCCGAGACAGTCGTCGCCGAACTGGTTCCGCTCGCCGAGGCGTGTGGCGCAGAGCTGAGCCTTGCCAACGTCGCCGGGCCACTTCCCGCGATAGGCTCGGCGGACGCCGTCGGACTGGCCTTGACGAACCTGATAGAGAATGCCGTCCATCACGGCGGCCCGGGACAGGTGCGGGTCTCGGTTGGTCCGAGGGTAGAGATCACAGTCACGGATGACGGCCCAGGCCTCCCCGAAGGGACCGGCGACGACCTCTTTGAGCCGTTCCAGCGCGGCTCGGGCGCCCACCGCGGTGGCGCAGGCCTCGGCCTCGCCATCGTCGCCCGCATCCAGCGCGCCCATGGCGGTGGCGTCACCGCGCGCACTCTTCCGGAGGGCGGAGCGGAGTTCCGCTTGTCCTACCGACCGGCCTGAAACCCAGCATTTTGTCGCAGCCCGTCAGACTGCCGTCAGACGAATCGCTGATGTCAGAGCCTGTGAAGGCGACTCCCCTAAGGGATCGAGGCGCTGAGCAGAACTGATAGGAAAGGACCATCAAATGGACATAGACGGCACGAACGGGAACGACACCATCACAGGAACCGGGGGAGCGGACGATATCGACGGGCTTGGCGGCAACGACGTCATCAGCGGTCTCGGCGGCAATGACGACATCGACGGTGGCAGTGGCGCGGACACGATTGACGGTGGCGCCGGCAACGACGACATCGACGGGGGCAGCGGGGACGATGTTCTGATTGGCGGCACCGGCAACGACGAACTGAGCGGCGGCCAGGGCAACGACCTGATCGAAGGCGGCCTCGGGAACGATTTGTTGGAGGGCAATGCCGGCGCGGACACCTTCGTGTACGTCGGCGGCAATGACGTCATCGAGGACTTCGACGATGCCGATCTGATCGAGATCTCGACATCGCTCGGCGTATCCAATGCCCGCGACCTCCGCGAGGTCGCGTCACTCACCGGCGGCGGCGACGATATCCTCTTCGACTTCGGCAGTGGCAACACGCTCCGCCTCGAGGACGTGCGCCCGCGCGACCTTGGCGCCGACGACTTCCTCTTCGTCTGAGAGATCGTGGGGCCCGTCTCATCCGATCCGACGGGCTCCACCCCTCGCCCGCTCGCGCCGGCGAAGCGCATGTTGATCGTGGCAAATGAGCCATACTTCGGCCGTGGCAACCGAAGAAAGTCAGACCCACTATTTCCGGCAACGCTTAACTTGTGAGCGTTGATGTCACTCTGGGTCATCGTCCGCTTTATGCCCTCCGCGAAGGACACTAAGAATACCGAAAGTAGCTGATATGGATTCACTGCTGGCCTAGGGTGCAACACGACATCAGCACATTCGGCATTCGAAACTCCGGAGCTCATGGCCCTTTGAGTCCGCAAAGCTGAATGAAGCCTGGCTCACGGAAACCAACAGTGGCAGCGGTAACGACAAGTCACAGCAAAAACAGGCCGGACGCGCGACCGTGCTGACAAACCGAACATCACCAAATTCACCCTTGCATTGCGGGGCCATCCACACCGGCCATTCACCGGTGTTGTCTACGCCGCGGCGCAGCGGCGCCGCCCGTCATTCACAACATTCGCTGCAAGCGCGCAGTCTTGGACCGGTTGGACTTACGCAACCCGGGACAGAGCCGCCGCTCAGTCATATGGCCTACACGACCTGTGTGGATATCCGGCTGCGTCGCAGGCTTGCAGTGCGATCACATCAAATGCTCTTCACTCGCTAGAGAGGACTGAAACTCCTCATTTGGCAGCAGGCGAAAATGCGTTCCAGTTCGGCCCGCAGAGAGTATTCGGTCAAACCGAAACGTTCGTGGCGTATGCCTCAAGTGATCAAACGCGACGACATACCAGACCGGGTACTTCAGGAGGAGGTAGTGCGGTTCGATCTTCCGTTCAGAAGTTTTACCATCCTCTCGTCGATATCGGATGTCCAACGCTTCCAAGTCGACAAAAGCCTGATGCAACGCACGCACAACCCGTGTCGGTGGGGCAGTGAACCCCGCCTGCACGAAGGTCGACGCCGTCACACCAATCAAGATGCGCGATTTCAAAGCGTCGACCCGGTCGCGCTTTTCAGGCGAAAAGGAGGCGACCAACTGCCGCCTGACCGAGCCCAAATTCGCCAGGAACATGGGCGAATTCATCTGCTCTGCCACCGAAATGCTGATGAGAAGATCAACCGCCTCGGCATAGGCTAGGTTCAACCGCCCGACACCCCACGAGCGGTTGAGGCGTACGCCGCCGCCTCGTCCGCGGTCGGCGTCGATCTGCATGCCCTGATCCCGCATCAGCGCCAAATCGCGGGCAATCGTGCGTGGGCTGACCTGATGCTGACGCGCCAAGTCTTTGATGGTGCAATGCTCTTCTTGCTTTAGCTGTACAGCGAGTAATTCCATCCGCCGCAGCCTGCCCATCGCATTCGTACGTGCCATCTCAGAAATAAGTCATAAACTGTCTTGTTTTCCAATAGCACAGCGCTGTCACACAGGAATTCTGTCCGAGGCCGTCCTCTCGAACACAGCTTTCCCACCCCAATAATGCCGGCCGACGTGCCGACAGATAGGAGATAATGCAATGAGAATGAACTATGTGGTCCTCGGAACGAACGACATGACCGCATCCGCGAGGTTCTACGACGCACTGTTTGAGAAAATGGGCGTGAACCGGGTCAAACCATCAGACAGGATGACCTACTGGTTGGGGAAGGACTTTGCCTTTGCCGTAGCAGTTCCCTTCGACGAGCAGCCAGCCACCCATGGAAATGGCACAATGGTCGGCTTCAATGTCGGATCGATTGAAGACGTCAAGCGGTTGCATCAACTGGCCATTGACCTCGGCGGGAGTTGTGAGGGCACGCCAAATCAAAGGGGTCCACGGTTTTCTGCGTATGTAAGGGATCTGGACGGAAATAAGCTTTGCTTCACGGACTAAGCCGGTTGGAGCCGAAGTCTCATCTGATGATTGGTTGGTCTCAAGAGCCGACACTGATTAGTCCTCAGCAGGCTGCGCTTCGCTTTGTCAGGCCTGATGCGCGGCGTGCGACAAGTCTTCGCTAATGTGTCGGCTTCATTAATCACCCGCGTTAGAGATCGGCACTTCGTCTCATTTGTCCGCCCGGACCGCCTTGAGTTTTGTTTCAAGATAGTCCTTGGACCAGATTTCCAGATCATCCAGTATTGGCTTAAGGGCTTTGCCGTGGGCGCTTAAAGAGTACTCGACCTTCGGTGGCACCTGTGGGTAAACCTTGCGTTCTATAATGTCATATTCTTCCAGGTCGCGCAGTTGTTTGGTCAGCATCCGCTGAGTGATGTCCGGGATGGTCCGGTGGAGTTCTCCAAACCGCATGGTACGCTGACATAGGCACCACAGGATCATCCCCTTCCATTTCCCGCCAATAATGCCCAGGGCTGTTTCGGTCGGACAGAAAAGCTGGCCTTCGCTGAAACGATCTTCCATAGTGAGCTCTTACTTACCTATTTGTATGTATATGCCAAAATTGTGCATACTTGTCACAAAAGCAGGTTAACTTTACCTCGGCTGCAGTAGCAACTGAAAGTCGAAAATGATGACAAAAACCACCAAAAATCACCCGGCCCTGACCCCTGGCACACTTCAGGAACTGCAGCTTGCCAATCGGTACGTGCTGGCGCCGATGTCACGCGCAAGTGCGACCGAGGATGGTGTTCCGACCGCGGAAATGGCGCGGTACTACGCCCGCTTTGCTGCGGGCGGATTTGGCCTGATTATCGCGGAAGGTGCCTACACCGATACGGAGTTTGCGCAGTCATACGGTAACCAGCCTGGAATGTGCTCGGATGCGCATCAAACGGGATGGCAGCGCATTGTGGATGCAGTTCATGCCGAGGGCGGTAAAATCATTCTGCAACTGATCCATGCGGGCGCAGTCTCGCAAGTGGTGGATGTCCCACATGCGCCGTCAGCGGTGAGGCCGGACGGGCAGATGCTTCAGGGATACGGCCCGAAACAAGGGGAGTATGGCTCGCCCACTGAACTCACTGCGGCGCAAATTGAAACGGTAAAGGCAGGTTTTTTACAGGCTGCTGTACGCGCGGACCGCGCTGGGTTTGACGGTGTCGAGGTTCATTGCGCGAACGGCTATCTCCTGGACCAGTTTCTCACACCCGAGACAAACCTGCGCGAGGCACCCTATGGCGGTTCAGTCGCCAACAGAATCCGCCTGACATGCGAGATCATATCCGAGATAAAGGCGGCCGTCCGGCGCGAAGACTTTGCCGTGGGCGTGCGTCTTTCACAGGCAAAAGCGACACAGCCTGACTATTTCTGGCATGGCGGGCTGGAAGACGCGGCCATAATTTTTGCCGCGGTGGCTGAGGCGGGTGCGAGCTTCATACATCTGGCCAGCGAGAAGAACGGCTATGCGTATCACAGCAGCACTCGGGATGGTCACAAGTTGACACAGTTTGCGCGAAGAACAACAGGATTGCCCGTCATTGCCAATGGAGGCCTGCACGACCCAAACCTTGCGCATGATGTCCTGACATCCGGGGAGGCTGATTTCGTCTCCATCGGCAAAGCAGCGATGATGAACCCCGATTTGCCGAACAAGTTGGCGAGCGGTCAGAGGCCCTTAGCCTTCACCTTTGACCTTTTTTCCTACGGCGTATCGATTTCCAATCAACATAAATGGGAAGCCGAACAGATGTCCAAGGCGACGCTGACCGGCTAATTGTGTGCGTGCCGCCTGCTGACGAAGGAGCCAAGCTTCGGATGAATGGCGTAGCCCTGGATCTCACCTCGTCTCTGGTCCGGCCTTCAAGTGACTTTCGGATTTCGTCCAGTTGGCGCGCAAGCTCGCTCGGCGTCAAGCTTCCGGGCGCAGAATGCGGACTGCTTTCATTGTAGTCGGTTCTCCGATTCAGGCTCCTTCGAGCGCCTAAGTGGATGGTAAAGCCTCAGCACACTCGTTGTACGACCCAGGGTGCGAAGACTCTGTCAGCTTTGCATCCTGGGGCTGTCGTCCGGCTTGGAACGCTTCGGTAACATCGATGCATCGGATGATACCCCGCATACGGGTGGCCAATAGGTTGACGCGTTCGGGCAGTGCTTCCAAGTCGGGCCTCCAGATTCTTGCTATTAACACAAGATCATTGTCATAAGGGTATCTTGCATAAAGGCTACAAAACCCGATTTCTGGATCTCTGGCATGCGGGCCGACATCTCTGCACCTCAAGAAGTGCTCGCGATAACCGGTCGTAGGAACGACCCACACATCGGCTGGGTCAAAGCGCGACAAGTACGTCTCGTATCCGGGGAACCTCACCTCAGCCGGGACGTGTCCTGCTCCCGAGTACCTTTCTAGGAGATATTGATAGTATTTGTCCGACCAGTAGTTCACCGCAGGATCGGTGGTGATCTGTAGGATAAACTGTACACCCTTGAACACGGGATCTGACTTATACTGCGCTTTCAGCCATGGGATTGACGACATTGACAGTGTTCTTACCTGGCCACGAAATGCCTGTTCAGCATCGATACTCACATCAAGAACGCGGTTTGCGACAAATAGAAACTTCCCATCTGCCGATAAATCTTTCGCATAGACATTCGAATTATTGAATAAATATATAAGAAGTGTTGCGATCAATTTTGATAACGCCATACGCCTTTGACAGTTCTTCATTCGCGTTAAACCCTGTAAGGAGTGATTTTACATGCAGGAACCGTTTATCCTACCCCACTGAATTCGTCCGCTGTTATGTTTAGGGAAACGAAAGAACGACATGGCGAACAAGCGACCGAAGCCAGAAGAGATTGTCAAGAGGCTCCGGCAGGTTGAGGTGCTGACGGGGCAAGGAATACCGCGTTTGGATGCGATCCAATAGATTGCCGTGACTGAAGACGTATCTCTGCTGGAGTGTAGGCGGATAAGAAAAGTGCCCAGTGGACGGTTTTCCCGCCAAGCACGTGCGGTGGGATGGGCGCGGACCAATTGAAGGAACTGAAGCGTCTTCAGAAGGAGAACAAGCGGTTGCACAGGGAAGTATCGGATCTCACCCTCGACAAGCTCATCCTAACGGAAGCTGCGTAGGGACACGACATTGTGTCCGTCCGGTGAACGAGCACCACGCGGTCGCTTTAAGATGCTGCGTAGCGCCATGGCAGGAGTTCATCGATCTGGGTGATCTTCTGATCGGCGATGCGGTCAAGGACCCAGGTTAGCCAAGCTTGCGGGTCTACGGCATTGAGCTTGGCGGTTTCGATGAGCGAGTAGGCGACCGCAGCGGATTTGCCGCCGCCCTCTGAGCCGATGAAGAGATAATTCTTCCGGCCGATTGCCACGGGCTTCATAGCGCGCTCGGCGGCGTTGTTGTCAATCTCCAGAAAGCCATGACCGAGATAGGGACGAAGTTTCTTCAGGCGTATCAGGGCGTAGCGGATCGCCTTCGCCATCTCGGATTTGCCCGATATTTTCGTCAGTTGCGCAGTGAGCCAAGGCTCCAGGTCGTCGAACACGTGCTTTGCTTCGGCTTGCCGCACGCAAGCGCGCTCTTGTGGTGAAAGACCACGGGCGGCCTTTTCGACAGCGTAGAGAGCAGCGATCCGGCGGATGGCTTCTTCGGCCATCTCCAGGCCCTGGGATTGGTGGACATCGACGAACTTGCGCCGGATGTGGGCCAGGCACGCGACTTCCTGAATGCCTCTGCTGCGATAGAGCTCGTTGAAGCCGGAATAGCCATCGGCATGCATCCAACCGGTGTAGTTTGCGAGGTGTTTGGCGGGATGTTCGCCTTTGCGGTTGGGTGTGAACTGATACCAAGCCGCTGGCGGGTCGTTGCCCGCCCAAGGCCGCTCGTCCCGCACATAGGTCCAGATGCGTGCGGTGTCGCATTTGCCCTTGGCTTGCAGTTTGATGGGTGTGTCATCCGCGAAGATAGCCTGGCCGCTGCGGACATGGCGCCCAATGGCGTCTGCGAGTGGTTCCAGAAGCCGCGCTGAGCGCCCGATCCAATCGGCCAGGGTCGAGCGTTCCAGGTCGATGCCTTCGCGCTCAAAGATGCCGGATTGCCGATAGAGCGGACAATGATCTGCGTATTTAGAGACCAGCACATGCGCTAGCAGGCCCGGCCCAGGCCGTCCGCGTTCAATCGGTCGTGACGGCAGCGCCGCTTGGACGATCCGATCACAGTCCTGACAGGCCATCCGTGGACGAACGAACCGGTTCACCACAAACCGCCCGGGGATGTATTCCAGTTCTTCGGTAACATCCTCGGAGAACGCGCGAAGCCTGCCGCCACACGTGCAGGTATCGCCAGGTGACAAGACTTGATCCCGTCGCGGCAAATCTGGTGGCAGCGGCTTGCGCTTAGGTTTGGCTTTCTTGTTCGAGCCATAGCCCTGAGGGTCCACTGGCATCATCGCCGCCGCGGTCTCTTCCTCTTCGAGCTGAAGCTGAAGGTTGAGCTGATCGGCGCTTTCGGATTTAGCCCCAAATCGATGCCGCCGGTGGCCCGCAAGTTGGTGCTCCAAGCGCTCGATGCGGAGCGCTTGCGCCTTCACCAGGTCGAGCAATCCCGCCGCTGTATCGCGGAGCTCGTCTGGGTCGGACGGCAAGGATTTGGGCGTCTCCAGCATGGCCAGTTTTATACAACTTTGCCCGCAGGAAGGGAATCCTATGGAGCTGGATTCGTTGATAAATTACCAGTGGTGAGAGGGCGCCAAGTGCGTTGCGGCGTGCGCCAGTCAATCCCTTCGAGCAGCATGGAAAGCTGAGCTGGAGAGACCAAGACCTTGCCATCGGCAGGCGATGGCCAAACGAACCGCCCTTTCTCCAGGCGCTTGGAGAAAAGGCAGGCACCCTGGCCGTCGAACCAGATCACTTTGATCAAGTCGCCTCGCCGCCCTCGGAAAACGAAGAGGTGTCCTGTGAATGGATCTTGCTTAAGGGTCTTCTCGGCCATCGCCGCTAAACCGTTGAACCCTTTCCGCATGTCGGTGACACCAGCAGCGAGCCAAACTTTGGTACGCGCGGGGACCGGGATCACGCTGAAAGCTTCCGGATCAGGGTTGCCAAGGCATCGGGATCATACGGCCCGCGCACCGTCAGCCGATGACCATTCGCGAGTTCGATGTCCAACACGGCCGCAGGCTCGCTCGCTGGTACTTCAGCGCCAGGTTCGATCACCTCGACAGGTAAGAACCGTGCTGTGTCCGCGTCATCAGATGTTCCGGCAAACTTCGGGTCTTTTAGCCAGTTGAACACCTGATTGGCGTTTACATCGTATCGCCGCGCCACTTGGCTGACCGATATCCCGGGCAAACGCGTCTGCCCACAGATCATGCGCTTCTCGTCATCGCTCCAGTTCCTACGCCGTCGCCGCTTCGCCACCCAAGGCCTCTTAGTGTCCACTTAAGTCTTAATGGACACTATCTCTCATTAGCGAACCGCGGCAGAGCGGTCAGACCGGACGGATACCTCTGAACCGCCGACGCGTTTGGCACGAATACTTAGTGTAGTTACTAAGTAGTCAAAGCAATCGGACTTCGGGGCTAAAAAAGCTACCCAAGTGATACCCATACGAAATTGACCGACCTTACCTCACGGCGCGGCCAGCAACAAGTTATTGATTTTACTTGATTTAAATGGTGCCCGGGGGCGGATTTGAACCACCGACACGCGGATTTTCAATCCGCTGCTCTACCCCTGAGCTACCCGGGCACGGGCGAAGGTCTACCTTCGGGTGGGTGGGGTTTAGGGCAGACAGGCGGGCCTGTCCAGAGGCATTTTGCCCTAGTGTGGGCGCGACGGTTGCGGAGTCTGCTCTTGAGCGCCTTCACTTTCCTCTGTGGGAATTGCGTAAGCCTCGTTCATCCAACGACCGAGGTCCACGTCAGCGCAGCGTTTGGAGCAGAACGGGCGGCAAACATGCTCTGTAGGTTTCTTGCAGATCGGACAGCTCACAGCTTCAGAACCTCCTTCAAAGGGCGTCTTTCGCGTTTTCTCTGCAACTCGATATGGCCAAGAGGCGTCCAGCCGGCAATGCTTGTTTCGACCCGGTCAGCACGAAGAGCTGCGCGAAGGACCTGTTCCAGGACCTTGCGTTCTTTCTTTGGATACGGCGCGGGATCGATGACAATCTGGCCGCCAAGGCCGCGCAGACGCAGTGCGCGGGGGAGTGCGCGGAGGGCCGCAATGTCGGCCTTGAGACCTGCGGAGACTGACGTGTCGCCCCCGGTGTTGACGTCGATTGCGACAAGGGCACGGGTTGGCTCGATGGTCATGAAGGCGCCCTGGCCCAGATCGACACGAGGTTGAGCGAGAGCCTCAACCGCATCCCAAAGCCCAAGGTTTTCGAAGGAGCCGTTGACGTCACGGACCTCGTCTAGTTCAACATCTGTCCAATCGCGCCATGCGAGAGTACGCGCATCCGGAGCTTCAAGCATCAGACCGGGCTCGTTGCCTTCGGACAGAACCCTGT
>JAAUYD010251556.1_pt1 | contig 12445 bp, 6 predicted proteins | sample 7278101 | NCBI WGS metagenome assembly JAAUYD01 (sample SAMN14350128, study PRJNA611818) | marine sediment metagenome | isolation source: surface marine sediment (0.6m) | place: French Polynesia: Moorea | collected 2018-08 | reverse complement strand
GAACATTTGCAACGTAACGGCGACCAAGTACTAGTAATTTCCCCTGAAGGTGGAATTACAGAATACAAAGGCGCAAAAGTTTACGGTGTTTCTGGATTTCCTTTGCCACTATATCCAGAGTTAAAACTGTCTGTACCCCGTCCGGCAATTGGTGAAGCTTTGGATGATTTTAAGCCGGACATTATTCATGTGGTAAATCCTGCTATGTTGGGATTTGCAGGTATATTTCACGGCAAAGTTAATAATATACCTTTAGTTGCTTCTTATCATACCCATTTACCCCAGTATCTCCAACATTATGGTTTGGCGATGTTAGAAGGATTTTTGTGGGAGTTACTGAAATTAACTCACAATCAAGCAGCCTTAAATTTATGTACTTCTACTGCTATGGTAGAAGAGTTAAAAGGACATGGCATTGAACGAGTAGATTTATGGCAAAGAGGTGTGGACATCGAGACATTTCATCCCGATCGCGCTTCTGAAGAAATGCGTAACAGGTTATCAGAAAATAATCCTGAAAGTCCTCTATTACTTTATGTCGGACGTTTATCCCCAGAAAAAGAAATTGAACGCATTAAACCCATACTTGAAGTCATACCTAATTCGAGGTTGGCTTTAGTTGGAGATGGACCCCACCGTCAAGCCTTAGAAAGTTATTTCACCGATACAAATACTAGTTTTGTTGGTTATTTAACAGGAAATGATTTAGCTGCAGCTTTTGCAAGCGCGGATGCATTTGTTTTTCCTTCTCGAACAGAAACCTTGGGTTTAGTGTTATTAGAAGCAATGGCTGCGGGTTGTCCAGTAGTTGCTGCACGCTCTGGGGGAATTCCCGACATTGTTACTGATGGAGTTAATGGATTTTTGTTCGAACCTACAGAAGATGATGAAGGGGCGATCGCTGCAACTATTCGTTTGTTAGAACAAAAAGAAGAACGAGAAATTCTACGACAAAATGCTCGTTTAGAAGCCGAACGTTGGGGATGGGAAGCCGCAACACGTCAGTTACAAAGTCATTATCAACAAGTAGTTAATAAAGAAGAATTTCCCCAAGCAGCGTAATTGAAATTTTTGATGTGGAATAGCTAATTGCTAACAAATATCTCCAGAAAATAAATTATGCGTTAATATTAATTACTTGTAGAGAGACGTAGCATGCTACGTCTCTTTTGAGATGTTAAGTCCCCAAATAATTTTTAGATGTGACGTCTCTATATAATTTTGAGATGAAACATCCCTACATAATTTCGATATGGAACATCTCTACATAAATTTTCACCAAAATAAAATATCTAATTGTATTATTAGCAATTAGTTATTTTTATTTTAAGGTTGTACTATTTATAGCAGAATTATGCGCTCATCCGTTCCGCTAAGCTAACCAAGAGCTAAAAGTGGTGCGGTATTCTTAACGTCTACTTCCAGGGAAACACCAAACAGAGGTAAAGCAAATGTGCATCACCCCAGGAGTGTTTTTAGGCTCAGCTTATAACACTCATGGTGAATTCAGCATGTGGAATGGTTATTCCATAAATGGAGCCATAAGTAGGTAAGCAAAATTATTTATATATTTTCTATTGAGTTATATTATCTGTTACCTTTTTTCTCTTTTGGTAAGCATTTACACTCTATGTGGAAGCTGCCCCAAATGAAGGTATTTATGGGGGTCTAACCCCTATCTCCTGTTCTCTTTTCCAGCTAAATGTTAAATTAATTTTGCCCAAATTTTACCCAAACTTTATTTAGCCCAGAGAAGTTGTAATATTACTAACTAACTGACTTACAAACTACTATAAAATCTGGATTTTATAATCTCTAAATTAATAACTTAAATTCTACATATAAATAAATTTTTATTATTCTTATGAATCTTATTAATCCAGGTAGCATTTTAGCTACATTAACAGAATTGACACAAGTGAATCGTACACATGCTTTGCTTAGACGCGTAAAAGATCTATCGGTTAATGAATTTGTTTGTTTACTCGATTTTATTACAGCGGAATTCCAACAATTTTTACGAGCAATTGAACTAATTAATAATGAAGCTCTAGAAACTATGTTAGAAAAGGTTCTAGAGGCTATCACCCTGAAGATAGGACAAATATTACAAGCAGAAGATACAACTATTTTTTTGGTCGATAACGATAAGGGTCAGTTATGGGCAAAAAAAGTTATCAAAGATAGTATCCAAAAGCCTTTAGAAATTCGCATTCCCATTAATGTGGGTATCCCTGGACATGTAGCCAAGACTGGAGAATGTTTAAATATATCTAAAGCCAGCAAGCATCCTTTATTTAGTCCAGAATTAGAAAAACAAATGGGCTACAAAATTAGTAATATTTTGTGCATGCCAGTTTTAAGTAGCAAACATCAGGTAGTCGCTGTAGTACAGTTAGCGAATAAGACTGGTAATATACCATTTGATGACAATGACGAAGTTCACTTCCGGGATTTTGCAGCTTCCATTGGAATTATTCTCGAAACTTGTCAATCTTTTTATGTCGCAGCTCGCAACCAGCGAGGAGCAACAGCACTTTTGCGAGCGACTCAAACATTAGGTCAAAGTCTAGATCTGGAAGCGACTCTAAGAATAGTCATGGAGCAAGCCCGGATTTTGATGCAAGCAGACCGCAGTACTTTGTTTTTGTATCGCAAAGAAATGGGCGAATTGTGGACTAAGATAGAAGCGGCTGACGGTTCAACAGTTCATGAAATTCGCATTCCCGGTAATCGAGGAATTGTTGGTTATGTTGCTTCTACAGGTCAAGCTTTAAATATCCCCGATGCATATAAAGATCCGCGTTTTGACCCATCAACAGATCGAAGAACTGGCTATGAAACGCGAAATATTTTGTGTTTACCAGTATTTAATTCTGCCAATGAATTAATTGGTGTTACTCAGCTAATTAACAAACAGCAAGGAAGTTTTTCCAATTCCGATGAAGAATTTATGCGAGCTTTTAATATTCAAGCTGGAATTGCTTTAGAAAATGCTCGCCTGTTTGAAAACGTGCTATTGGAAAAGCAATATCAAAAAGATATTTTACAAAGTTTATCTGATGCTGTTATTTCTACAGATATGCAAGGTCGAATTGTCACAATTAATGATGCAGCATTAGAATTACTAGGTTGTCAGTTAAACGAAGCTAATACCAAAAATAATCATAATAATAAAAAGTCCTGGGAGAGAAATTTAATTGGTCGTTTGGTATGGGAAATAGTACCAATTGAGAATTTACAATTTCGTCTGGAAGATAGTTTAAAAACTGGAGCAAAACATTTTGTTCCAGAACAAAATCTGACGGGGTTATACTCTTTAAAAATGCTATGTGAAGCAACTAATTTCGATATTCAGGACATAGCGAATAACGATATAGCAACAGAAATTTGCATTCTAGCCGTACGTGATCGCAACAATCCAGATCTATTTGTTCCATGGAATCAATTGCTCAGTCCCCGCTTAGAATTAATTGACAAACAGAAAATTAAAATTCAACAAGTCGAACGTAGCATTAATTTAACTGTTAATCCTTTAACTAATCCTGAGGGTGGGGTACGGGGCGGGTTAGTAGTTTTAGAAGATATCAGCCAGCAAAAACGGATGAAAACTACTATGTACCGTTACCTTACTCCTCCTGTCGCGGAGCAAGTTATGGAGCTTGGTGAGGATGAATTGATGAAGGGAAAACGTAAGGAAGCAACTATATTATTTTCGGATATTAGAGGTTACACAACCCTTACAGAAAATCTCGGAGCTTCAGAAGTGGTATCCCTGCTAAATCAGTATTTTGGCACCATGGTGGAAGCAGTATTTAATTATGAAGGGACTTTAGACAAATTTATTGGTGATGCATTGATGGCGGTATTTGGTGCACCCCTTGAATTAGAAGATCATGCTTGGCGAGCCGTACAATCAGCCCTGGATATGCGAGAACGTTTGAAGATATTTAATGAACGCAGAATCATTCAAGAGCAACCACAAATTCGTATTGGTGTTGGTATTAGCTCTGGTGAGGTGGTTTCTGGAAATATTGGTTCTCAAAAACGTATGGACTATACAGTCATTGGTGATGGTGTCAATTTAAGTTCTCGTTTGGAAGGAGTTACAAAAGAATATGACTGCGATATTATTCTGAGTGAGTTTACTTATGAACTCTGCAGCGAAAGAATTTGGACGCGACAGTTAGATACAATTCGAGTCAAAGGAAAGCATCAAGCTGTTAACATTTACGAATTAATTGGCGATCGCTGCATGCAATTAACAGATTCAACTCAAGAATTTCTATCTCATTATCATGCTGGACGTCAAGCTTACTTGTCTAGAGATTTTCAACATGCAGTTATTCGTTTTGATGCAGCAAGAAGAGTTCGACCTTCGGATAAAGCAGTGGCGATTCACTTAGAACGTTGTATTAATTATTTAAAAAAACCCCCACCTGCTTCCTGGGATGGTGTTTGGGCGGTTGGAGTAAAGTAGAATTGTTAAAATTCAAAATTCAAAATTCAAAATTCATTAGCGTAAGCGCGTAAGCGTTTGTACGCATTACATGTTAGAACGCGCTTACAGCGGACGGCTTACCGTGTACAAACACGTAGTGTGGTTCGCCCCGCGCGTTGCGATAACCGTAGGACATAATTCAAAAGTCACAAGTTATCAGTTATTGGTTTAATTTGCTTGATAGACTGACAATTATACGAAAAGTTGACATTGTGCGAAAAATTTCTGTGTAGGTAAGCCGGGAATAATATCACTCACCATTCACAGCGTCAGCGGTGTGGACTATCCTATTACCCATTACCTACCAACAAACTAAAATGCAGAATACTAAAATGCAGAATATTTCACACCAGTAATACTTTTAATGGATATCTAGAGATAGAATAGTTAAACTTTAGTGCTTTAGTGCTGCAAAATCCCCATCATCAGTAAACATTACTGCCATCATGTCTGTAAAATCAAAATTATACGAGGGCAAAGCTAAAATACTCTACTCTACGAGCGAGGAATTTGTGCTATTAGCCGACTTCAAAGATGATGCAACAGCTTTCAATGCTCGGAAACGCGGCAGCATAAAAAATAAAGGAAGCATAAATTGTCGCATATCCAGTAAGATTTTTCAATATTTAGCAACACAAGGGATTAAAACCCATTTTATTGATACTCCTGCTCCCAATCAAATGTTGGTGAAGGCAGTTAAGATTCTACCTTTAGAAGTAGTGGTGAGAAATATTGCTGCTGGTAGTCTTTGTAAGCAAACAGGATTGACTTTGGGTACAATTTTACCCCAACCATTAGTAGAATTTTATTACAAAAATGATGATTTAGGAGACCCTCTGTTAACACGCGATCGTCTTCAACTTTTAGAATTAGCAACTCCGGAACAAGTTGAGACAATAACACATCTTGCATTGCAGATTGATAGATTGCTTGTAGATTTTTTTCGGAGGTGCAATATCACTTTAGTAGACTTTAAATTAGAATTTGGCTTAGACTCACAAGCTGAGCTGATTTTAGCAGATGAAATCAGTCCTGATACTTGTCGCTTGTGGGATAACTTAATTGAAACTAATCTTGAAACTAATCTTGAAAGGCGGGTGTTAGATAAAGACCGATTCCGCCAAGATTTAGGTAAAGTTGAAGATGCTTATGAGGAAGTTTTACAAAGAGTACTTTCCGAGGTAGACAGTAAATAGTTTTTAACAAATCGTATTCACTCGCAAATGTATTGGTTTTACGCCATTGTTTTTGCTTGACAAAGAGTGAAAGATTAATGACTAATGACTAATATCTCTTTTTTCTGATGGTGTGTGGTAGTGATATGAGTACAAATAAAAATAATATGCGTTTATCCCCATTTTTGGTGACTGTTGTTACAATTGCTGCTCCTCTAAGTCACCCACTAAGTGTTAATGCCCAAACTGTCAACAATACTAAACAATCAGCGCAATCTCTAGGAAATCCTTTAAGTATTAGTGTTCGAAGTACCCAAAATTCCGCACGTTTATTAGCACCAAAGGGAATTAGAAAGCAGAAAAAACCAACTACATTTCCAGAAGTTGGTACGGTTAAAAAGAATTTAGCGATTACTGTTCCTGCAATTAATAAGGTAACTACAGCAACAACACCTCAAAAAATTAAGCAAGATACTGCTATTTCGAACAAGGTTGCTACTCGGGAAATTAGTGCTGGGAAAAAACAATATAAAATAACTCCTTTATTTCCCGAACAAGTGAAAAAAAAAGGAATATCTGCACAGCTTTTAAATGCGAAAAAAGCAACTACCGCCCAAAATCTTCCTCAAGAACAGCCATCAGATACCACTCAGCAACAAACCCAGCAACAACAAACCCAACAGCAACAAACTCAGCAGCAACAAACCCAGCAACAACAAACCCAGCAGCAACAAATCCAACAACAACAAACCCAACAACAACAAACCCAACAACAACAAATCCAACAGCAACAAACCCAACAACAACAAATCCAACAGCAACAAACTCCTCAATTACCCACTAATTCCAACAACGAAACTACCCAACCAGCTTCACCAAATCTAGATGCTGCGCCAGTGCCTCAAGAAAATGAGTCGTTACAACCAAATTTAAATCCACAACAAACTCCTCAATTTCCAAGCGGTCCTAACGATACTCAATCCGATGCAGCAAACCCAGAAGCTGAAAGCCGCGTTTTGGTTTCGGAAGTAGTGGTGCGTAGCGAAACAGGAGAACTCACACCGGACTTAGAAAATCAAGTTTATAGAGTAATTCGGACACAACCGGGAAGGACAACAACCCGCACGCAATTGGAACAAGATATCAACGCCGTATTTTCTACAGGCTTCTTCTCCAACGTTCAAGCGGTACCCGAAGATACACCCCTAGGTGTACGGGTTAGTTTTGTCGTCAGACCAAATCCCGTCCTGAGTAAAGTTGAAATTGAAGCTAATCCTGGTACAAATGTTCCTTCCGTATTACCTGCTAAAGAAGTTGATAAAATATTTGGCGAACAATACGGTAAGATACTCAATCTCCGGGATTTACAAAACAGTATCAAAGAGTTAACTAAGCTGTACCAAGATAAAGGCTATGTATTAGCAAACGTTATCGGTTCTCCCCGAGTCTCACGGGGTGGAGTAGTTACTCTACAAGTTGCAGAAGGGGTCGTAGAAGATATAAATGTCCGCTTTCGTAATAAGGACGGCGACTTTACTAACGATAAAGGCGAACCAATCAAAGGGCGGACGCAAAAATATATCATTACACGGGAAGTAGAACTTAAACCAGGGCAGGTATTTAATCGTAATACCGTTCAGAAAGACTTACAGCGAGTTTTTGGACTTGGTTTGTTTGAAGATATTAGTCTTTCCTTTGATGCCGGTACAGACCCAAGCAAAGTTAAGGTAGTGTTTAATGTTGCCGAACGTAACAGTGGTTCAATTGCAGCAGGTGCGGGTATCAGTTCAGCAACTGGATTATTTGGTACAGTCAGCTATCAAGAACAAAACCTGAACGGTCGGAATCAAAAATTAGGTACAGAAATCCAGCTCGGACAAAGGGACAGCTTGCTTTTCGATCTACGCTTCACAGATCCTTGGATTGCAGGTGACCCCTATCGTACTTCTTATACTGTAAATGCTTTCCGTCGGCAATCGATTTCCTTAATTTTTGATGGTGACAGTAACAACGATATTACATCAGTGGTTAACGGTCAAAGCATAGACGTAGATAATGAAATTCAAACCATTGACCCAGACGATCCCAATGATGAAGGTGATCGCCCCCGTGTAGTTCGGCTCGGTGGTGGCGTAACCTTTAGTCGTCCCCTATCGAAAAATATTTACGAACGTTCAGAGTGGAAAGCTACAGCAGGCTTCCAGTATCAACGGGTTTCCATTCGCGATCGAGATAATGATATCAGGGCACAAGGGGGACTATATGGTCAAGATGCCAATGGTAATGATGTCTTAATTCCTGGTAGTGAAGTAGAACTAAGCGAATCTGGCGATGGCGAAGACGATCTATTTTTGTTCCGCTTCGGTGCAACACGCGATCGCCGGGACAATGTATTGCAACCCACCAAAGGTTCCTTCCTCCGTTTAGGAGTAGATCAGTCAGTTCCCATTGGTAAAGGAAGTATTTTACTGACCAAACTGCGCGGTAGCTACAGCCAATATTTCCCTGTAAAATTTACTAACTTTACTAAAGGTCCAGAAACCCTAGCATTTAACGTCCAAGCCGGAACAGTACTGGGCGATCTACCTCCCTACGAAGCATTTTCTTTGGGTGGTAGTAATTCTGTCCGTGGTTATGATGAAGGTGCATTGGGTAGCGGACGTAGTTACGTGCAAGCTTCTGCAGAGTATCGCTTCCCAGTTTTCTCCATTATTAGTGGCGCACTCTTCTTGGATTTTGGTACCGATTTGGGAACTGAGACAGACCCTGCAAAAATACTTGACAAAAATGGTACTGGCTTTGGTTACGGTATTGGAGTCAGAGTACAGTCACCCTTAGGTCCAATTCGGGTTGATTACGGTCTCAACGACGATGGAGATAGCAGAATAAACTTTGGTATTGGGGAAAGATTTTAGATTGGGGGCTGGTGACTAGGAACTGGCAACTAAGGACTGGCGACTTGGTATAGCTACAAACAAGGGTAATTGCTAGTTAGTAATAAATTATTGATGATTCCCAGTCCTCAATCCCCAATTCATCCTGTTTCCCCGTAAACTTGTCAATTTTGGTATTTACGCGGATACTAATCGAGAAGGCTTCGCCTCTATGGCCCAATTGAAAGCTGATGCTTACTAACCTTGGTAAATCAAATGGTACCCATGCAACAACATACTTTAGCAGCCACGATCGCCCAAACTGGAATTGGGCTGCATAGTGGTGTTGAAACTCATGTTCGTATCCTCCCCGCAGAAGCAGGTAGTGGACGCTATTTTGTGCGAGTGGATTTGCCTCACCAGCCAATAATTCCGGCACAGGTAAAAGAAGTTAGTCAAACAATGCTTTCAACCCAATTGGGTAGTGGAGAGTCAACTGTGCGTACTGTAGAACATCTATTAGCGGCTTTAACTGCAATGGGTGTTGATAATGCTCGAATTGAAATTAATGCCCCAGAAGTGCCGCTCCTCGAAGGCTCGGCACAAGTGTGGGCAAATAGCATCAAAAGTGTTGGTTTAGTATCACAAACTGCTGAACAAGTAGCAGCAGCAACTATAAAAGAAGCTATTTGGGTTCGCCAAGAAGATGCTTTTGTTTGTGCTATGCCAAATTCGGAAACTCGCTTTAGTTATGGTATTGACTTCGAATTACCAGCTATTGGCAATCAATGGCACAGTTGGTCTCCCAATATATCTTCCCAAAAAAATAGTGCTACTTTTGATGCAGAGATTGCCCCTGCTCGTACCTTTGGTCTGTTGCATCAAATCGAACACCTGCGCCAATCGGGTTTAATTAAAGGTGGAAGTTTGGATAACGCTTTGGTTTGCGGACCAGAAGGTTGGTTAAATCCACCACTACGATTTCCCAATGAACCCGTACGCCATAAAATATTGGATTTAGTAGGTGATTTAAGTCTCTTAGGAACTTTACCTTGCGCTCATTTTTTAGCTTACAAAGCCAGCCATAACTTACATATTCGATTAGCACAAAAGATTTTAGAGCAATTGGCAATTGGCACTCAGTCACTAGCCATTAACTGAAAGTTTCTCAATAAGCGAGAACTTTAAATCTTAAAATCTATTGGGGAGGTATTTTTAGTCCTCTACAGATTAAATCAAAATCAAAAATAAAACACAGTTCTAATGTCAACCGCTACCGAAGCTAATGGTGTGGAAACTTCCACAGAAACATCTACTGAAAATCAGTCTGATCTCAACCAGACTAACAATTCGGATATCAAGACTACTTTTTCGGTCGAAGAAATTCAACAATTGTTACCTCACCGCTATCCTTTTGCACTTGTCGATCGAATAATTGATTATATACCTGAGAAAAAAGCTGTTGGCATAAAAAATGTCACTTTTAATGAACCTCATTTTCAAGGACATTTCCCCGGACAACCAATAATGCCAGGAGTACTAATTGTGGAAGCAATGGCACAGGTTGGCGGTGTAGTTATGACACAAATGCCAGGATGCGAAGGTGGTATATTCCTCTTTGCTGGTATTGATAAAGTTCGCTTTCGTCGCCAAGTTGTTCCCGGGGATCAGCTGGTTATGACGGTGGAACTGTTATGGGTAAAACAACGTCGATTCGGTAAGATGCAAGCAAAAGCCGAAGTAGATGGTCAGCTTGCTGCTTCCGGCGAACTTATGTTTTCCCTTGTTGGTTAAATCCCAATCTCACATGGTAGGGGCACATTTTTAGCTGCCCTTGCTTCATCCTCAAATCGGGATATTAGTAGAAATTTATTAGTAGAAATTTTCTACTACAACCGCGTAGGATGAATTTTATATTTTCGCTTTCCTCACACACAAATGCCTAACTCACACTTTCGGCGATCGAATATTCAATCATGCTCAACACGCTTAGTGTTTTGGAGATGTACCCTTGAAGACACTTATTCATCCTACAGCTGTAATTCATCCTGATGCGGAGATTCATCCAACGGTACAAGTTGGTGCATATGCCGTAATTGGCGAAAATGTAAAAGTTGGTCCGGGAACCATAATTGGTGCCCACGTCATCTTGGAAGGTCCATTGGAGATAGGGGCGGGAAATAAAATTTTTACCGGTGCAGCAATTGGTACAGAACCCCAAGATCTCAAATTTGCTGGAGAACAGAGCTGGGTAAAAATTGGCGACAACAATTTAATTCGTGAGTACGTCACTATTAACCGTGCAACTGGCGAAGGCGAAGCTACAATTATCGGCAACGGTAATTTATTGATGGCTTATGTCCATGTTGGTCATAATTGTGTCATTGAAAATTCAGTGATTATTGCTAATTCTGTAGCATTAGCTGGTCATGTATACATTGAGTCACGTGCTAGATTGAGTGGCGTTTTAGGCGTCCATCAATTTGTCCATATTGGTAGACATGCGATGGTCGGTGGACTAGCACGAATTCACCGCGATGTACCTCCATATATGACAGTCGAAGGAAACCCCGCACGTGTCAGAACCCTCAATATGATTGGTTTGCAACGGGCTGGTTTTGCTACGGAAGAATTACAAGCTCTTAAAAAAGCTTTTCGCATCCTTTACCGTTCTGGTATTACCTTTGAGGATGCCTTAGATAAATTAGAATACTTAGGTGAAACTGAACATCTACAACATTTACGTTGTTTTTTATCACTTTCGCAAATGCCTGGTAGGCGTGGTTTAATTCCCGGTAAACTTAAAGGCATTAGTAAAAATGAGTAATTATTATTTAGAAATTAGAAGTCAGGAACTACAGAGAAGTTGCAATGTGACGTGTCCATAGCAGTTAAAAACCACAATTAAGAACAGGAAAAGGTTAAAGAAGAACAGAAATAATGTTACTTTCTTCTATACCTTTACCTATTTCCATTTATCTGTCTAAAAACAGTTCTGACTGGAAAATAACAATTAGTATTATCTGAATTTTCTGATTGATTTTACATCTTTAAAATCCATTTCTTAATTAAAATCCATCTATATAATTAAAACTTTTTTGATTAACACTTTCGCACTAGCAAAAATTTACAATTAAAATAAAACAAAAACATCAATCAGCATTAATAACTTAATCTACACATTCCCAATGCCCCATGCCCCATGCCCAATTCTAAAATGCGAATATTTATTAGTACTGGCGAAGTCTCTGGCGATTTACAAGGTTCTTTACTGATAGAATCACTTCGGCGTCAAGCTGCACTATCTGATTTGGAATTAGAAATTGTGGCACTAGGTGGGGACAAAATGGCAACCGCAGGTGCAAAAATTATTGGTAACACAGTTAGCATTGGTTCTGTTGGTTTGGTAGAAGCACTACCTTATATTTTGCCCACTCTACAAGTTCAACGCCAAGCCAAATCCTATCTGCGACAACATCCACCTGACTTGGTGGTATTAATCGACTATATGGGTGGAAATATTAGTATTGGTAATTTTATTCGTAAGCACTTTACCACAACACCGATTGTATATTATATCACGCCACAAGTTTGGGTATCTTCAATTACCAAAGGTGATACCGATCGCATTCTTAATGTCTGCGATAAGGTATTAGCTATATTTCCAGCAGAAGCTCGGTATTTTGAAGCTTACATTGAAAATAAAGGTGTAAATGTTACTTGGGTAGGTCATCCTTTAATTGATAGAATGACGACATTTCCTACCCGAGAAGATGCACGGACAAAATTAGGGATGAAAGATGATGTAAATAATATTGCTCTGTTACCTGCCTCTCGCCGTCAAGAAATTAAATATTTACTGCCAATAATATTTCAAGCAGCACGCCAAATCCAAG
>JAAUYD010076542.1_pt1 | contig 12446 bp, 17 predicted proteins | sample 7278101 | NCBI WGS metagenome assembly JAAUYD01 (sample SAMN14350128, study PRJNA611818) | marine sediment metagenome | isolation source: surface marine sediment (0.6m) | place: French Polynesia: Moorea | collected 2018-08 | reverse complement strand
TCCTATGCAGCATCCAAGCAAGTCCCCATGTCCGAAGTTCTTAGAGATTACATTAAAACTCTAGAAAAGCCGTCCTAAAAGGACGGGGCTTTAAACCCAAATTTTCGGTAACCCTCTACTGATTAATTTCCAGCACAGGGATCAGATTTTCCAGCACAGGGATCAGATTTTCCAGCACAGGGATCAGTCTCTACTGCTTCAGTGTTGCCCGCACAAGGATCGGTTTTTCCCGCACAAGGCGCACCACAACCAACCACCATCCCCAGACTTAATATAGAAGTTGTTGCTAAGATCGTTACATATTTTAGTTTCATAATTAAATCGTCCTTAACTGTTATATAGTTAAATCTTCGGTAATAATTGTAAAGGAATTTGTTTAAAATAGCATGAAAATTTCCTGAGAATTTATTTATGGATTGTCAAGACTGGTTAGTTAGAGAAGATGGTTTATGTGAACAATGCCAGTTATCTGAGGACTGGGAATGGAAAGAGAAAACTTATCGTCTTTATCGATTTTTAACAGATTTAGAGGATATCTTAGAACAGACCACAAATGAAGAGGAAATTCTCTTGAGGGTTCGCCCTCTCGTCCGTCGTTTATTAACTAGCTCTTATTGGATACAAGGAGAATATACATGGCCGGATGCTCAACAAGGATGGTCTGTGGTTAATTTGTATGATGAAATGAATTTTCCTTTAACTATCCAAATGGTTGCTTGGCTCCCCGGACAAGTTTCTAAAATTCACAATCATGGAACCTGGGGACTCGTAGCAGTGATTAATGGAGTAGAAAAAAATATTTTTTGGCGACGAGAGTCAAAAAACCCAACTTCTGAGGGAATTGAAAAGGTAGCAGAAAAAAACATTTCCTCTGGGGATATTATTTGTTTTACCCATTCAGCCATTCATTCTATTGAGATTATAGGAGAGGAACCAGTCGTTAGTTTTAATCTTTATGGTCCAACGAATTACAAACAACGATGGCAGTTTGATCCGTTAACTAATACAGCCAAAAATTTTTAGATAATCTCCTCTGCTTCTGAGGGGATGATCTTGAATGTGGGAAGGGTGGGGAGTGTGGGGAGACGGGGTGATGGGGTGATCTTGAGTGTGGAAAGAGAGGGGAGTGTGGGAAGGGTGGGGAGTGTGGGGAGACGGGGTGATAGGGTGATCTTGAGTGTGGAAAGAGAGGGGAGTGTGGGAAGGGTCGGGAGTGTGGGGAGACTAGAAGAATATCAATATTTTTCTCTACCTGCTCCCTCTGCTTTCCCTGCTCCCTCTGCTCCCTTGTCTCCCCTATCTCCCTTTGCTCCCCCATCTCCAAAGACTCGCGATCGCCTTACACTCTAAATTGCTTCTCGATAGCATTGAGTAAGAATTCTCGAGGGAACAAGCGAGGAGCATTAACAATAAAATTATTAGTGACTCCCCCGGTGACGACGTTTGAGTGATTATTGTCTAAAGCTTTGAGCGCATCTTTAACAACCGCGTTAGCTGATGTTAAACTTCCGTTATTCTTATCCTCGAAACTCTGAGGAAACTTGGCTGCTTCAAAGAAATTTGATTCCGTTGGTCCGGGACATAAGGCTAAACATTTGATGCCTTTATCTTTATTTTCTGCCCACAATGCTTCAGTAAAACTGAGAACAAACGCCTTGGTCGCTGCATAATTAGACATATAGGGTAAGGGTTGAAATCCAGCGATGGATGACACATTGATAATACTTCCTTCTCCTCGTTGCTGCATCTGAGATAAAAATAGGTGGGTTAACTCCACCAAAACAGTTACATTCAGTTGAATCATCTCTAACTGTCGAGATAAGTCTCGTTCATCAAAAAGTCCATAATCCCCAAAACCTGCGTTATTAATCAATAAATCTACGGATAAACCCTTATTTTGAACCCAATCATACACCTTTTGCCCTGCCTGGGGTTCTGTTAAATCCTGTACCATCACCTCAACATCGATGGGGGTTCTTTCCTGTAACTGTTTAGCTAATCTATATAGTTTATCTTGGGAACGGGCAATTAAAATGAGGTTAGTTTGACGTATGGCTAATTCTTCGGCAAATGCTTGTCCAATACCCGAAGATGCGCCTGTAATTAGAGCCGTTTTTATTACCATTATGATTACAATTTAAAAGGAGTTCGTTTTGTTACAAATTGTAACGCAAGCAAGGGGAAACAATCCAATGGTTAAGCTGATTCAATGGTTTGTGCAACTCACCTTTTCCTTCTCCGTCAGTAACCTTATGAATAATGCCCCGAAAACCGATGCCCATGAAAGTCATTAAATATTTAGGTCACTTTCTGCGATCGCGGTGGGGTAATTGGTCTTTATCCCTGATGGATCGCTATCTTGCTTCACAGTTAATTGGACCTTTATTGTTTTCGGTGGGTTTAGTGTCTGTATTGGGAGTGGCGATCGGTTATTTATCGGATTTAGCGGATAAGGTGGTGGATTCTAATTTGCCCCTCATACAAGCATCAGAAATTTTGTTGCTAAAGGTGCCAGAATTTACTGCTTATGCGTTGCCTATTTCTGTCATGTTAAGCACCTTATTAACCTATGGACGGTTGAGTAATGATAGTGAATTAATTGCGTTGCGGGGGTGTGGGGTTAGTCTATATCGTTTAATTGTTCCTGCTTTGGTAATGAGTTTAATTGTCACAGGGGTGACGTTTTTAATGAGTGAATTAGTGGTTCCGGCGGCCAATTATCGGGCTACGGCGATTTTAGTAGAATATTTACAAGAGGAACATCCTTATTGGCAAAATAAAGACATTTTTTATCCCGATTATGAACAAGTGATTTTACCCAATGGAGAAAAAGAAAAGCGGTTAAGACATTTATTTTTTGCAGAACAATTTGATGGTCAAAATCTTAAAACTTTAACGGTTTTAGAATGGTTAGAAGAGCGATTAAATCGTATTGTTGTCTCAGATTCAGCGACGTGGAATAAACAGGAAGAAACCTGGGATTTTTTCAACGGAACGATTTATCAACTATCTCCTGATGCTTCTTATAAAGAGGCTTATCCTTTTGAACACCGACAATTACCTTTAACTAAAGCTGCGTTTGAATTTGCTTTACAAGGCCGTGATCCCTACGAAATGAACATTATTCAAGCTAGGCAATATATGAAAATTTTAAAGATGATGGGAGATGATAAAAAGTTACGGATGTTTCAGGTAAGAATTCAGCAAAAATTAGCGTTTCCTTTTATTTGTGTGGTGTTTGGAGTGATTGGTTCAGCTTTAGGATCTACCCCTCAACAAATGAGTCGAGCGACGGGTTTTGGCTTAAGTGTAGTGATTATTTTTAGTTATTATTTGTTAGGGTTTCTTATTGGTAGTTTGGGTTTAATGGGCTTAATTTCCCCTATTTTAGCAGGGTGGTTGCCTAATATTTTTGGGTTAGCGATGGGAGGTTGGTTATTGTATCGTTTTGCTGAATCTTAATTTTAATGAAAAAAACCCTATCAAAAATGGAGAAAATAATGAACTATATTTCTGAAGTGTTATTATCAATTTAATGTACCATTCAACAATAATCTTGTAATATGAAAGTTAAAGAGGTGCTAAAGCGACTAAAAGCAGATGGATGGTATCAAGTAAGAATGCGAGGAAGTCATCGAATTTTAGCTCACCGTGAAAAATCAGGTATTGTTGTCGTTCCAGGAAAATTAAGTAATGATATTCCTATTGGTACTTTATCAGCTATTTGGAAACAAGCGAAATTAGGACAAGACAAATGAAACAGTATGCAGTGATTTATGAAAAAGGTGAAACCAATTGGGGTGCAATTGTTCCTGATTTACCAGGATGTGTTAGTATCGGTGATACTTTAGAAGAAGTACAAGAAAACGTTAAAGAAGCGATCGCACTTTATTTAGAGGTTTTAGCAGAAAAAGGTGAGGAAATACCTGAACCTTCGACAAAAGTAGGATTAGTTAATGTTTAAAATTAACTTTGACGTGGATCATCAATTGGAGGATGCCAACCTGCTATAATCCATAATTGACGAGAATTGAGAATAAACCCATCATCGTGAGTTTTATCATTAAAATCAAAACGACTACAGGTTGCGCGACCAGTAGGGGTAATTCCTATAATCTCTAATCCGTCTTTTGTCCAGATAAAATGCTCTGACCAATTGTGATATTTTGGATTAAATAATGATACTTCTGTTTGAGTTTCTGGATCAATTCCAGAGGTAAAGTTATATCTTCTTTGGTTACATCGGTGACAAGCTAATGCTAAATTATCAAGGTCATCTGATCCTCCTAAAGATTGAGGAATGATATGATCAATAGTAAAAGGAGTCGCATTTGAGCGTTCAGGTGAGTGGCAATATTCACATAAATATTTTGCTCTTTTACGAACTTTTAAACGAATAAAGTTGTTAATAACCACAATTTAAGATGCTAATTTTGCGTTAATAAAGCTAAAAATTCGTTCTAATTCTAATAAACCTGCAAGTTCTGCTTTTTCATCAGCATCAAGTAAATTTTCTTTGTTTTTTTCGAGTAATTCTTCTAATCTAATTTGTAATTCTTCGGTAAAGGAAAAAGGACGATATTGATCAGATGGGTTAAGGATAATTCCATTAGGTAGCCAAGATGAAGGCTGTTTCATTTCTTGTTTCATGGTTATTATCAATAGTTAGATGTTTTAGCATTATGTCATATGTCAATTTTAGCCTATTTAAACGGTACTTAGAGAATTGTTAAGGTTAAAGAAATGCCTAAAGCAAAAGGAATGGATTATCATGAAATTATTAAGCAGTGGATTGTAGAAAAAGTATCTCAACTTTAGTTATAAAGTGAAGGTGCATTACTATTAATTAATGCACCCTAGACGATAAAATAGCAATACTATTTATTCAAGCATATCCATTATGCCACGAATTCTTTGAGTATCTCTTTGGGTTTGTCTTCTTCGCTGTTCAATATAGCTATCATTTCTTCGTCGATTTTGTTGATTCATAGCGTCCCATACTTCATAGCATTCGGGGTATTCTTTGAATAATCCACTTAAAGCTTCCGCTCTTTGGAAGCTATCTGAATACCTTGAGTTAATTATTGAAAATGCTCTTCGACATTCTCCCACAGATGCACTTTGTGCCAACGTTAAGTTAACAGGGAAAGTTAAACTCGTAATCGATGCTGTTAGTAAAAAGGCTGTAAGTTTTAACATTAATTTACCTCACACTTTTCATTTTTTACAGTTACATTTTAATGCTTCTTGGAAATCTTAATTGCAGTAAACATAGTTTGTCAAGTAAATTTTTTACAATAAAATAACGTCAGATGTAACAAAAAATTATATTCTACAAGGCAGGAATATTAACTTAAATAAGAACAGTTAGGGAAAACATACAGTAATTAACGAAAGTAGTCTCCAAAGAGAAAACAATTTGAACTAAAAATCAATTCTTACACCTATACTATTCCTGTCAACTGTTCTAACTGACCAGTGAATCCAGATGTGTTACTGTGGAAGTCTGGAGCAACATAATGGGAAGGTTGAAAATCTAAACCAGAAGTAAAATGATTATTGTATCCTGATACTCCGCCAGTATAACCATGTGTAGCATAACCCCATTTACTAAATCCGTTGTTATTCATATATTGATTCCAGTAATCAACACTTTGATTATACTGCTGATAGTATTGTTGCTGTTCCGTATTGTATCGGTTTTGAGCATAAGAATATAAAGGATGATTAGGAGACAAAGCACCCATTGTATAATCCAAATATGCTTTATTATAAGGGTCATTTAACACATAATCTGAAGAAAGATTACCTAAGCTTGGTTGCGCTCCACCAGCCATAGAAGCAGCTATATGATAACCTTGATTATGAAGATAATTTTCTGCTTCGGGATTACGAGCATTTTGACCCATCCACATATAGTTATTGCCTTGATTGTATAAACCATACTGATAAGAATGATACTGCATAGCAGCAGGAACACCACCATATAAGTTACCGTAAGGGTCATAACTGGGTTGTCCAGTTAAGTAATCAGGTTGTTGACCAAGTAAATATGGACTAGGATACATCTGAATAAATTTTCTGAGTTGTATTTTTACTCCTAAACTATATTTAAGTAATTTATGTATTTCAAGACGGAAAAAAACGGATATAGTCGGGAACTTATTAAATTATCTTTACAAATATCGGAAAGTAACGGATAATATCGGAATCATTTTTTAACGTCATAATATGAGCATTATGGATACTAAAGAAGTCTTCCAACTCATTGATAATCTTGTTTTTCGTCAAACAGGAAAGCATCTCGATACCTTACAATTAGGTATTCTAAAAAATGTCTTTAATGGTCAGAAATATGCAAAAATAGCAGAAGACTATAACTGTTCTGAAGGTCATGCTAGAGATAAAGCTTATGAACTTTGGCGTATTCTTTCAGATGTTTTAGGAGAAGAGTTAAATAAGTCAAATATTAGAGCAGCAATTGAAAGATTTATAATTGCTAATAATATCAATAATTTAGTTAATTCTGAAAAAATAGATAATGTTAATTTCTGTTCTAAGCCTTCTAAAAATTCAGAAATAGATGATTTTGAAACTGTAGAAACTGAAAATAGTTTAATTAAAGAGAAATTAATAGAAGCAAAATTAGAGACTGTTCCTAGATTAATACAATTAGGTTTAACCACAGAACAAATTGCACAAGCTCTTGATTTAGAGTTAGAATTAATTTTAGACTATTTAAAAAAATAATTATTAATAATGATGCTTGAAATTTACGACTCATACACTTTACTTCCATGAGCAATAAAAACAATAGTCACTTGATAAAGTGTTTCATCAATAAAATCATTCAAATGATATCCTTTGTCTTTATATATCTTTGTTTTGGTACTATTTGCGGTTTATATGCGAGAAGTTTTACTGATATTAATGCGTTTAGAAGTATCTTTTTTTTACTGTTAGCCATTTCCTTTGAGTTAATGATCATGGCTTTTAATTAGTCTTGATAGTCCGTTCACAATCTAATTTCTTAATTAAATATTAACAACCTCACAAATTAGCCATTTTTCTGTAAAAATGGAGGTTGTATTCTTACTTATATAATTATTATGAAGCTTCCTCCTCAGTTAGAAACCCTACGCAAAGAGTTAGAAGCAACCCAAAAACTCTATCTCAAAATCACCCCTTGTTTTAGCAACAAACTGACGATATGGGAGAGTAAGTTTGGAGGAGAACCTTACTTTCCTAAACTGTTAGACTATCCGATGAGTCCTGAAGGAAATCCTTTAATTTTATTAGCTCAAATTAATTTTTCTGAAACTTTATTATTAGATAATTTTCCAAAAGAAGGCATCCTACAATTTTACATCGATAGTTATCATGATTTATATGGAATGAATGATGAAGATATGGCTGATCAAAAACATTTTAGAGTTATTTATTTTGATAAAATTGATTTAGCTCAAAAGAATTTAATTACTGATTTTAGTTTTCTTCCAAGTATTGATGATCCTGATGTTATTTTACCATTTATTGGTAGTTTTGCCTTGACATTTGAACAAAAATCTGAACCCATCAGTGGTTGTGATTATCGGTTAGAAAAGATGATAGAAAATTTTGTCAATCATTCAGAAGAAAACATCGATTACTATGATCTTTTAGAGGATTATTTAGACTTATATGAAGCAGAAGAACATAAATTAGGTGGTTATCCTTTTTTTACTCAAGATGATCCGAGAATTAATTTTGATGAAACCATAGAACCATACGAATTGCTATTTCAAATGATCTCGGATGAAGACGCAGATATTATCTGGGGAGACATGGGAGTAGGTAACTTTTTTATTCAACCTTCTGCTTTAAAAAAATTAGATTTTAGTCAGGTCATTTATTCTTATGATTGTTGTTAATGTCAAAAGTTATAGCAGTTCCCATACTTGTGAGGTACAAACTTTTCTAGTTTTAGGAGTTAGGAGTTCGGGAGTTCAGGAGTTCAGAAGTTGAATATTAGGTGTACCTCATGAGTTCAGGAAATGCCATATTAAAGAATATTTTTATAATTATTTTGTGATAGCAATATTTTCATAAATATTACTCATTTTTACATCAATATTGATGGAATTTAGTTTAATCACATCGTTAATATCTTGATATTCTTGCAATAACCATTGATGATTGTTTGTTTTCGTATAATGTTCAATAAAATAGTTTGCTTGGTCGATTAAAATATATTCTTTTAAATAATCAATAGAACGATAATACACAAATTTATCCCCTCGATCATAACTAGAAGTTGAAGGAGATAAAACTTCAAAAATAAGACAAGGATTAATAATTTCATCTTGTCGATTTTCGTTAAAAATAGCATCTCCTTGAATTACCATTACATCAGGATAAACCCCTCTTTTATACTCAGGTATCCACACTCTAAGATCACTAGATTGTACACGAAAACTTGTTTGATTTAAAGCTAACTTTAGACAAAAAATAAGATTCATAATAATCGTATTATGATTAATGGTTCCACCAGTCATAGGAATAATAACTCCGTTATGATATTCATGTTTGAATTCAGAAATTTCTTCTAGTTGACGATAATTATCTAAAGAAATAGTCTGTTTTTTAGGTGTAGATTGTGTAATCATAGTGAGTCCGATTATTATAGGTTACTAAGGAAAATAGGCAAAAGGCAAAAGGCAACAGAGGTATTTGTTTAGTTTACTTTGAGAAGCTGATATCAAAGACTAAGATTCTTGTTTCAAATCATCGAAAAAAGATAAGTTTTCATCATCATTTTTATCTTCTGTTGATATGGTCTGTTCTTGGGACATTAGAGTAGATGAAGATTCAGATACATTAGTCTTTTTTTCCTCATTAGTGTTTGATATTTCTTCAGCATTTAAAGCCATTTTAATTTGCTTAATTAATGTGCCTAACTTTCCTTCATCTAATAAGGAATTAATCAAAGTTAACCCACTGGTTGATAACATTAATTTGCTAATATCCCCAGTTCCATTACCATTATTGCCATTTAATCCTGGAAAGGCATAAATTTTGGCATCTCCTAACACCCCAGGTTGTGGGGCTAAGGATTGGAGAATATAGGGCAATTGAGGGGCTAATTGCGGCCAAAGGTCTTTTATGAGGTCAGCCGTCCTGTTTGCGTTGCTCAGGGCATTTTCTGCTTCAATGAGAGCTTGTTTACTCTCAGCTTCAGCCAACACTTTATACTTATTAGCATCGGCTAAGGTGCGAATGGACTCCGCTTCTAACTCCGCTGCTTGACGGGCAATTTCTGCTTGACGACGACGGCGAAATACGTCAATTTCTACTACGTTTTGCTCAGAAATGCGAATTTTTTGTGCTTCTTGTTCAGCAGCAATGACCACTAACTGTTGTTCCCGTTGAGCTTTTTCTACTTCCTGGGCCGTCATAACCGCCGCTTCAGCTTGCGCTTTTTCCGCTTCTGACTCAAACCGTTCCCTCTCTTTATTAGCAATGGCGATCGCAGCTTCTTGTTGAGCAATTTTTGATTGTTGTTCGGCGGCCGCTACTTCAGCTTGTGCTTGAAGTTGGGAAGCTTGAATCATTTTTTGACGGTTAATTTCTGCTACTTCAGTTTCTTGTTGTTGCAGGGTTTGAGTGACTTTTAATTGTTTATTTTGTTCTTCTAACTCGATATTAACACCAATCCGTTTTTGCTGAATAATTAATTCTTTGGAAATTTTTTCTTCTTCAACTGCTTGTTCTTGCAAGATTTTATTTTTCTCAATTTTAGCTGCTTCTTTATCTTTAGTTTCTTGAATTTCTCTTTGTTGTTGCGCTCGTAAAAATTCTACATCTTTTTGTTGAGTTAAGTTAGCGTCTTCTTTTTGTTTAATAATTTCTAAAGTTTGTTTTTCAGCTTCTAATTCTCGTTGCTCGATAGCCACTTGAGTTTCTAATTCAACTTCTCTTTTTTGTTGAATTGATTTTTGTATAGTTTCGGTTCTTAGTCTCACCCCTTGAGCATCAAAAAAGTTATTTTCATCATAAGTATCACTTTCTTCAATCTCAGAAATAGCAATATTATTCAGGGTTAATCCAACTTTTTTTAGATCCTGTTGAATAAGGTTTAATACGGCTTCTGCAAACCCTAATTTATCTGAGTCTATTTCAGCTATTTTTTTCTTTTTAGCTGCTGCTCGAATGGCATCATCTGCTCGTTTTTCAATGGCATCTTTAATATCATTTTCTGATATTTTTCCTTGCTTAGATAACCTGGCTGCTGCTGCTAAAATATCCTTTTCTTCTTGAGCAATACAGATATAAAATGTTACGCGCATATTTGCTCTTAAATAGTCTTGGGTTCTGACAGCTAATTTATCAGAACGCACCACATCAATGGAAATTTCTCTTAAAGGAACGTGAGTGATTTCATGGAAACCAGGAATAACAATACAACCCCCATTTAAAATAACTGTTTTGCTTTTTTTAAACACACCCCCTGTTCTCACCAAAGCTTCATTGTTGGGTGCAATAACATAGAATCTAGTATAAAGCCAAACACTTAATAATAAGAGGAATAATAAGATGCCAATACTTCCTAAAATACCCACAAACGGTAAACTATTTAGGGTTGTTCCTGCTTGTCCGATATAGGTTGAATTCGTCGGTAATACTTCTTCAAAAATAGGTTTATTAAGAGATATTTTTAACTGATCTTCTTTTTTTTCAAATAAATCTATTTCATCTATTCTAAATAAATTAGAATCAAAATTAATTTTGGGTAAGGATTGGATCAATTCTAGGTCAAATTTAGGGTTCATTTTTCTACCTCTTTTTAGGAATCTTTTGGTAAATTAGTTTGATTAATCCATTTATCTTCGTCAGAACTATCTTTACTAATTCCAATGTAACTATGTTCCTGACGATCAATAATTAAAATTTCTTGTCCGTGGTGGGGAATAACATCAGCCCAATGGGGTAAACTAATACTAATTGTCACTAAATTCCCTGCGAGATCATAGACATCTGCCTGTCCTATTTTTCCCTCAATTAAATATGGAATTGTTTTTGATGTTACGGTTCCTACACAGCCAATTAAGCGCTCACTTTTGACATCTTCTCCAAAGGAAGAAAAGATCTGTCCAATGGGATAAGATAATAATTTTCCTGTCCATAAACCGATGAATAAAGAGGCAAAAAACACTAAACCCCCTAACCCAAAAAACTGATTAGGAATGGTTCCCGTGAGACTACTTAATAAGGTATTTAAGGTCAAACCAGCTACTCCCCAAGCACTAAAATCAATTCCTAATAAAATCATTAAAGGGGCTTTTCCTAGTCCAAACCAACTTAATAGCTGAAAAGGATTTACATTCTCGCCATCACCACTAATATCAGCATCTATATCTGCTTCTACATCAGCATCTAAATTGAAACCATTACTATCAATATTAATGTCAATATCACTATCCAGATCACCACCTTCATCCCCTCCACCAGAAATAATAATGAGAAGAAAGAAAGCGACTCCAACGCCAATTAAAACCCAGTAAAGTAAGTTAGCGGGATGTAATAACATGGGAGACATTTACCATTTATTTTTATCATAGCATATAAACTTTTATAATCTGTTTTTTTGCTTAATAAAAATCAATAATAAAACATTAAAAGAATATTAAAAAAACTACAATCAAATCCAATTTATTTAATGATTATGAAATTACTATTTACGAAAAAAGAAGCGATCCTAGATTAATAAAGAATAATACAAGAGCGTTTGTTATTGGAATTGGTTATCGAGGACAAACTATATTAAAGCAAATTAATGGCTTATGGCCAGCCATTCAAAATAAAGGAGTTCCTGTACGTCAATCAAGATTTTATTCCCAAAAAAGGAAACAATGGCAAACATTTGGACGTTATCAAAACTCTGAAGATTGTAACCTTTTAATGGTTTTTTACAAATGCTTGGTGGAGGTGGTATAGGAGTGGCTGGATCATCCTTTTTAAATAAGAAACAGCCCCCATCTAATAACCAATGGGATGATTCACAAATATCAGGATTCAACTTAAATTCTGCCACGAGTCAAACTGACCTTAAAGAGTTAGAAAGACGGTGGTTAAAAGATTCAGAAGTAATTAGAAACCATCAAAAAAAGTTACAAAGTAAGCTTAATGCCATTGAATTCTTTTTAGGCAAGAAGTTTGAATACTTTAATCGTAGAGACACTTATCACTGATTAAGCGATCGCAACCTTTACCCCTAGCACAATTACCCCTAGTAAAATGAAATCATCAAAATCTTTTCTCTTCTTCATGGATTTAGCCCGTCAAGGTGCCTTGGTTGAAGGACGTTTAATTGCCTACGACAATGTTAAATCAAAAGTTGATCAGCAATATATTGCTACTTCTGGTTGCCAAAATAACCAGCGTTGGGATTCTCAAGATGATCGCGGCTG
>JAAUYD010223098.1_pt1 | contig 12447 bp, 11 predicted proteins | sample 7278101 | NCBI WGS metagenome assembly JAAUYD01 (sample SAMN14350128, study PRJNA611818) | marine sediment metagenome | isolation source: surface marine sediment (0.6m) | place: French Polynesia: Moorea | collected 2018-08 | reverse complement strand
CTCCTGTTTCCATGGCCATATGATAATGATCATTATCTTGATGTCAAGATTTATTGTCTGTCTTGTATATTCCGGATCTTACGGCATTCATATGATAAGGGTATAGAACTATGCTGTAGGAGCGGCTTTTAGCCGCGATATTCGGGTGACGTTCGACCTCTATAAAGCTTAAGCCTCGGCAGATTAAAAGGTTTGGCCAAAAAACAAAGTCTCCCCTCCCCATGTGGGAGGGGCTGGGGGAGGGGGATATAACGGCCTGGCATCATGCACCCCCACCCTGACCCTCCCCCGTCAAGGGGGAGGGCGTAACCGTACAAACCGGTAACATAGGTAACAGATTAAACCGAGGACATGGGTTACACCTTTTTTAGAACCGCATAAATCTATATCGACAGCGACAAATCGGTTTGCAGGATGACAGCAGCCTATTCTGAAGCAGGTTTCAATAATTGCGCTTATCAGTGTAATTATGGAAGCTCCGTCAGGGCCGGGTGTGGCGACCTGACAATGAAATGATATGCTCTGAGCACAAGTTTATCGCAATGGATGTGCATTTTTGTATTCGTTTATAATGTAGATTTCCTTTCGCGGCCTCAGTTTGCAGCAATGTGATATTTTAAAAACCCATTTGATTTCAGAGGACCACACATCAGAGCCTATCAATTTGAGGCGGATGGCATTCGATTTGCATTGTTTTCTCGGGCAGTTCCATCGCCAAAGGACCTGACCCGTGCCCTTACGGCATACCAATTATCTATTTGATGCTGACATCATTGAGTTGGGAGGCGCAAAAATGCACAAGCAGAGCAGTGTGGTTCGTCATCTTCTATACGGTACGATTACTTTGATTTGTTTGGTATTGGTCGGCTGTGGCGGCAGCAGCAGTTCCGCTCCAACGGGGCAGATCGATAATAATAACAATAATAATGGCGGCGGGCAGACGAACGACACCCCCACAGATGGAAACCTGACGCCATCGGCCTGCAATCCGGAAGATCCTGTCGGACCGGTACTCTACGTTGCCACGGACGGAGCCGATGATTCGGCAAGGGACGGGTCTGCATCAGCGCCGTACGCCACCATCACCTACGCTTTGGAACAAGCCCTGGACGGTACGGTGATTCTGGTTAGGCCGGGTGAGTATTACGGCCGTATCAGGCTCCGTGGCACTTTTTCCACCGGGGTGACCGTGAGATCGGAAATTCCCTATCAGGCGCGCCTTCGCAATGATGACAGGGTGATCACCGGTTATACCGACAACACCAACGGCTGTGAGGGGATTACCATTGAAGGATTCGATGTTGCCCATGACGGTCCGGGGGCCGGCGCATTGGTGGTCCACCTGGATGCGGGCGGCACGGGAACCGTCACCAACATCACCCTGCGCAACAACATCCTGCACGACAGCTACAACAACGACATCCTCAAGATCAATAACGGCATCAGCAATGTGGTGGTGGAACGCAATATCTTCTACAATCAGACTGGAAGCGATGAACACATCGACATCAACAGTGCTACCGATATCGTTGTACAGGACAATATCTTCATGAATGATTTTGCCGGCAGCGGGCGGATCAACGGCAACAATACCAGCTCCTACATTGTTGTGAAGGACAGCAACGGATCCAGCGACCGGTATCTGGGCAGCCGCAATATAGCCATCCGTCGCAACGTCTTTCTCAACTGGGAGGGCTCCAGTGGCAGTAATTTCGTGCTGCTGGGAGAAGATGGCAATGACTTCTACGAAGCACAAGCAGTGCGCATAGAGAACAACCTCATGCTTGGCAACAGTGATAACGTGATGCGCGCCTCCTTCGGCATCAAAGGCTGCCGGGACGTGGTTTTCAACAACAACACCATCGCCGGCGACCTGCCGGCCCTGGCCTTTGCCATGCGCTTCAACCGTGAAGGGGCCAACTTGGTCAACACCGATATCGAAATGTACAACAATATCTGGTCTGACCCCACAGGAACCATGGGGGCCAACGGGGGCGGGTCCAATGATTTCTCAGATACGCCCTCAGGTGATGTGGGAACCTATGTCTTGAACAACAATCTCTATTGGAACGGGCCCAACGCCATTCCCGAAGATGCCGGTGAAACAATCAATGTATCGGACGACGGGGGTGCCGTCATTGCCGATCCGGGACTTGGCGATTTGTCTGTGTTGATTCTTCCTCGCTGGGAGCCGGGTGCCGGCGAATTCGCCGACGGCTCCAGCACCATCTGCGAGGCTTTTGAAAACCTCGTGCAGCTCTACGGTGAGCCTGGGGCACAGGCCGTTGTCGATCAAGCTGTAGCAAATCAGGCGCCTGTGAACGATATCCTGGGCAATCCTCGCGGGAACAACCCCGATATAGGTGCGGTAGAGGTACAGTAACCTAAAACATCATCTATATCCGATTTCTTCGTTTAATCGGATTTTGCTTCTGACGAAAATACCGGTTGCTCTGGCGATCTCTTTGTTCTTTGAATCGTACAAAACCGATTCCGCGATAAACTGGGTACGGTTTTTGTTCACAACCCTGCCTAAAGCAGTCACGACGCCCTCAGATACGGGGCGGGTAATGTAGGTCGTAAAACTGGTAGTTAACACGAAGACATTTTCAACCAAGGAGTTCACCGCAAAAAAGGCCGCATTGTCCAGGGCCAGAAAATAGAGCGCACCGTGCATGGCACCGGCTGCATGGTGAAACTCCTTTTTAATGGGAAGCGTTATTTTCGCCTCGCCTTCTTTTACTTCAACCTTGGCGCCTGTCAGTTTCACAAAGGGCGCGGAGTGCATCATATTTTCTAATTTTTGGTAATGTTCAGTCGTCATTTATTTCCACTCCTTGCATCGTCGGGGTGCCCTTCAAGAACGCCTTTCAACATACCCGCGAGTCGATCTCGTATCAAAACTTCCGCCTCGGACATGATGCGCCCAATAAGATCCTGACAGGTCGGAATATCATGTATCAGCCCTGCTACCATACCACAGGACCAGATTCCGGCTTCCATGTCGCCCTCCTTCATGATCTTTGGGTAAACCCCTACGACCTCATCGATGATATCTTCGAATTTTAGATTTTTGCCCAGGGCGGCCTCTTTCTCCAGCAAGCGTTCCACTGCAGCATTGTTCAGCACGCGCTCGGTGTTACTTAAGGGGCGCATGACCAGGCGGGTGTCAAGTTCACTTGCCGCCAGTATGGCTTGTTTTACTTTCTCATGCACAGGCGCCTCTTTTGTTGCAATAAAACGTGTGCCCATATTGATGCCGTCAGCTCCCAGGCTCAAGGAGGCCACAAGGCTGCGCGCATCGGCCATGCCGCCGGAGGCGACGAATGGAATTTTTAACTCCTCGGCTGCCCGCGGCAGCAGGATCATGTTGGGAATGTCGTCTTCACCCGGGTGGCCTCCGCATTCGAAGCCGTCCACCGATGCGGCGTCACATCCAATGCTTTCCGCTTTCAAAGCATGGCGAACAGATGTGCATTTGTGGATGATCTTCACACCTGCGGCCTTTAGTTTGGGAAGATATGCCTGAGGATTGCGACCCGCCGTCTCTACGATTTTTACGTCGCCTTCAATGATGGCATCTATATAGCCAGGGTAATCCGGTGAACTGACAGTCGGCAGAAAAGTCAGGTTGACGCCGAAAGGTTTATCCGTCATTCGCCGGCAGCGTTCAATTTCCCTGGCCAGATCTTCCGGTGTCTTTAGGGTCAACCCGGTAATAATCCCCAGCCCCCCGGCATTTGAAACCGCCGCAGCCAATTCTGCGAGTCCCACATAGTGCATGCCGCCTTGAATGATCGGATGTTTGATATGAAACAGTTCTGTTATGCGTGTCTTCATCGACTAAATCTCCAATCTTTGGTGGTTCCGTATTGCTGAATTATTGAGCATAATGGTTTCTTGTTATATATCTTGCGTTATATTTCAATAGGTTAATGTTTTTTCTATAGGGACTTCCTTCGTGCGCTAAAGATATGTGTCCATAAAGCCGAAATCATTATTTAAAGGCCACGAAGGAAGGAAACTGCTATGGAAACAACATTGAAAAAGGCCCTTCGCGTCATCGCACTCACTCTATTGCCTCTGGTTCTATGGAGTACCAATGGTTATTGTGTCTCACCCCAAGAGATCTACGATTGGGTGTCCCGTCAAATGAAAATGGAACAGGCGGGCAAGGTCCCTGACGTCACCTATGTTAACAAGAAGGATCTGCAGGCGCTATTTCAGGAATATAATTCCAAATCCTATACCCAGATGCAGTCAAGTCTGGGAAAGGACTATGCCCAGGAAATCATGGACCAATACCTGGAAAATATCGTGGGACTTTTTCATCCGGAAACCCGCGCCATCTATGTAGGGGATTTCCTTGAACCTTGTCAACGCCAGGCCGTGACGGCCCATGAACTCGCCCATTACCTTCAAGATAAAAAGTCCGGCCGTATACATCCGGATGATTACAGGGCTGGTGATAAGCGAACCTTAAGGGAAATGGAAGCCGGTCACATCGAAAAAGAGTACGAAAAGCAATTCTGCCAAGACGGCCAGTTGCCGGAACAGACGTTATCAAGTCTGGATTAGACAAGCTTGTGGAAAGCACATTTTTTCCTTATCTTTCTTTAAATTAATAGAGTGCCGTCCAGGTTTGGGAAATGGGGGAAAACCCCCATTTTTTTTGTGCGAATTTCCCCACTTTATATTTCGAAATTCACTCTCATATATATTTTTATTATATTTTTAGTTTGTTATAGAGTGGTGTGGTTTAGGCATGGTGTTTGCTTTGTAAAAAATCATTAGATTTTCCAACACAATTTAAATCGAAGGGGGCAAACAAGATGTCGATTAAGATCCAGGGAAATGGTTATCTGGTCAGAAAACTTTATGCTTCAATGGTGAACGGATTCATGCAGCGAAATGGCGTGCCGCAAGAGGATATCGAGCAGATCGCCGTGCAATTTGAAGATCTTATTCAGCCAATCCCAGTTAAGGCTGCAATGGCTGCTTCACAGCCCGAAGAGTTGCCTGAACAAAATGAATTCTCCGTACTAATAAACGAATTGAGAAATTGCGCAACCTAGCTTGCTGCACCAATTCATAAACCTAGGACCCAGAATTGAAGGGAACAAAGGATACTTCTGCCCGTATCCTTTTGGTGAGAATCGAGTCATTCCGACGGCATTACGACTTACGGGTGTACGTAATCTCCATCATCTTCTCTTCTTTTCCGCCTTGAACGGTGCCGTACATTTCGAACAGATGGGTGTCGTGGTCCACCACCTTAGTCACGGATCGCCAGGTCATGGGACCCCGGACCGGGTCTTCGCCCTGGCACTCTTGGGTGATAACCTGTCCTTCGGTATCACCGGTCCCTTCGAAGAGGAAGATGCTGGTGCTCATGGAATCCATCCACGTGGAGACATATTTCTGTTTCTGGTTGTCATAACCGGTGACGCCAATGCCGTTAAAGGGCTGGCCCATCATATCGCCGCTGTACATCATCTGCAGGAATCGGCCGCCAAGAATCATCTTCTGTTCACAGGCGCCTGTGGATTCCACAGGCGGTTTACCCGGCTCAAGCCAGGACTTGGACGACGTATTCCAGCTTCCCTCCATGTTCGCCAGCAACTTATGCTGTGTCCCTGTGGTGGCATGCTTGTGGTATGCTTCCATCATCGCCTGAACATCGTTGTTGCCGTTTTGGGTATCCATAGCCATCCTCCTTTCCCTCCTTCCAAGGGTAGTTACTTGCCATATGCGGGGAGAACGGCTCCCCGTTGACGATACAATACGCTTTTAGTCTGCCTGCGCGACCCTTGCCAGGGGTTATTTGACCCGATGGAAGGCGATCTCCACGCTTTTCTGTGGCTTTCCGTCCTTATACTCCGTCCAGCGCTGGGCCATTTGGTTTTGGCTGTCGATGCGAATGGTTACCGCGTGCATGTGCCACTCACTGGCCACATCGATGTCGGCATCCTTGGATAGATCGAAGGTCAGGCTCTTATCATCCAGGTGCTGCAACACCATCTTGGGTTGATTATTAAGCATGCAATAGTGGGTTAGATTCAGTTGACGTTTGGAATCATCATGGTAGATCGTCACCATTTCGTGGGGCGTCCCTTGAAAGACCGTTTCGACAATGGCGCTGCCGCCGGATGTGACTTTATATTCGGCCGTTATTTTTTGCGGCCCTTTTTCCATATCCATGGTCCCTTCCCACTGGCCGACGAGCTGCTTCAGACGTTCGAGGCCCGGAGAGCCCACATAGGGTTCCGACTCCTGTGAGGCCGATGAAAACGGCATCATGGACAGCATGCCCACTAAAAACACGACAAAATATGCATATGACTTCATGGCTGATACCTCCATGGTGGATGGTCAGATTAGCTATCGGGTTGGATAATATCTAAAGATAAGGCACGAATTTGAAAAGCCACCCTATGGGACTGAAAATTAACACCACAATTCAAACGTTCGAGATTGTTAGCGCTTTGCTCTTGTCGACATTTGGGGCAATCTTAGTGTTCTTTCAATATATTCCATGATCGGCAGGCCGCCTCATCATGCTAGTGATCTGTTGGCAGCACTGAAAGTCGGTCTTTAAATTTTCGGTACAATCCTCTGAACTGATTGTAGGTGAGCCCTAATTTCTTGGCGGCCCTTTTTTGGCTGTATCTCGATCTTTCTAAAGCATTTTTCAATAAACTTATCTTCAATTCCTGGACAGCTTCCTCTAGTTCCAGATCCAAAAAATCATGGGCAATTCCGCTAACTTCCTTGTGGGTTATCTCTGTGAGAGGCGGTTGTTGTGCTGCGCCATAGCCGTCGAATGGATTGAAATCTATATCTTCAACCATATTGGTTTCAGATCGATAGACAGATCTTTCCACCACATTTTTCAATTCACGGATATTTCCAGGCCACGAATACTTCCCCATGGCCGCAAGGGCATCCTCAGAGAATTGTATGGCGGCATCCCTTCCAATTTCCGCTGCCATGCGGGAGGCGAAATGATGGGCCAAAAGGGTAATATCTTCAAGACGTTGTCGCAACGGCGGCAAGATCAGCACCTCAAATGCCAGGCGGTCCAGCAGGTCCTGCTTAAACTTACCCTCTGTCACCATTTTGGGCAGATCGGCATTGGTGGCCGCCACAATGCGCACATCGACATCAATGCTGTTCGAGCTGCCCACACGCTCAAAGGTGCCATACTCTACGACCCGTAAAATCTTCGCCTGGGCCTCCATGGGTATCGTCCCGATTTCGTCAAGAAACAGCGTCCCGCCGTCAGCAGCTTCGAAGCGGCCCTGCCTTCTGCGGTCAGCCCCGGTAAAGGCACCTTTTTCAAATCCGAACAATTCCGATTCAATTAGCTCTGGGTTCAGAGCCCCGCAATTGAGCGCCACCAGCGGACCTCTCCATCTTTTGGACAGATAATGCAACCGTGCTGCGGCAAGTTCTTTTCCGGTTCCCCGTTCGCCCAGCAGCAATACGGGCCGGTCTACGGGTGCGACCCGGGACAGATCGTTTTGGAATTCCAAAAAAGTATCGGCTTGGCCGATAGCTTCAGTGAGCGTAATGGAAGTTGTCGCCCTAGGATCAGGGTTTATTTGTGACATGTTATATTTACCACTATAAGGTTAATTTAACCTATATTTATTAATTTTAACCATTCTGATTTGTTTTGTCAATCCTCCTAATTTTTTTGATCTTATTGATATTTTAACATTTTTTGTCATTCTTTCAGCTTGGCACCCTTTCTGCTATTACCAATGACAACTACTGAATGGAGGTAACTATCTATGGGCATCTTCACACGGTTCAAAGACATCATCAATTCCAACATCAACGCGATGCTGGACAAAGCGGAAAATCCTGAAAAATTGATCAAGCTCATCATTCGGGAGATGGAAGACACCTTGGTTGAACTCAAAGCGGCCTGCGCCGGCGTCATGGCCAACTGCAAATCGATTCAGCGCCAAAAAGACCAGGCTGAGCTGCAGGTGGCGAAGTGGCAGGATCGTGCGACCTTGGCCGTTAGCAAGGGCCGGGACGATTTGGCCAGAGAGGCCCTGCTGGAAAAGCGAAGAGCCATTGAGCGGACCGAAGACTTCACCAAAGAACTGGATGATCACAATGTATTGGTTTCACAATACCAGGACGACATTCGGCAACTGCAGGATAAACTCGATGCAGCGCGTGATAAGCAGCGGATGCTGGTTCAGCGCCATGCCAGGGCCAGCAGCAAGCTAAGAGCTCAGAATGACATTCGGCGCATCGAAAGCTCGGATGCCATTTTAAGGTTTGATCGGCTCGAAAACCGTATCGACCGCATGGAGGCGGAGGCCGACATCGGCCTGATATCCAGGAAATCGAACCTGGAATCCGAGTTCGAGAGCTTGCGCATGGATGATGAACTGGAAAAGGAGCTCACAGAGCTCAAATCAGCGTTGGAGCAAAAGGGCTCAAATTCATGAGTTCCAATTTCAAATACGGACCAAACCGTTACGATTTAATATCAGGGCGCAATGTTAAGGGGGGCCGGTCTTCCACCCGGCCCACTCTTTACCGCTGTGCCTGAATCAAAGGAAGTCAATTCGATGGACTTGAATCTAGGCGCCATGAAAATTAAAATCATACCAATATGTTGTGGGTTTCGATGCAAGCTGGATACGGGGTTCGCGATTGACACCATTTTGCATTTAAAATATGTATGTTCCTACGTCACAATCCAAAATTTGACCAATACCCAAAAACGGATCAAACTCATATCTAATTGAATGAGGAGAGGTGCGGAACATGGCTGAGTATTTTAGTCAATACAACGGAGTTGAGCTCTTTTTTCTGTGCTGTGCAGCCATCGGAGGGTTCTTTGTCTTATTAAGATTCGTCCTTTTGTTTGTCGGCTTGGACCATGGCGGTGACGGCGATATATCGGGCGGTCCGGATGTCGACGGGCACCACACCGACTCCGATGTCGGTTTCAAGCTGCTTTCATTGCAGGGGATCACCTCGTTCTTGATGATGTTCGGCTTGGTGGGCATGGCGCTCTACAACCAGAGCCATATGGGCATTACCATCTCCATGGTGGGGGCGATTATTGCCGGACTGGGATCTGTCTGGGTGATTGCCAAAATGTTTTCGGTGGTCATCAAACTGCAGTCGAGCGGCACAATTCCCATCGACAGTACGGTTGGAGCCCAAGGGAAAGTCTATCTCACCATTCCGCAAAATGGCAGTGGAAGAGTTTTGATTAACGTCCGCAACAGTCTGCGCGAATATGACGCCATCTCCCAGGACAAGACAGAGATCGAAACCGGTGTGCCGGTTCGGGTCGTCTGGGTTGACGGCAATGTGCTGGTGGTGGAAACCATTTAGAGCAGTGCCAGGCGTAGAAAACATATCAACATCTCACTTTCCGAACTGTTTAATCTCACGGTTGTTGCCATAACTGTGCAACTTCATAATTTTCAACTGGTGAAGTAAAAAAAGAAGGGATGGAATATGGAAGCACTCGGTTTTTGGGCCATCGTCATCATCGCATTTTTCATACTCGTTTCAATGACATTAATCTTTCTTGCATCCCGTTATAAGAGATGCCCGTCAGACAAGATTTTGGTCATCTACGGCAAGGTGGGGGGAGGTCAGTCTGCCGATTGTATCCATGGCGGCGGTTCCCTGGTGTGGCCCCTTATCCAGGACTACGCTTACATGGACCTGACGCCCATGACCATTAGCATCCCGCTGCAAAATGCCCTTTCCCAGCAAAACATTCGTATCAACGTGCCCAGCACCTTCACGGTGGGTATCAGCACGGAACCCGGCATCATGAACAATGCGGCAGAGAGGTTGCTCAAGCTGCCCCAATCGGAGATTGAAGAGATGGCCATGGAGATCATTTTCGGCCAACTCAGGCTCACGGTAGCCTCTTTGACCATAGAGCAGATCAACCAGGACCGTGAAAGATTCTTGGAAGAAATTCGCAAGAACGTTGCCCCGGAGTTGAACAAGATTGGCCTGTACCTCATCAATGTAAACATCACCGATATTACCGATTCATCCGATTACATCGAGAGCATCGGTAAAAAGGCGGCGGCCGAGGCCATCAACCAGGCCATCATCGATGTGGCCGAGCAGGAAAAACATGGCGCCATTGGACAAGCTCAAGCCGCCCGGGAGAAAGAGATCAAGGTTGCTGAAAATGAAGCAGAAGCAGAGAAAGGAAAGAAAAAAGCAGATGCCGAACGTCGCATCTATGTTCAACAGCAGGAGACGTCAGCCGCCATTGGCGAAGCCGATGCAGATAAAGACAAAGAGATAAAGGTCGCAGAAAATCTGGCTGAAGCTGAAAAAGGTCGCAAACGTGCCGAAGCGGATAAGCGCATCTATGTACAGCAGCAAGAAGCCCAAGCTATCGAAGGAGAGAATACGGCTAAAGCCGATATCGCCAATGCAGACGCCGAACTGGCGATCAAGAAAGCGGATGCAGAGCAGCGCGGTGAAGTTGCCAAGCGTGAGGCCATTGCCGAAATTCAGAAAGCCCAGTACCAGGCGGAACTGGAGAGATTGAATGCTGAAGAAATTGTCAAAAAAGAGATTCAAAAACGCGAAATAGAAATCGCGGCCGAAGCAGAAGCGGAAAAAATTCGCCGTGAAGCCAAAGGAACGGCTGATGCTGTGCTCTTGAAGTATGAAGCCGAAGCCAAGGGTATTAAGCAAGTATTGGAGAGTAAAGCGTTCGGGTATTCCGAGCTGGTGAAAAGCTGCCAGGGAGATGCCAAATCTGCGGCAACCCTGTTGATGATAGAAAAAATAGAGGAAATCGTGAACATGCAGGTGGAAGCCGTTAAGAATCTCAAGATCGACAAGATTACCGTTTGGGATTCCGGCGGGGACTACAAGAACGGCACCACAACCGCCAATTTCCTGTCCGGATTCGTCAAAAGCCTTCCGCCCTTGCACGATATCGCAGAGATGGCAGGCCTCGACCTGCCCAAATACCTGGGACAAATGAATCCATCCGAACAGACCAATGGTGATCGGAAGCCGATTGAGCCGGCGCAGCCGGCAGAAATTGCCGATGCCAAGGACGATCTTCAATAATAACATCCTAGAAGTGCTATCAAGCCGCCGGGAGAGGTGAAACTTTGAACCGGCGGCTTTTTAGTTTAAACAAAACGCTCCTCTGATACGTACTCGAGACGACATTCGCACATCGTCTTTAATGATTTCCACTCAGTCGAATTTTTTACAGTGGCCGGATTCAGCGCGTTCTTATTGTTATGTGATATATGACGGAAATGTGTTTTTTGAAAAGTCTGATCCTTTTGGCTCAGGTTGTCGTTGCGTCTATAGTCCAAATCGACTATTAATTGATTTGCATACCGTAAACCGAGTGTTATCTTGCAATAAATACAGGCATTTTTAATTAGGTGCTGAAAAGTTAGAATCTTAATCAGGAGGGGGAATGGATCTATCCACACAATATTTAGGATTGGAGTTAAAAAATCCCATCATCGTCAGCGCTTCGGGTCTGACAAGTTCGGTTGAAAAAGTCAAAACCGCCGAAAAAAACGGCGCTGCGGCCGTAGTGTTGAAGTCCATTTTCGAAGAGGAAGTGGCCCTGGAGTCCGATGCGTTTAAAGCATCCGGCGAAAACCAGACACCGGACGGACAATACTTTGACCACGAGGGGCGCATTACCCCGATCGAGTACTACCCCTATGTGGTCAGAGAAGAGAACTTGAAAAAATATATCAACCTTGTCGAGGCTTGCAAAAAAGAGGTCTCCATTCCCGTAATCGCCAGCATCAACTGTTTTTTAAAATCCATTGAGTGGATCGCTTATGCCAAGCAATTGGAATCCGCAGGCGCAGATGCCTTGGAGCTCAACATGTTTTTTCCGCCCACCGACTTCAACGAAAAACGGGCGGACAAAGAGAGCATATATTTCAAAGTCACTGAAGAGGTGACCCAGAAACTCACTATCCCCACCGCGCTGAAGATCAGCTACTACTTTACCGACCTGGGGCCCATGATCCAGAAATTGTCCACCACCGGGATTGCCGGGATGGTATTGTTCAACCGCTATTTCAGCCCGGATTTCGATATCGATAAATTCGAAATCAGGAACTCCTTTGTCTTCAGCACACCTTCCGATCTGGCCATGCCCCTGCGATGGATTGCCATCATGGCGGAGAAGGTGGATTGCGATCTGGCGGCTTCCACCGGCGTCCACGACGGTGATGCGGTTATCAAAATGCTCCTCGCCGGTGCCAGTGCCGTGCAGGTGGCCTCATGCCTGTACAAAAACGGCATGAAGCACATCGGCGTCATGCTGGAACGCCTGGAAAGTTGGATGACGCTCCATAAATTTAAAAGCATCAATTCCTTCAAAGGCAAGCTCAGCCAGGAAAAGAGCGTCGACCCGTCGGTCTATGAGCGGATGCAGTT
>JAAUYD010083740.1_pt1 | contig 12447 bp, 11 predicted proteins | sample 7278101 | NCBI WGS metagenome assembly JAAUYD01 (sample SAMN14350128, study PRJNA611818) | marine sediment metagenome | isolation source: surface marine sediment (0.6m) | place: French Polynesia: Moorea | collected 2018-08 | reverse complement strand
GTTTATTGTCACGATGCCCGAAGAGATATCCTTGGAAGACCTTTATGAGAAATTCTTTGAGACGCTCAGCCCAATGGAGTTGCATGTTCACATCGAGCCACTGCTTCAAAAAAAAACATCACTCACCACAAGAGAGTCCGAACCCTTCGTTATTACAACCAAAGGTCCGGACCGCCAGGGACTTGTGGCCGGTATCAGTGCCGTCATTGCCGGCTATGATGTAAATATCACTAACCTCCAGGCGGTTTTCAAAGGCGGTGATGAACCTGAGAATAATATCATGATATACGAAGTCGACATACCCGTCGACATTAACCAGCAAGCGCTATATCGGGATTTAAGAGATAAAGCTGAATCTTTAAATCTCCATATCAGCATCCAACATCGCAACATATTCGAAACTATCAACAGGATCTGATATCGAAAGGTGAATCCATGCTGACTGACAGAGAGATCCTTTCTACCCTCGAAATGCTCGAAAACGAGAATTTGGATGTACGCACAGTGACCCTTGGCATCAATTTGTTGGATTGTGCCGGCTCGAATTTGAATCGCGTTAAAGAAAAAATTTATTCGAAAATTGCCCATATTGCCCAAAATCTGGTGCCTGAATGCGATCGCATCGGTCAAAAATATGGAATTCCAGTTGTTAATAAACGAATCGCGGTAAGTCCGATTGCAGCGGTGGGAGCGGCATTGTCTTCATCGGATCAAGTTGCGATCTCCAAATCTCTGGATGCCGTAGCAGAGGAAGTAAGTGTCGATTTCATTGGCGGCTTTTCAGCCCTTGTTCAAAAAGGCATTGCCCGGGGAGATCGGGCCTTGATCGAAGCAATCCCTCAAGCGTTGGCTACCACAGAGAGGGTATGCGCCTCTGTAAATGTCGCAACCACCCGAGCCGGAATCAATATGGATGCGGTTTTGCTCATGGGCAAAATCATTAAGAGAGCGGCCATGTTAACCGCCGAAAAAGATGGCATCGGTTGTGCCAAGCTTTGCGTATTTGCAAATATTCCACAGGACATTCCGTTTATGGCCGGTGCCTACCTGGGGATAGGAGAAGCTGACGCGGTCATTAACTTGGGGGTTAGCGGTCCGGGAGTGGTGAAAAAAGCCATCGATCGGGCATTAGAGTCCAAGCCCGATATGGATCTTGGACAAATTTCAGAATTGATTAAAAAAACTGCCTATAAGGTTACCCGCGTCGGCGAACTGATTGGCAGAGAGGTTGCCGATAATTTGAAGGTACCTTTTGGTGTGGTTGATTTATCGCTCGCCCCTACCCCAAATGTAGGGGATAGTGTCGGCGAAATTTTTCAGAGTCTAGGGCTGTTGAGCATCGGAGTGCCCGGAACAACCGCCGCTTTGGCGTTGTTAAACGATGCGGTCAAAAAGGGGGGAGCGTTTGCCAGCTCTCGAGTGGGAGGACTCAGCGGAGCTTTTATACCGGTAAGCGAAGATCTCAATATTTCGGAGGCTGCTCGTAAAGGCTATATTGGACTTGACAAACTGGAAGCTATCACAAGCGTATGTTCCGTAGGTCTGGACATGGTGGCCATTCCAGGAGACACATCCGAAGAGAGCATTTCTGCCATTATAGCTGACGAAATGGCCATCGGGGTCATCAACAACAAAACCACTGCTGCTCGCTTAATACCGGTCCCTGGAAAAGCGGCTGGCGAAAACGCCTTTTTTGGTGGTCTGCTGGGCCAGTCCACAATAATACCGGTTAATAACGGACAGGGTCAAAATCACTTTATCAGACATGGGGGCTTAATACCTGCACCGATTCAAAGTCTTACAAACTGATAACCATTTTCGATTAGTTTTCAGGTTATAGTAACCATTGTCGCTATTAAACGGCTTTAAAAGCTCCGCTAACGACGATTTACTATATAATACTATATCTCAAGTTTGCCTGAATAGGGTTGACGCGGGCAGATATCACAAGAATATGAGGTTTAAAAAAATGAGCGGCATATAGGATATGGTGCCACAAACCCCGGTTTAAGATGAAGAACCGGGGTTTGCTTTTTAATGGCATCTACTTAACCGAAACCACCGGGCAAGTGGCTTGCAAGATTACATACTGAGCCGTTGATCCCAACAGAAGCTTACTGACTTTCGATCTTCTTTTCACACCAATTACAATTTCATCGATTTTATTTTCTTCGGCAAACTCAACAATGTCCTCACCGGGTGCCAGTCCCCTAATTAACAAGTGAGTGTTACAGGCAATTCCGTTTTCGTCAAATAGAGATTTCGCCCATTCCAGACCATGCTCGGCTTGTTCAATTTGTTCGCGTTGCCCTTCAGTTCCCTTTTCCATCGATGTAACAACATCTACAGTGGCATCAAACAATTTTGCATGGGTTTTTGCCAGATTTAATGCCTCTTTGGACGATTTCGATCCATCATATCCAACTAAAATTTTCATTGTGATCTCCTCAAAAATTTTTTGATCATGGGGTTTGGGACTAATTATGACAATGCTTTAATGATCGCCCTCATAAAAGCAGGCAGGTCATCAGGAGTACGGCTGGTAATTATATTGCCATCGATGACAACTTCCTGATCAACCCAATCAGCACCGGCATGTACCAAATCATCCTTGATGGCGGAAACTGAAGTTACGGATTTCCCCTGTAGAATCTCAGCAGATGCCAACATCCAACCAGCATGACAAATTGCAGCAACTACTTTTCCGGCTTCGTGCAAATCTCTGACAATTTTTACCATTTTCGGAAATCGTCGCATTTTGTCAGGAGCATATCCACCTGGAATCACAATACCGTCAAAATCTGAAGCCGATACCTGATCTGCGTTTACATCTACTGTAACTTCCGTACCCGGTTTTCCGGTATAGGATTCCGAACTGCCTGAACCCATGACGACAACATCACACCCAGCTTCTTTTAGCCGATAGTATGGATACCAAAATTCATGGGTATTGAACATGTCTTCGACCGGAATGACCACTCTTTTTCCTTCAAGTTCCATATACTACCTCCTTTGTGAAATTAAATGGTTGTTTCAGACGTAAACTTCATATTATAAGGATCAAAGGCACCCAGCCAAACTCACTAAAAAGTTGGTTTGCTTCTATTTTTGTCGGCTCTTGCTGGTTTTGTTTGGATCAATATATGCATCTTACTGAACATGTCCACCTTCAAAATCTTTAATTTGTAAATATCGGTTGAAAATTGAATCAAATTACTATGTGAGTCTTCAAGATTTAGTAGATGCAAGTTTAATCAAATGCGGATGTAATCATATACAAAATCCGGCGATATGATTTTAGTCTAAAGTGATGTCACCAAACATGATCCAAATCACCGATACGATTAGTCTAAATGATAATGAAATTCAATTGGAATTTATTCGGGCAGCCGGTCCGGGCGGGCAAAACGTCAACAAAGTGTCCACTGCAGTCCAACTTCGTTTTGATGCCGCCAGATCTGCGGCTATAGATAATGCGTTTTTTAAAAGACTAAAAAAAATTGCGGGTCGACGCATGACGGCAAAGGGTGTGGTGAACTTTAAGGCCAACCGTTTTCGGACCCAGGAGCGAAACCGGCAAGACGCAGTCAATCGACTGATCTCACTGCTTCAGAAGGCGGCGAAGGTACCAAGCCCTCGTCGAGTTACGCGACCGTCAGTCACTGCCAGAAACCGTCGCTTGGCTGCCAAAAAACACCGTGGGAAAATTAAGGACAGACGAAAAACCATCAAGCGGTTCGAAGAAGAGATGTAATATCGAATTAAGAGGAGGCATCCGATGGGAGGAATGTTCGGCTGTATCAGCCAAAAAAGTTGCATCAATGACCTATTTTACGGAACTGATTATCATTCGCATCTGGGCACAAAGCGTGGAGGGCTTGCAGTACGGAATTCGAGGGAATTTTCAAGATCAATTCATAATATTGAAAATGATTATTTTCGGTCAAAATTTGAATCCGATCTGCCCAAACTGCATGGGAATAATGGTATTGGAGTGATCAGCGATCATGATCCTCAACCGCTTATCATCGGTTCACATCTGGGTACATTTGCGCTTGTTACTGTCTGCAAAATCAATAATGTGGTGGAGCTTGCAGCTAAAGCATATCAAAATAAGCTGCATTTTTCTGAAATGAGTGGTGGCGAGACCAGTCCAACCGAATTGGTAGCCATGCTCATCGCAGCAAAAGGTTCTTTCGAAGAAGGTATACAACATGTCCAGCAGTCTATTAAAGGATCTTGTTCAATGCTGTTACTGACTGAAAATGGAATCTTTGCAGCACGAGATAAGCTTGGACGGACTCCAATAGTTATCGGTAGGAAAGAAGGCGCGTATGCCGCCTCATCGGAATCTTGTGGTTTTGTAAATCTCGGATATGAAATTGATCGTTATTTGGGTCCCGGAGAGATTGTTCTATTGACTGCCGAAGGATGCGAACAAAAAAAAGAACCGCAACAAGATATGCAGATATGTGCATTTCTATGGGTATATTACGGATACCCCGCTTCAAGCTATGAGGGCGTCAATGTCGAGATGGTTAGAAACAGATGCGGGCACGCGTTGGCAAAAAAGGACGATGTCGAGATTGATTTGGTGGCCGGCATCCCGGATTCAGGAATAGGTCACGCTATCGGCTATGCAAACGTGCGAAACATTCCTTACATGAGACCTTTTGTAAAATACACACCAACCTGGCCGCGCAGTTTTATGCCTCAAAATCAAAGTGTCAGAGATCTAGTCGCTAAAATGAAATTGATCCCAATTAAAAGCCTTATTGACAGTAAAAGGCTGCTTTTTTGTGAAGATTCAATTGTTAGAGGTACCCAATTAAAAGACAATGTTCAAATATTATACGATTACGGGGCTTGTGAAGTACATATGCGTCCTGCTTGTCCCACCCTGATTTATCCATGTGAGTTCTTGAATTTTTCTACTTCAAGGGCAACCACCGATTTGGCAGGCCGCAGTGCCATTGAGGAACTCGAGGGAGCAGACGATCTTTGTTTGGAGGAGTATGCCGTCGCCGATACCGAAAAAAATCGGGCCATGATCAATAAAATTAGACAAAGATTAAAATTGACGACTCTAAAATATCAACGACTGGAAGACCTTGTAGAGGCGATCGGATTGCCAAAGAAAAAAATTTGCACACATTGTTGGGATGGTAGTAGTTATTTTTGATAGGGATTTCATTACTTGACAATCAATTTTTATATATTAGATTAGTATTGTGTTTTAAAGCTGTTGCATAACATCCTGTATATTAATGTATTTTTAACGTTTTTGTCCCCTAATTTGTGCTGACGCATTTCATGGAGGATGACAAACACTTGATATAGAATTGACTTGTATAAGATTATTCAAGTTCATTAATTGCCTGGTTTAAAAGACACCTGAAATTCTCACTGAGTTAACCCATTGAAAACCGCATTGTAATCTTGTGCATCGTATTGATATCCAGAAAGTAAGGTACACACGAGTGACAGTTTACTGAATGCCTCATTTTATCTCCTATTAAGACAAGGGTTAGCACGGAATTGTTTCAGATATTCAAATCCAGATTATTTTGGCTTGACTGGGTGACGCTTAACATAGGGTCCTCGAAAGACAGCAATGCAAGGATCACGTAATCAATACTGCTTATTTGAAAAGGAACCGAACCTTGTCAAGGAATGGCACCCAACCGCCAATGGGAAACTAACCCCAATTAAAGTTAAGATAGATTATCCAAAATCGGTCTGGTGGATTTGCAGTCACAGCCATGAGTGGAACAGCACAATCAGAGCCAGAATGAACGGTGCGGGATGCCCCATATGTAATAAAAAAAGGCCGAAAAACAAACCTATAACAAATGCAATCAAATCAGTGCGCGGCAGGCCAGAAAAAAAAGGCAAATTCTCAGTCAAAGAATCGAAAATTACATTTGATTCAGAGTTTTCTGATACTTTTTCAGGAAGGGATGCCAGGAAAAGCGGACGGTTCAAAAGCAATGGAACTGCCATTATCGAAATTCCCGCGACAGGGCATTGGTTTTATGCTCAAATGAAAAATTTCAGTGCCGGAGGCATGTATTTCGAAACCGAAGCCGCTATCAGGCCGCAGACCCCGATCAAAATCAAATTCGATAAACCTCTTTTCTTGTCTGAACAAAAAAATTACCCCTCAACTGTAAGATGGTGCAAATCGCTGGATGCTGAAGATCGAGGTTACTCCGGCTACGGCCTCGGGGTTAAATTTAACTAATCTGTGCCATGACCGAGATATTTAATGGTGACAATCGTTCTTCTTGAATTTATTACGGGAAGGGTGTACTTTTCTACAGATATTATACACTGTCGATTTGATGTACCGGCTATATTATTGAACCTTAGATAGCGTTGCAGAAGATCTAATTCAGTTTTTTTCAACTCCCCTTTCATCGCCATAACGACTCCATCATCTGTTACGAGTGGCAGCGCCAAACGAACGAAAGAATCGAGAGACGACAAAGCGCGACTAATGACAATGTCGTATCGGTTCGTATGGTTCGGCAGATGTGCTAGTTCCTCCGCTCTAACGTGAAGGGCATTGATATTGACCAATTGGAGAGTTCGTATAACATGTTTGAGAAAACTAATTTTTTTTCGAGAAGCGTCAATCAAGGTGACTGATAAATTAGGAAGTAAAACCTTGAGAGGTATCCCGGGAAATCCACCGCCTGATCCGATATCCAACAATTCAGCCCTCGGAGATATAAATCGGGCAGGGATCAAGGAATCTATGAAATGCTTGGTCGCAATATCGATCGGATCCGTAATGGTGGTAATGTTAATCTTTTGGGTCCATTTGATAAGTTCGATTGCATAAATGGAAAACAGTTGGCCTTGAGTATGATTAAGGTTAATATCAAAGTCTTTGGCATGTTTTGAAAGAAAATTCGACCAATCACTATTGCCGACTTTCATATTGCAGACCCTATCCCGCCTAATTAATACAGACTCTGCGAACCTCAGCCATATCCGTTATTCCTTGAAAAACCTTCAAAATTCCATCCTGTTTCAGGGTAGACATCCCTTCTTTCATGGCTTGCTCAAGGATCGTTTCCGTACTGGCCTGCTTTTTAATCATCAGCTTCAGGTCTGGGGTACCTTCCATTAATTCATGTATTCCCATTCGCCCACGATATCCCGTGCCAGAGCATTTCTCGCAACCATTGGCCCGGTAGAGAACCATTTTTTCCTCATATTCGATACCTGTGTTTCCAAAATAGGGTCTGCCATAGTCTGAAATTAACGTCTCAAATTCATCCATTGTCAGTTGGGTTTCTTCACGGCATTTTGTGCATAACTTTCGTGTCAGTCGTTGTGCCAATACGCCGAGAAATGCGTCGGAGAAATTCAGTGGATTTAAACCCATGTCGAGTAGACGGGTAATGGTCTCAGGGGCACTGTTAGTGTGCAGAGTGGAAAATACCAGATGTCCGGTAAGGGATGCCTCAACACCAATGGATGCGGTTTCTTCATCCCGCATCTCACCAATCATGATAACATCCGGATCGGCACGCAGAAACGCTCGCATCATCCTGGCAAAATCGAGTCCGATTTTTGGCTTGACCTCTGTTTGCCGCAGTCCAATCTGGGTAATCTCAATGGGATCTTCAGCAGTCCAAATTTTAATCCCGGGTGTATTGATGTGATTTAAGATAGAATGGAGGGTTGTGGTTTTACCCGATCCGGTTGGGCCGACTGCCAAAATGAGGCCATAGGGATTGGCACTGACGGATCTTAACACTTCCAGGTTCCGTTCCGTCAGTCCCATCTCGTCAATTTTCATTGCGCCAGCTGATGCCAAGATTCTCATAACCACGTCTTCGTAACCACCGGCAGTGGGCAAAGTGGCAACCCGCAACTCGAAGGCAGGTACCCCTTTACGCTTGAATTTTATTTTGCCGTCTTGCGGCAGACGCTTCTCGGCAATATCCAGATTGGACATGATTTTAACCCTGGAAATGATGCCTCGCACAATCGAATTCGGAACCTTCATGTATTCCTGGCAGACGCCATCCAAACGAAATCGGATCGTTGTCGCTTTCGTGACTGGAGATGGTTCGATGTGAATATCGGAAGCATTTTTTCGGTAAGCTGCAATGATGGTTTGGTCCACCAATCTGACAACCTGACTGGAAGCTTCATCTGCTTCCTCAACCTCGATCTCTTCCTCTTCCTCTTCAAAAGAAATATCGGGAATCAGGTCAAAATCGTCCAGAACCTCATCCTCTGCGGGAACTTCATTTGTCTGTCTGTCTTCATCAAAAAAAACCTTAATGAATTGCTGGATATCCTCCCGAATGGCCACTGAAAAATTAATCTTCGTGGTCCTCATTAGGGTTTTAATGTTATCGGTCTTGTTCAGATTTCGGGGATCATCGATTAAGACTTCCATGCCGTTTTTGTCCCAGCTGAGAGGAACCCAAATCTCATTGAGTAAAAATGTCTTTTTGAGATTGGTCAGTAACTCTACCGGGCTCGGAATCGAGTCGTCAAATGCTCTATAAGGACAATTATAGAAAAGCGAGAATGACTTACCGATGGTTTCCTTTTCAACTTGGTATTGCTCAATCAGCACATATTCCACACTTTTATTCATTTTTTTGGATAGTGCGAAAGCCTTTTGCAACTGGTCCGTACTGACGATACCTTCCTTTAAAAGATAGTCATACTTTGAACCGGAGAGGGTGGTTGCAGTTATCGAAGCCAACCGCTTCTCGATCTCAGTATCCGTCGGATCCAGCTTGCCGGCCTCTCTGTAGAGATCCTGGGCTTGGTCGCGGTGCTCTCGTTTTTCCATTTCCTGTCCGAGCAAAAACTTTAAATGTCCGATAGTCGTCTCTTCCAGGTTTTGATTTTCGACAATCTGATTAAATTCAACTATAACTTTTGCCGGGGAATGCAATTTCAACAGACATTCAGCTATGAGAGGTATTAATTCTTCAAAGGGGTATTCTTCTTTGAAAAGCTTTTCATATTCGGTTATCGCCTCAGGGTAAAGTCCCATTTCTTGAAACGCAGCCGCACTTGACAAAATCTCAGGCGTGTCGGACTTTTCGGAAGATCCATTTGGGCCAATTATAGCATCGTTTTTATCTTCTATCGGAGGTTGGGCTTCTTCTTGATCACCGATTTCAATTTTCAATAAATTGATTCTTTTTTGGATGGTTGCCTGTACATGATCATCCAGGGGGTCGACCAGCGATAGAATACTTTCATATATATCAAGCGAGTCTCCGTATAAGCCCATCGATCGACAAACTTCAGCTTCATTGATTCTAGCTTCAATATCGGTACTCATTCGTGTTTTAAACCTCTTGTATCTGCTATTTTACTTAATTGAGTGTTGCACTTTTGATTTGGACAATTATCGACTTAGTAAAACAAAATAATACCGGTACGGTGAAAAAGGTGTCTGAGAATTATTGCCGTTGCTGCAACCGCTCAATATAAAGCTGGATATTCTTCTGCATTTTGGCGATGGCTCTTCTGAGATCACCAATCTCATCTCCTGAATCTGTCTCCATGGCCACTTCAAACTCACCCGAACCGATGCGTTCGGCGTTCTCCGCAAGCTTCCGAATCTTCCCCGTTAGCCGATAAACATATGACGTTATAATGATAATAACCAGCAATAGTGTCGCACCGAAGACCATCAATGCAATCCAGCGTGCTTTATCAGTCAACTCATTGGCTCGATTTTGCATCATCGAGTTTGCAGCCATAGCGTTGGAGATTTTATCGTCAGCCAGCTTGGTGGTTATTTTTGAACTTTCCTCAATTAACAAACGAGAAGTTGTTTCAATGTGCCATAAATAATATAGACTACCCCCGGCAATTATAATTATGGGAAAAAAAAGAAACACTATCAGCATTTTGGCCCGCAGACTAATGCCCCTGGTCTTTTGATGAAGCCCCGATTCGGTTTTGACGTTACCGGCCGTGGCAGTATCGGGTATGAAATCTCCTCTTGCAACAATGGACTGGTCGTTCATACCAGCAGTTGACTTTGCGTCTGAATTTAGATGGTGGCTCTCGGCAAACTCCTCTGATTTATATGCCATGATGACATGGCTGCAAATATGGCACTTGAAACTGGCGGCCTTACCAATTATTTTGGCAGGGTCAACACGATACTTCTTTTCGCATTTTTCACAAATGACAATCATGTCTCATGCTCCCCAGCCCGGTAAAATCAGTCCAGATTGAAATTGGTCCCTGAAATTGGAAGAGATCCTCAACCACATAACTTTGTGTCATTTCCTGAAGTGTTGGTTAAGTTCAAACATTTAAAAGAGAGCAGATGAATGTTACTCGGCGGTGCCTGCTATCGTTCTATCTTTAGCAATGACTTAATCTCTGCCTTTAGGGCTTCGATCTCAGCATGTATGTATTGTTTAATCTCGTCGACAGCTTTGGTCATATCCTCAGCAGAGAATTGCCTACTCTGCTTGGCCTTCGCAAACTCTTTTTCACCACTATTTGGAGTCGGAAAGAATGACTCGGGTGAGGCCAGCACAGGTTCCTGGGGCTTGATATTGTCTTTTTTCTTTTCCGCTTTGCTTTTGGCAATCTGAATTCTTAAGTTTTGGTACCGATCCATTTCCGTGTTCAGGATCTTCTTCTTATCGGCAGCTCCCATGCCCGGTGAGATGACCACTTTATCGAGACTGGAAAAAACTGAATTCAGAGTTTTAAATGTTTTGGGGTGTGCCTTGGCCCGATTTTTTTTGATATAGACGCCCAACGAATTCAGAATCTGGAGAAGCATCAAAATGGTTTTATCATGCTCGTAAACCATATTTAGGTCCTCTACTTGTTGGAGTAATTTTTCGAGGACTTCATCAGTAATCTCCCAATCAATTGACAAAATGAGGTTTTTTAGCTCAGAAAGTGGATAATGTTTTGCTGAATGGTGATTCTCACTATTCGAAGCCGATAAGGAAACCTCTTTTTTATTGAGGGAATCATCCATTTTTTTTTCAATTTCGGGGTCTAAGTTACTATCATTTGGTTCAGTCAATTTTTATCTCCTGAATGATAACATTTTAATAGAATATTATCCTGCCTTTGCAAGGTCGCCGCTTCCGAGTTTAACCTGATATAGTCAAAATCCGGTAGTTCCGATTTTTGGGTTGGCTAATTTTTATTCTATCAGGACAACATGTGCTGTTGGGTTTTTACATTTTAATAGCTAATGAGACTGTCGTAAAAAGGAAGGAGGTCAATACTTGTGCGGTCTTCATGAGTTTTGATAGTGGCCAATTCGGTTGTTTTTCAATCAGTAAATTTTCGGCTTACATATTCAAAGTGACTTGCCTTTCTTCCCCGATCCGGGTCAGTATGAAATAAATTGACCTGTTTTTCCTTTTCCCTCAAATTTTAAATTGCCATTAGTGTGAATTTTAATGATTATCACAGGCTGGACGTTTATCAGAAAAATTTTGGGAGCAGATCTGATTAAGCGGACAGAAGAGGTTCCAGGATATCTTTTAGCCGTTCAACGGATTCGGACACCTTCAACCGCAGAAAGCCTAGTGAAATGTCATTGCCGAAAATCGTAATCAACAAGAATTCGGTGGTAATTTTATTAAAATGAATATTCTCTTTTTTTCCTTTATGGAAAAGCAAAGAAAATTCATTTTCACCTATGATTTTGGCCATTGCACTGACAGCCCCGAAGTTACCTGCCGCCAGGGCCGCCAGTGAGTAAATATCATGTTGTTTTTCACCGTTATCCAGATTGGCGATAATATTCCCGGCCATATCAATCAAAAAAACGCACCGCACTCCATTGTCAATAAGGTCCTGGTTTAAAATGTCCTCAATGCTATCAAGCTGTTCTTGACCAAGCGTATATGACAATTGACCGCCTCCTAATGTTATAATATTAAAAATTACTTATATTGCTATTGATTTCGGTAGCTTTAAGTAAAACTTTAATCTTTTTTAAAATATTATTTTATGAGGTGAATGATTTACGTTTGGAGCATAGTCATGATTAGAGTTTTGATAAATCTGACTTATACTTCTTAAATTACTAAATATATGGCATTTTATCAAGATAATTCTTCCTATCCCAGCGTCTTTCAAACAGATGGAGAGGGTTGTAATTTTGTGTTATGATTATGTTTTATTCTCATGTTCAACAGCATCATCGAAATCCATCCGGATTAAAAGATCCGATCCACTGCTAACAGAAATTTTTGCATTCGGGTATCTTTTTTTAAACACGCGTATCATGGCCGCGTTTTCACGCAAGACAGATGCACTGAAACTGGTGTAATTATTTTCTTTTGCTATTTTTTCAAGTATTTTAATTAGGTAGCTGGCAATTCCCATGCCTTGGAAATCCTCCCGCACAACGAAGGCCACTTCAGCGCGGTTGTCATTATCGGCTGCATAAGAACCAATCGCCAT
>JAAUYD010227039.1_pt1 | contig 12448 bp, 7 predicted proteins | sample 7278101 | NCBI WGS metagenome assembly JAAUYD01 (sample SAMN14350128, study PRJNA611818) | marine sediment metagenome | isolation source: surface marine sediment (0.6m) | place: French Polynesia: Moorea | collected 2018-08 | reverse complement strand
TGATCTAAGTTTTTAGCTAAGGCTGTAAATTCCAGAATACTCCGTAGGGCTGTATCTGAATTTATTTCCTGTCGATCTTTTTGTCTAAAGATATCTATTAGTTGTAAGAGATTTTGTTTGCGCTGTCGATCTGTTTGATGGTAAGGTATTAAACCAGACTCAGTTAACAATTTTTCGAGTAAATCTGCTGGTCTGAATTTTTGGATATAATTCTGCCAAGTTTCTATTTGTTCGGCAAGCGGTTCAAATTCTTCTCCATAGCGATAAACTAAAGCTTGACGGTAATCTGATTTATTTTCAATCTTAGGAATCAAATATTTCAATAATTCAATTGTGGTATGGGTATCATCTAGAGCTTTGTGAGTTGGTAAATCAGGTAAACCTAGTTTTCTCGCTAAATTCTCCAAGCTATAACTGTCTGATTCAATGAAGCGGTTAGCTAAATTCCAAGTGTCTCCCCATTGAAATTTGGGAACTGTGATTTCAGCTTTACTGGCATGTGCTATTACCATTTTAATATCGAAACCGACGTTATGCCCCATTAAAAGTGCATTTTCGGCAAAGGTGAAGAATTCACGGAAAACTTGATTTGCAGGTTTACCTTTTTGCGCTAATTCTCTATCTGTATAACCATGTATATGTTGAGAGTCTCCAACACTTATTGTGTTAATAATATGTTGATGAAATTCTGCTGCTATTTTACCATTTACTAGTTTGACTGCTGCAATTTCTATGATTTCATCATTACTAACAGAAAGTCCAGTAGTTTCGACATCAAAGACAACGATAATTCCAGATTTATAAGCAGAAATAAGATTACTAAATGGGTCTCCATCAATAAATGTTTGAGTTGCTCCCATGTCTGTTAAACGAAAACCACATTCTTCTCCTTCTCGAATTACATTTTGAATAGTTCTAGAACCAATACCACGAGTGGGACGTAACAACATCCGGCGGAAAGAAGCTGTATCAAAAGGATTTAAAATAAATCGTAGATAAGCAAGCGCATCTTTTACCTCTTGGCGCATAAAAAATTGATATTGTTCGATCGTGATACAGGGAATAGCTAGTTTTTCTAGGACTTTACTAATTATTTCGATGCGCTTGTGAGTGCGAGTCAAAACTGCAACTCTGTTGTAAGGAAATTGCTTGTTATCTCTTGCTAAATTTTGAATTTGTTTGCCGATCCATTGGGCTTCAGCCTCTTCATTTTCTCCTAAGTGAATTTTAATTTTTTCTCCGGTTTCACAACTTAAGGCTGGGGTAATTTCGGTTTGTCTTTGCTCAAAAGAGTCAGCAAAAGATGATGCTGCTTTTAATAATGTTTGGGTGGCTCGATAATTAAATTTTAGAGAATATGTTGTTGGTTGAAAATCTTGAATAAATTGTTGAATAACTTTATCCGGTTCCGAACCTCGCCATTCGTAGATTGTTTGATCCAAGTCGCCAATTGTAGCCAGATTTCCACTACTTAAAGCTAAATGACGGACAATCTCATACTCACAAATATGAGTATCTTGTACTTCGTCTACTTGCACAAAATCAAAACGTTCTTGCCATCGCTGTGATATTTCTGGTTTAATATAAAGCATTGCTCGAACAAAAAATACCAAGTCGGCAAAATCTATGGCGTGTCGTTCTTGGAGAATAGATTGATAATAAATTGCTTTTTTCGCAATACTTGTTCCTAGAGCTTGATAAATCTTTTCTGTGGGATAAATAAAAGATAATTCTGCAGTAGGGGCTTGAGATTTACACTTGGCTATATCAAAGAAAGTTCGTTGAATATCTTGATTTTTTTCATACCCAAAAACTTCTTTGATAATTTCTTTACAATCACTATCATCATAAACCACAAAATCTGATGGTAAACCAATATTTCTAGCTTCTATTCGCAGCATTTTGGCGCACAGACCGTGGAAAGTTTTAATTGTGAGATCGCGAAATTCTTCTGGATACATTCGCAGTAATCTCTCACTCATTTCCTTTGCTGCACGATTTGTAAATGTGAGACAGAGTATTTTTGCTGCAGGAATTCCATTGTTGATCGCTTGAGCAACTCTTTCTGAAAGAACAAAAGTTTTTCCCGTTCCTACAGGAGCAAGTACTAAAATTGCTCCATTTATGTGGTTTATAATTTTTTGCTGCTCTGGATTTGGTTGGTATTTATCCATCAAAATATGAATTTTATATTACTAAAATAAGGAAGGAATTTTTGGTTTCGCCTTCATTATAATTAGCATATTTAAGAGATTAATATTGTCGTATAATTACTGGCCTTGTTTCATTTTTTATTCATGATAGTGGGTTTTATTTTTGCGACAACATGCATTCGAAAAATATATTTTATTCAATAAAAATAAATTCAAATTAATAAACTAAAATCAATAACCTAAAATATTACATCAAATATAGATGGTAGTATGTAATGACCCTAAGGGGATTGATTGGAGCGATCGCAAATTATTACGTTAATATTTTGCAATAAAAAAACAATAAAATATACTTGACGAAATATTTGAAAGTTTAATCGCGTTCTATCAGATCAATAAAAAATTTAATTGCTATATTTCAATTGCTATATTCTATATATTCTCTGAATATCTTGTAGATCTTACATTTTGACTCTAATTTATAATTTAATGTATAACTTAAACTTTTGCGAATGTAAGACATATTTTGCGAATGCAGGGTAGATTGCCATAAAAGTAAGTATTTCCTATAGATAATGTTAGACTCAAGAAACGTGCAACATTGAAAATTTTGCTATAGTCTGATATTTAAGTGGTTAAATAAAATGAGTTTCGATGACGAATCGCACCAATTACCAAACCCCCGTGGACAAGCTGCTGAGCTTCGGTAATTTTTACAATGATGATAATCAGTGGCATAATTATATTGCAGAATTAGGTTTGGGTTCGCAACATATCCCAGATTTAATTCAAATGGCACTCGACCGGGAATTATATGGTGCAGATTCTGATAATTTGCATGATAACCCGAAGCATTGGGCTCCGGTTCATGCTTGGCGATCTTTAGCGCAGTTACATGTAGAAGAAGCAATTGAACCGTTAATGCAATTGTTTCACGAACGAGAGGATTGTGATTTAGTCAGCGAGGAAATGCCAAAAGTTTTTGGCAAAATTGGTGCAGTTGCAATTCTATCTTTACAAAATTATTTAGCAGACCCTTCCCATGGGTTGTTTCCACGCATCACTGCTAGCAATTGTTTGGAAGAAATTGGTAAACAGGATTCTACTGGATTATCCCTATCTATTAAAGTATTAACTCAACAACTTAAATTATTTAAGCAAAATCCTGAGGAACTCAATGGTTTTATTGTTGCTTCTTTGACTCATTTGCGAGCAAAGGAATCTGCACGAGTTATTAAATCTGCAATTGCAGCTCAAACAGTACCTGAAGATATCGCCGGAACTTGGGATGAGATCCAGCAAGCTTTGGGTGTGACTAACGACGAGCTACAGTTATTTGAGGACGTTGCTTGGGAGGATAAACAACAGGTAAATGAACAAAAGTTAAGTTTAACTGAACCCAAACTGGCGGGATCGGATGATAATTTGTCACCTGTTGTAGAAGTTACCACTGAAGAAGTGCACTTGTTTTTGGAAGTTACTCCTGAACAATTGCATTCGGTTTGTTTTGAGGAATTTCCCTCATTAGAGATTGAAAAAGTCGAGAATCTTGCTTCCAAAGAACTACAGAATAAGGAAGAACAGGTAATTCGCGATCCTGTTTCATCGGTTGAAGAAGTTGTTTCGGAAGATATGAAGAAAGTTGAGACGAAAATTGTTAGTGATGATACTGAGGTAGGTTTATCAGCCCCAGATTTATCCTCACCAGTGGAAGCTCATACAGAAGATTTTAATAAGGTTGAAGAAGTTAACTTAGAAGATGTTAATCCAGTTTCTCATCCAAGCCCTGAGGAAGAAAATACTCAGGAAGAACAGGTAAGTATAGCTAACAGTGAGGTAGCGCTGTCAGATTCTAATTTGTCTGTTGAAGATGCTTCCTTGGAGAATGTTGATAAAGTTAAGGACATTACAGACAAAGCTGAGAAAATTCGGGTAAAACCAGAAGTATTACATCCACCTGAGTTTAAGTTAGCAGTAGAAGGTTTATCTACCCCGAAAAAATCGAGTCAAGGTTTTGGTAAAACGAGTGTTTCTGAGGGTAAATCAAAGAAAAAAAAGAAAAAGAAAAAGTGAATTATTTAACTTGTATCTGTCGAACTGTTGATAATATTTGTAAGTTTAATTGTAAGTCTAATAAATTATGTTAACTATATAGTTGACAACTGCTTTTACTTGAGGGTCGAATAGCTGCGAAATCCAAAATATGTAACCCCTCATTGTTTTTGCTAGGCTTTTATGACTATCAGAGAACCTAATGACCTTCATTTATGGGTACAAGATAGAGACACAGTTCTTGAATACAGCGATAATGTTGAATGGCGTTATAATGAGAAGCCTGATTATAGTCGTTCTAACAGCAAATTAGCAGAAGAAAGTACACAAAATCACCCGAAGTATTCTCTAGAAGATTTGGTACAAAATTTGGTACGAACTTTTGATATCGAAGCAAACTTTAAAACCAATCCCAAACAGTGGATATCGGTTGTTAATGATGAGTTTCGCATGAGTACCAATGGTGGTCAAGGCTATACAGTCCCAGATTTGATAGAGTCAGGTACTTACAAAGTATTGATTGGCGATACAAATCATTACAAAGCTTCTGAAGAAGATTTTGAAAGTTCAACAAATCTTTTTCATACAGCATTCCCTGATGGATTTTTATGGGAGGTGTTAGAAGTATATTCCGAACCACCAAATATTGTATTTAAGTGGCGACATTGGGGACATTTCAACGGTTCATACAAAGATTATCTACCTACCGGAGAAATAATAGAAATTATTGGAATGAGTGTTGTTCGGGTGACTGATGATTTGAAAATTCTTTCTTTGGAACACTACTATGACAACACTAAGTTTTTAGATCGGTTGACATCAGGAGGAAAACCAGAAGAAGTAACTGAAGAAAAACCCAGAAAGTTTTTAGGTTTTCTCAAAATACTAAGGTTTTTCGGTTTCCCCAAGCGAATTTGGAACTGGCTAAAAAACAAGCTAAGTGGAAAGTCGGAAAGTGGAAAGTCAGAAAGTGGAAAACTAGAAACTAGTCGCTGTCCTTTTAAGGCTTTGATTGGCTGATTTTAATTTGAATTTTATTTTTATAGGGCTGACATATAAACTCTCAAACCAGAGTCTATGTCAGCTTTATTTGAGTCTAAGTGTTGATTATTTTATACTGATTCTTATTGAAGAATATGAAGATATATCTGTGGAAAGAAGAAAAGTTTTAATTGCTATGTTATTAATGAACGAATTTGATAATAACACCAGCCGAAACCAATCATAAACAATAGATCGGCAATGGCAAAAGGTTTCCACATATCAGGAATATTCGATAAGAGCCAATACCAAAAAACTATTCCACTGTAGGCGAATTTAAGCATTATTCCATAGGGTATAAACGATATTTTACCTATAGGATCTTTTGCAATGTTAAAAAACATAATTGCAAAAATGATGAGCAATGCTGCCGGAAATTGGACATAACCTAGATGATTAGGATATGTAACTTGAAATAAATCAAATGCAAACAATGGAAACAACAAAAACACAATACCCAGAAATAAGTCGTAAATTCCAGAAATTGTAAAAACTACGCGGGAAAATTTAATTGAATTCATCGAACAAATTCTCCAAATCAATTCTGATTATTTAGTTTTTAAGTACTCTTTGAAATTACTTTTTCGCCAGGTGACGAGTTCGTCATTGTATAGCCGCATTCCTAAATCTCTAAAACCATCTCGTAATTCAGATACACTCATATATTTGGGTTGAAAATTCAGATCGAACAACGTACATCTGTCCCATGCTTCCGGCTCCAGCAATCTTCCTTCCTGTTGCAATCGCGAGTAAAACGGGGTTCCAGGAAAGGGTGTTGGCAGGGTAATTTGAATATCAAACAATTCCGAGTCTATGGAGAATTGATAAACTTGATCGAAAATCTCACTATTGTGTCCATCGAGTCCAATAATAAAACAACCAATAACTCGAATCCCATGAGATTGAATTTTATGGATAGCCTCAAGATAGTAGGGCAGCTTATTTTTTTTCCAGTTTCTGCGTAATTCAATGCCTTCTAAACCCTCGACAGTCGGACTTTCTAATCCAATGAGAATTTGGACACAACCGCTCTCTCGCATAAGTTGCAACAATAACTCATCTTCACTAATAGAGATATCTGTTTCAGCGAACCAGCGCAGCTTGCGACTTTTCATTTGAGTCAGTAACACCTTCCAGTAAGATTTGTTAATAAAAGCATTGTCATCAACAAATTCAATAAATGGACGCTTCCAAATCTCTTGAATTAGATCGAGTTCTTGCAGCACCTTATCTATAGGCTTTTGCTTATATTTTTGAGTAATTAAGATTGAACTGGCGCAGAATTCACAACGTAAAGGACATCCACGTGCCGTTTGTACTGTAATGCGATTGTATTTTTCTGGATCGAGTAGGTGATAAGCAGGTATGGGAGCATTTTTTAAATCAAATTCCCGTCCTTTCGTACTGTAGATAGGCTTCAAAACACCGGCTTCTGCATCTTGAATCATCTCAGACCACAGTAGTTCACCTTCACCAACCAGTACCGAATCGCAGTATTGGGAAGCCTCTTGGGGTAAACTACTAACGTGAAGTCCACCCATAACAACTTGGATATTACGTTGTCGCAAGTGATTTGCTATCTGGTATGCTTCACGTATTTGTGCAGAATAACTGGAAATAGCAACCAAATCGAAATCATTATCTAGACTATTTAAATCCGAATAGCTATCGATATCCATGTATGTAACATGATGATATGAAGGTGTCATTCCACCCAAAATCAATAAACCTAGATTTGGCAGAGAAGCAACAACTTTGCTACGCTCGACGACTCCAGGCAAAGTGAGTCCTTGATTTAATAATTCCCGATCGCGTACTTGGATACCACTCAGAGAGATCAATCCAATCTTCATGCGAATACTCCCCATTTCAAAAGAACAATGGTACCAATGAGTAAAGAAATAACTGGTACAGGAAATAAAAATCGACCTGGTTTCCAAAAAGCAGATATAAAACAGATTGAAGGCATTATCACTTCAGTGATCGCAAAACAAATTGAAGGAATCCATAGTAATTTATCAAGTTCGATACTGGGTATAGAGAAAACAAAGGCAAAATTAATGATAGCGATGCCTAAAAAAGAAATATGACCAAGACGTAACATACGCCTTGACCAGGAATCATAGCCTCCCAGCCATTCATTTTGGTGGAAAAACAGCCCAATTGTGCCTCCAGACAAGAGTCCGAGTAGAACGCCTAACCAAGCGATAGATAAATTAAATGTGTAGGGGTCGTGGATCATTCAAAATAGCCTTACGGCAAACAATACCGTGTAAAAATCAACTTACGCATCTACTTGTCACACCAAACACCTTGTTGTTAAAGGGATTTGCTGCCATTAGGATACTGACCAATAAAAGTAGAATCTATAAAAGTAGAATTCCCAACAAAGTACCTGGAATTCAGTGTGAGAGTTAATTAATATACGTGCCTCTTATATAAGAGCATGACCAGTGTCGCAAAAGATCCATGCCAAAAAATAGCAATGAAAACTTGCTACTCACCAGCAATTTCTTTGTAGCGTTACCAGCATGTTGTGAAATGAGGAAGTAGAGGAGTAATAAACCCCCTCGAGCTATGAAAAAATTAGGAGTTATTGGATTTTGATAGGTTAAAAGCCATACCTCTACTATTAAATTAGCTCTACTCAAAGATTAAGTAAAAATTGTGAGGAATTTATGAGCAATCTCGTTATATTAGCCTGTTGGTTGCAATTTTCTAACAGATTGTAAAGTTATCTCAAACTACTGCTTCCCATGTAAATTCTGGGCTTCACGACCCCAGGATAGTATATTGCAGAAAAGCTACAATAGAATTATAAAACTAAGAGTTATAAGACTAGAATTCTAAAATTATTCCAGAGCAAACTCGTCTCAGAGAAACATTATCTCGGAGAAAAATCTCAGTAACCCACCGCTACACTTGAAGACTTTACGGGGGTGGGAAAAACAAGTTCTACAGATGAGCCTTTCAAACCTGTATCAGCGATGCTGACTGGAAATGGCTTGGTAGATTTTATGTTCGTAAAATCAAGCTACTGAAGAGAAATATGGAAACTATATTAGCAACCGTTGCTGCTCTAATTATTCTATCTGGCATAGCAGGAATAAAAATTGATCGAGAATACGAACGCGGTGTAATCTTTCGGTTAGGTCGCTTCCAAACTATCAAGGGACCAGGAATGTACTGGATTATTCCCCTTGCCGATCGCAAAGAACAAATTGATATCCGCACTAAAACCGTTGATATTGCTCCTCAAGAAGCCGTCACTGCTGATAGCGTAACGATTAGAGTGAATGCGGTTTTATTTTATCGCATCCTTAACGCTGATAAGGCAATCAACAGGGTTGAGAATTATCAAATGGCAGTCTATCAAGCTGCTATGACCACTCTACGCAATGTGGTCGGTCAAAATATCCTCGATGACATCTTACAAAAACGGGACAAAATTAACTTTAAAGTTCAAGAAATTGTAGATGAAATTACTGAACCTTGGGGTATTGAAATTGAAAGAGTGGAAATTAAAGATGTTGAAATTCCCCTTGCAATGCAAAGGGCTATGGCAAAAGAAGCAGAAGCTGTTCGCGAAAAACGTGCTCGCTTAATCAAAGCTTCTGCCGAACAGGAAGCCTCGATTAAGTTAGGGGAAGCATCCCACAGAATTATGGAAAATCCAGCTGCTTTGGAATTAAGACGACTGCAAATGCTGACTGAAATTGGTGCGGAAAATAACACTACTACTTTGGTAATGATGCCATCAGATTTAATTACTTTAGCTAAACAATGGACTGATGCTTTACAAAAGAATGAAAAGGAAGAAAAATCATCTTTGTGAGTGCAAACTAATCAATAAATAATATTAATTAAATTTAAGTTTTGCTTATTAGTTTTGGCTTATCAGTTAAAGTTATTCTCGACTGATTTCTCTAGTAATTGGTAGCTCTAACCAGTCGCTGATTTCCTGAGCTAACCAATCTAATTCTGAAGGATGGAGAACCCTTCTTTGACTGATTCGCAACCATTGATTTAAAGCATTTTGCCCCAGGACGTATTTGCGTTTTCTTGCCCAAATAACCAACTTATAAGGGATGCTAACTCGAATTGGTTCTACTCTAGCTCCTCTAGGCTGAACGATTTGCCGATCGATCGCTTCTATTTTCCAAATATCCTCCCTGTATCCTGGAAAAGGTGAAGGATACTTTAACCCGAACAACTCGTAGGTCAAGGAAATCTTTTCTGGAGTGAGAGAGAAACGGATTTTACCAAACAATGTAAAGAGAATTGCTAATAAAATCCAAATGGCAAATCCCCAGTGAAAGAGGGGAAATAATATCAATAAAGGTTTTCCCCAAACGGAAATCGTCCAATTAATTAACAAAGAAAGCCAAATCAAATCGAAAAAACACAGAAATCCAACCCGAAGACTAAAACCAGGGGGAGGTATGGTAATTTCTAGTCGCTCTTTTTGTTTGATGTACTTAATTTTACTATCCTGTGGCTGAAAAATAACCAAAGGAAAGTGACGATGGGACAACATATCTAAAGCTTCTAGGGCTTTTCGCGCCGAACTTAGACGCAACTTTAAAGTCGGTTCTGTTAGCCACTTCAACCAGTCAAGAAAAGCAGGGCTAAGATTAACCAATTCTTCAAACTGAATAGTCATATCATCCTGGAGCAAATCCGCAGGATGTTTCCCTGTTACTAAATGAATTAAAGTTGCTCCTAAACCATACAGATCGGATGCGGGAAAGGCGCGTCCCCCAAACTGTTCTGGCGGCATATAGCCATAGGTTCCGACTACTGTCATGGTTCCGTCTTGTTGGGCGACAGCAGTTTTGACTGAACCAAAATCCACTAGATATACTTGACCAACATCCTCGTAGGAACGATGGTGATAAGAATTACTTCCGAATTTATTTCGGGACTTTGAATGATTCTTATGTGTCAATTGGTACGAAGGACGATAATCCCCCAGTAAAATATTACTGGCTTTTATATCGCGGTGAATAACGGGAGGTAGGCGTTCGTGTAGGTAAATTAGCACCTTCAATAAAGCTTTAGCAATTTGCTTGAGTTCTCTTTCGCTAAAGGTACGTCCCGATCGCACATGTTCTCCTAAAGATTTAGCTGGGATATAGGTTTGTATTAAGGCAAAACCTTTTAAGTCTGGTAAATTTAGTTCAAAGTAGTCGAGATAACAAGGGATGGCTGGATGAGAGAGTTCTTGAAGAATTTGAGCTTCCCTGGTCAACAGTTTCAAATCCTGCCATTTAAAGTCACTACCAAAGGTTAACAGTTTGACAACGACTAATTCTTGAGTTACCAAATCTCTTGCTAGGAGTGTGTGTCTTCCAGCATTTTTTCTCAGTTGTCGCTGAATTTCGTAACGTCCCTGCAAAACCTTCTCTTTCATCAGAATTAGTCTCTATCTTTCATTATCGATCGCGATCTAACAGTCCTAAATCATCCGCAAACAAATAGATCCTTGTAGAGACAGCTTCTTTTTCTATGGATTCACCGGTTCGTCTCTACTATATTGGTTTTTATAAATAATTTAGGATTGATATAATTGTTCACAATTGAAGCGACTTTTTTCTTATTTTTACAAAAATAACTATAAATAGAATGCTTCTTTTTCTATGGTAACATTCTGGGTTTTACTCGGTTTATTCACTTACAGGTTTATTCACTTACACTACAAAACTTAGAACTTAACAGAAATTCTGATACTGTTATCTGATACTATTAAACAACTGCTGCAGAAATTATACCCATTTCTTCTAATACTGCCGCTACTCTTAAAATAAACTCTTCATTGTAAGGGGCGGCTATTAGCTGTACACCTAAAGGTAAAACATTGGGACGTTGAATGGGAACAGATAAAACAGGTAAACCAATAAACGATAAAGGTTGAGTAAATAAGCCGAGATGGGGGCGAACGAGAATTTCTTCACCATCCAATATCATCGTTTGTTGTCCGATCTCAGGTGCAGGAATTGGCGTTGTTGGTGCCAAAATTACATCAATTTTATTGCCATTGCTATTATTAAAAATTTTTCTAACTTGATCTCGATACCAAGTTCTAAATCTTTGGGCTTGAATGTACCAACTACTGGGAATTAATGTTCCAGCCAAAAAGCGATCGCGTGTAGCGGGGTCGAAATCTTGGGGACGTTTTCTCAAGTTATCCAAATGCAAGTTTGAACCTTCAGATGCAGTAATTATATATGCCGCTGCACGGGCGCGTTCGGCTTCTGGAATGGTTATATGTTCCCTCACATTTAAAGCTTCAGCAACATGATGTACTGCTTCTAAGGCTTCCGGTACTGCTTTTCTAGTAAAATAATCATCTGCGATCGCAATTTTAATGCCATCAATATCGGGTTTTACAGTTATCCCCCGTTCATCTTGTAGGGATGTTTCAGAACTTGTGACATCAGCTAGCCTTTGAAATGTTTCTACACCAACAGCATGACGTGTTACGACGGGGGGACGTTTTGTACAAACGGGATCGCGATCGTCTTCTCCTTGAAGTAAATCGAATAATGTGGTGATATCTCTGACCGAACGAGCAAAAGGTCCAATGTGGTCGAGACTACTGGAAAATAAAGCTACACCTGCGCGTGACAATCTACCATAAGTGGGTTTTAAACCAAATACACCACATAAAGCTGCAGGTACGCGAATCGAACCATTAGTATCGGAACCGAGAGTGAAAGGAACTAATCCACCAGCGACAGCTGCTGCGGAACCTCCAGAGGAACCTCCAGCTATACGTTTTAAGTCGTGGGGGTTATGGGTCGCACCATAATGGGAATTTTCGGTCACAAATCCATAAGCATACTCATCCATATTCAAAGCACCAACCAGGATTGCACCTGCTTGTTTTAACTTGGCGATCGCTGTAGCGTCTTGAGTTGCGGGTGGATTTTCTGCATTGATTTTTGCACCTGCAAGGGTTGTTAAACCTGCTATATCATAAAGATTTTTGACGGCGAAAGGAACTCCTGCTAATAAACCAGGATTTTTACCTGCAGCAATTTCATTATCAATCCGCTTTGCATCTTCCAAAGCTGCTGCGGTTGTTATCTCAGTAAAGCAGTTTAATTCTTTTTGTCGCGCTGCAATTCTGTTCAATGCTGCTTGGGTCACTTCCACGGCGCTAATTTTACCTGCACTTACCGCAGTTGCTATGGCGATCG
>JAAUYD010152813.1_pt1 | contig 12450 bp, 11 predicted proteins | sample 7278101 | NCBI WGS metagenome assembly JAAUYD01 (sample SAMN14350128, study PRJNA611818) | marine sediment metagenome | isolation source: surface marine sediment (0.6m) | place: French Polynesia: Moorea | collected 2018-08 | reverse complement strand
GGCGGAAATCCAGTATTTTCAGATGGTTCTGGATGCCTGCCTTCGCAGGCATGACGGAACATCCGACTATTTACGAGCTTGTCAATATTCAAATTCCAAACAATAACTAAATTCCAACGTTCAATGATCCATACAGTCTGGCTATGTAGCTACTCTTTGAGGGCCGTTTCGCTTGTTTTGAGTTTTGAGCTTTGGTTATTGGGATTTGTTTGATATTTGGATATTCGTGTTTGGAATTCTGATCATTATATTATGTAACACAATCATGGCAAATCCATTTTGGTTATCTTTTTAGGTGATATAACATTAGGGTTTGAGTGTATTAAAAACGCGGTGGGTATGCCGACTTGTTAACTCGAGGCGATACAGCTGTAGCTACACCCTGCCGCCTGACCACCTTAACTTCGCTTTCAAGATGTTAAAATAGTGCCGTTCGGGGAGGGCAATCATGTTGAGAGGATGAGAGCTTTTACGGACGATAATGATATCCTGATCGGTGATATCGAGACCTTCCTGTCCGTCGAATGTCAGCATGATATCCGACGCTCCCCTCTCAAGCTTTAGTTTGATCTCGATCGAATCGGGAACAATCAGGGGACGGTTGGTGAGGGTAAACGGACAAATGGGGCTGAGAATAATGCCGGGAACCTCCGGATGAATGACCGGACCGCCAGCAGCCAAAGAATAGGCGGTGGACCCGGTAGGTGTCGCTACGATGAGACCATCGGCTTTGAAAGTGGTGAGATAATCGCCGTTAATATACGTTGCGACGCTGGCCAATCTGGCCAGGGCGCCTCTGTTTATGACAATGTCATTAAGGACGGTCTCATTGACGATTTCTTTCTCTCTCCGCAACACCTGGACTTCCAGACGCGTGCGACGATTGATGGTATAATCATCATCCAGAATTTTCTCAGCGGCCGCAAACAGGTTTTTTGCCGCTGTTTCCGCCAGAAATCCGATCTTGCCGAACTTGACGCCCAGCACTGGTATCATGCGGTCCCCGACCCAGCGGACTGCGCTCAAAAAAGTTCCGTCGCCGCCCAGCACAAAAACGCAAAACAGATCCGGTGGCGCAGCAACTTTGTTGTTCGTTGCTGAATGAAATCCCGGTTTTGTGCTTTCTTTTCGAATTACTATAATATTTTTTTGGTTGAGCCAGGATTCAAACTCATCCGCTTTTTTGACGGCCTGTTTATCTTTTTTTACAAATAATCCGACTTTTTGCAAAACTATAACCCATTCTTTTTCAATATGATTTCATCAACTTCGATCCAGCCTTCTCTAAAAAAACAAGTATCTATGGGTTTTCATACAAGCTGAGAGATTGAACCGCAAGCAATTTTTAAATTTTAATTTAAAAATTGTATCTTGACTAGATTATATCATTCTATTATATAAAACTATTTTTAGGGCGATTGTGCTCGACTTATAATATTTTCAAAGGAGGGATAATTATGGGAAACAAGGGGAAATATTTTTTCATGGGTCTGGTTTTTGGTCTGGCGTTGGTATTTGGAATAACCACCGGAGCGATGGCAGATAACATCAGAATTGGCGTGGCCTCACCTTTTACAGGCGATCTGGCAGCCTATGGTGACAATATCAAGGCTGGCGTGAGCCTCAAACTCAAGGAGATTAATGACGCCGGCGGAATCAACGGTCAGAAGGTGGAGCTTGTATGGGGCGATGACCTTTGTGCGCCGAAGGACGCAGGCACAGTTGGTTCTAAATTCGCGGCGGATAAGAGCATCGTGGCCGTCATCGGTCACCTGTGTTCTTCAGCCACACTGGCGGCCATGCCGATCTATGTGCGTGCAGGGGTCGCCGCCATTTCACCTACTTCTACCAATCCCACCATTGGTGATGTTGGCAAGGGCTGGTTTTTCCGGAACTGTTACACCGACGACTTTCAGGGTAAATATCTAGCCTCACATGTTGTACCAAAGTTGCTGGGTAAGAATTCCGTGGCTATTTTTTATGAAAATAACGACTATGCAATCGGGCTGAAAGACTCCTTTATGGCGGGGGCCAAGTCCGCCGGCGTCAAGGTGACCGGCGCCGAGGCCTATGTTGCCAAGACGACCGACTTTACCCCCCAATTGACCAAGCTTTTGCGGGATAAGCCTGATACGATTTTTCTGTGCGGCTACCATCCGGAGGGCGCCCTGATTGCTGGCCAAGCTCGTAAGCTGGGTTTCAATGGCCCGCTTTTCGGTGCCGACGGCATTGACAATGAAGATTATATTAAAATAGGAGGCAAGGCCACTGATAATACTTATATGACCGTGCCCTTCCTGGCGGCTTCGGCAAGCCCAGCGGGAAAGGATTTTGCCAAACGATTTAAGGAAGCCTACGGTCGTGACGTGGACTGGATGAGCGCCAATGCCTATGACTGCCTGGGTATCCTGGCCCAGGTGATCGCCAAAACCGGTCCTGACCGTAAGAAAATCCGTGAGGGGCTGGCTGCGATTAACTCAGAGGCCAATGGCTATGATGGTATTACCGGACTTACCTATTTTGATAAGAAGGGTGATTGTGCCAAACCGGCCTTTGTTAAAATGGTCAAAGACGGCAAGTTCGTAGCGGCCGAATAGTTGCTCCAATAGTTGAATGTATCGGAATTTCTATCATATACCAGAATTCCGACATTCCCTCCGGGGCGCAGGCCCTGCGGGCCGGAGGACAATTGGGGCAAAGCCCCTTAATTAAGATACCATTTAAGACGCCGGAATTTATGGATTCCGGCGTCTTTCCATGCGTCAAGGGAGGCTATTTGTTTCTACAACAACTTGTCAACGGCCTTGTCATCGGTGGCATATATGCCATGATTGCTGTGGGTTACACCATGATTTACGGTGTTATCCAACTTATTAACTTTGCTCATGGCGAAATCTATATGCTGGGTGCCTTTTTCGCTGTCACCTTCATCAGTATCCTGGGACTCCCTTTTTACGCAGCATTTCCCCTTGCCATGGCCTGTTGTGCTATCTGCGGTGTGTTGCTTGATATGTTCGCATATCGGCCTCTGAGGCAGTCACCTCGTCTTGCCGCATTGATCACAGCTATCGGAATGTCGATATTCCTGCAAAATCTGGCTATGGTTATCTGGGGTTCAAGACCCAAACCTTTCCCCCACGGTGCCCTGCCCGCCTATTTTGAGAAATCAGCCGTCAGCTTCGGCGGTGTCAATCTCTCATGGTTTCATCTCTTCATCTTTGGCCTGACAATCATAATGATGGTGGGGCTCAATCTTATTATTAAAAAAACCAGATGGGGCAAAGCGATGAGGGCTGTGGCCCAGAATAAAACCATGGCTGCTTTAGCAGGGATTAACGTCAACCGTGTGATTTCATACACCTTCGCGCTTGCCGGAGCCTTAGGCGGTGCTGCCGGCATCATGGTGGGCGCCTATTACAATACACTCTACCCAACTATGGGTTACGTAGCCGGTGTCAAGGCTTTTGCAGCTGCCGTGTTAGGCGGCATAGGCTCGGTTCCGGGTGCCATGTTAGGCGGGGTGGTGTTGGGTGTTGCTGAGGCCTTTGGGGCGGGATATCTGAGCTCACTCTACCGGGACGGAATCTCTTACGCCGTTATGATCATCGTTATTATTTTAATACCTGCGGGCCTGTTCGGCCGGGTACTCAAAGAAACCAAGAAGAGCATGTGAGATGGGAAAAGTTGAACCACAGAACCTGACTCGCGGTGCAAAAATAAGAATCGGCCTGCTGATTCTGGCCCTAATCTTTCCGTTCTTGCCCTTTGTAACGGATTACTTGCTCCATATCGTCATCCTTATTTTTCTTTACATGATTTTGGCACTGGGGTTAAACATCGTGCCCGGCTTCAATGGACTTTTGGATCTGGGTTATGTTGGATTTTATGGCATCGGCGCTTACACTTCGGGCCTACTTACCTATCACTTTGGACTCTCCTACTGGGTGATAATCCCACTGGCCTTTATCAATGGCGCTATCTGGGGCATTCTGTTGGGGGCTCCGACGCTTAGGCTGACCGGAGATTACTTTGCCATTGTGACCTTCGGCTTTTCCGAGTTGGTCGTCCTGTTTTTAACCAACGAGATCTGGCTCACCCGCGGGCCACTGGGCCTGCCGGGTATTGATGTGGTGTCCATCGATCTCACTCTTTTTGGCGGCCCGAAATGGGAGTTCGTCGGCGAGATGCCGTATTATTATCTTGCGATCGTCATGGTTTTGGTGACTGTCTTTGTTATGCATCGCATCCAGGATTCCCGCCTGGGAAGGGCTTGGTTTGCCATTCGCGATGACGAGGTCGCTGCTGTATCCTGCGGTATCAACCTTTTGGCATATAAGGTTATTGCTTTTGCAATCAGTGCCGCCTTCGGTGCAGTCGGCGGCAGCTTTTTCGCCAGATGGGTGACCTTCCTATCACCGGACATGTTCAAATTCTGGGAATCCTTTTTGATTTTGTGTATGATTGTGCTCGGCGGTATGGGTAATATATGGGGTGTTATGATTGGCGCTGTAATACTGGTTTCATTGAGCGAGATTCTTCGTGAACTGCTGCCGTTGTTAGGATTACCAGTAGAAGTTCGCTTCCTGGCCTTTGGTCTGATTATGGTTCTTATGATGCGCTACCGCCCAGCCGGTATGATGCCTATCGCGGCGGTGGCTGCTCAGATGCGAGCTGGTCGGACAAAAAGAAAAAAAACCAAGCCTGCAATGGGCCTAAAGAAATGACATCTATACTACAAATAATAAAGCTTTACAAAAGCTTTGGCGGCCTGGTGGCACTTAAAGATATCAGCTTTAATATTGACCGAGACGAGATCATTGGCCTGATAGGACCAAACGGTGCCGGCAAGACAACCCTTTTTAATTGCGTTGCCGGAATCGAAAAACCGACCAAAGGACAAATTCTATTCACGAAAACGGAAAGCGCTATCTCCATCGGTGGTAAAAAACCTGAGGCGGTAACAAGTTTGGGAATCGCACGCACATTTCAAAACATCCGCTTATTTGATAACCTGACGGTAATCGACAACGTCAAGATAGGCCGGCACTGTCGAACTAAATCTACCTTTTTTGGTGCTGTGACCCGCAACAAGTTTCAACAGGCCGAAGAAAAGATGATTGCTGAAAGTGCTGAGCAGTTCCTCGAATTCGTCGGCCTCAAGGGCCGTGGCCCAGAAATTGCCAGTTCCATGTCTTACGGCGACCAGCGCCGTCTCGAAATTGCCAGGGCTCTCGCTACCGAACCTCGACTGCTCATGCTTGACGAGCCAGCCGCCGGGATGAACCCCCAGGAATCCCGGGATCTGATGGGCCTGATTCGGCGCATTAGAGACAAAGGCATAACGGTTTTATTGATCGAACATGATATGAAAGTAGTTATGGGTGTGTGTGAGCGCGTCGTGGTCATTAACCACGGTGAATGGCTGACCGAAGGAGAACCTCAGGATGTTCAAAACGATCCCAAAGTGATAGAGGCCTATCTAGGCACAGGAGCCGCCAATGCTGCTTGAGCTGGATAACATCAAGACCTATTATGGCAATATCCGAGCTTTGAAAGGGATATCCATCGAGGTTGATGAGGGGGAGATCGTCTGTCTCATTGGTGGTAACGGCGCCGGCAAATCCACTACCCTGATGACGATCAGCGGTGTTCTCACCCCGGTGGAAGGGGACGTCCACTATCAGGGCCGGTCGATCGTTTCTGTGCGTCCTGACGATATCGTCAACATGGGAATATGCCAGGTGCCGGAAGGCCGTATGATTTTTCCCCTGCTCACTGTCATGGAAAACCTTGATCTGGGCGCCTACTTGAGAAAGGATAAAAATGGCATTAAAGAAGATCTCGAAAGGGTCTTCGATTATTTTCCGGTTTTGGGCGATCGCCGCCAGCAGGATGGGGGTACACTCTCAGGCGGTGAGCAACAAATGCTGGCCATTGGCCGGGCATTGATGGCACGACCGAAACTTCTATTGCTCGACGAACCCTCTCTTGGTCTGGCTCCAATTGTGGTCGATTCTATCTTTGCCATTATCCGCCAGATTAATCAGGAAGGGACGACCATCTTGCTGGTCGAACAGAACGCCCAGCTTGCGCTACAGTTTTCCCACCGTGGTTATGTTCTTGAAACAGGTGAGATTACTTTGGCAGACACCTCTGAAGCACTTCGCACAAACGAGCAAGTAAAAAAAGCCTACTTAGGCGAGTAAATCACAGGCGCTGACTGGAGATGCCGATCTCTGTTTAGCTGGAAACCGTTGCGCAAACATAATCCGGGCGCGCCAACGAGCCGGTGCCAAATCTGTCTTGATCTCCTGCCAACAGTCTGTCCTTAATTTTGTTACCCTTGTGAGCCACAACTCTCGAACCCCAAAAAACAAGAGGTAATTATGAAAAGGGCAATCATTTTTTTCCACTTTTTGATGTATTTGCCGGCCTTACTTTCTGGCGTGTCAGCCCAGGAAATAAAGATTGGAACCCTTTTTGCCCACACTGGTGCGTTAAAGGAATGGGGGCCACACATTCAGAACGGAGCCGTTTTGGCCGCAAAACAGATGGATTCGGCTGGTTTAAAGTTTACCATCATTCATGAGGATAGCAGAACCTCTGCCGTTCCAGCCACCAAAGCCGCCAGAAAGCTGGTGGAAGTCGATAAAGTGGTGGCAATCATCGGTGCCCTGGCGAGCAGCTCGACTCAATCCGTGGCCGAGTATGTGACCTGCCCCAACAACGTGATTTTAATCTCACCGGCATCAACATCACCCTTGCTTACCATCTTACCGGCGGATCACGGCAAAGATTTTCTATTCAGAACCTGCCCGTCAGATGTCCTTCAAGGCATCATTGCCGGAAAACTTGCCGCTGATTTTAACAAAACAGCCTCAGTTCTTTACGTAAACAATCCATATGGTCAGGGTCTGGTTGTGCAATTCAAGAAATCCTTTGAAAAAAGGCGAGGCAGGGTGCTGGCCATGGTTCCCCATAGTGAGTTGGCTGCCGTGTCTTATAAATCTGAACTCAATAGGGCCCTTTCAGGCAATCCCGATATACTGTGTGCCTTCAGTTATCCGGAACATGCGAAGATTTACCTTAAAGAGGCCATCGAGCTTTTCGGGTACCGAAATTTTCTGTTCTGCGATGGCACAAAATCTGAGGATATCGTTGGCGCCCTTGGTGTTGACAAGGTCGAGGGTCAGGTGGGTACCGCACCTGGCTCAGAGGGCGGTAAATCCTATATGATCTTCAAAGCCGACTATGAAAATGAATTTGGCAGGCTCCCACCCTTACCCTTTATCACCAATGCATATGACGGGATGGCCGTAATCGGTATAGCTATCTATGCGGCCCAGGCCAAAGGTCTCGAATTGACATCAAAGAATATTAGGGACCAATTGCGATATGTTGCCAATCCGCCAGGGGAGATTATCAAACCAGGTGAATTTGAAAAGGCATTTGATTTTTTGAACCTGGGCAAAGAGATTAATTATGAAGGGGCGGCCGGATCCGTGGATTTCGACAAACATGGAGATGTTATCACACCAATTGAAGTTTGGAAATACACAAAAGGCAATATCGTGACGGTTAGGATAGAGCAAGAAATTCCAGTAGAAGAGGATATTACGCGTCAAAGACCTGGAATGATAAAAGACGCTTCACCCTAAAATGGCAAAAAATAAATTATATAAGGCCGTGACTGCTATCTGGTTGTGTTCCTGCTGCCTGAAGAGTGTCTTTGCGGGAACAGAAAAGATTTCACTAAATTTTCAAGCATCAACCTTCTCGGCAATCCTTGTGGAGGCGTCTATTAAAAATGTTATCGAAACTGTTCGCAAGGAAACAGGGATCTGGATCAGAGCTCCGGAATATCTGCTGGATGAAAGGGTATCCGTTCAGTTTGAGAATCTCTCCATTCAGAAAGGGCTTAAACGAATTCTCCGTACGATGAACCACAGTTTTTTCTTTGACCAGGATAACAACCTAATTGGCGCATTAATATTTTCAAAGGCACACAGAATTGGAGAATTACTTTATTCGGCCGAGTTGAATGAACAGATGGTCACCGCGGCATTCGAGGGCAACACGGCTGCGGTGATGGCATTGCTGGCCAAAGGGGCCGATGTAAACGCGGAAGGAAAGTATTCTGGTTGGACACCCCTGATGCTTGCGGCCAGAAAAGGTGATACCAATCTGGTAAGATTTTTAATAGCCCAGGGCGCAGATTTAAATGCAAAAAGCCGTGTCCGAAGTCGAACCGCTTTGATGGAAGCAGCAAGGCATCGAAAAGTCGAGGCTGTAAAAGCCTTGCTGGCTGAAAATCCTGACGTGGATGCTGTAGATTGGGAGGGATACACTGTTCTGATGTTTGCAGCGGTTTCAGGCCAGCTCGAAATTGTTAACGCCCTGATAGCCTATGATGCTGATGTGAATGTGAAGAATAAAGTTGGGAGCTCAGCCTTAATGATGTCGTCGGGCTATCCCAAAATAGTTAATAGACTCAAAGAAGCTGGCGCTAATGAATAGGTAGTTGCTCTCAAATTGGCTTCAGGAAACTGTAATCTCCAAATTTGATTTATTTATTTGACTCAAAGAATTGTCTATTGTATACAAAATCTCATCGGCTCCAAAACCTTCCATAACTATATAACTATTTGGAAATATGCATAATATGTATTTTGATGTCCATCAAATTGATGACCACTCAAGGTATAAGGAACGGCCATGACCATCGATGAATTCTCAAAGGTTAAAAAGAAAACAACATGGACCATAGATCCCCAGGCGACTGCCGTACTGCTAATCGACATGCTCAATGATTTTTTGGTTGAAGGCGGCAGAATGGTTTTGCCCGGAGGAGATCATATTGTTCCAAACCAGAAAGCCGTGATGAACGCAGCCCGAAAAATCAAAATCCCAATTATCTATGTCAACGATGCCCATCGACCGGGATTAAGAGAAGATCGAGAGTTTTTGAAGCGCGGGCAACACTGTATCGAGGGTACCTGGGGAGCCCAGGTCATTGATGAACTCAGACCCTCGGCTGGAGATTTCACGATTACCAAACGTCGATTCTCCGGTTTTTTTGAAACGGATCTGGACCTGACCCTAAAAGATTTGGGCATCAAGATATTGGTCGTAATGGGTGTGGTAACCAACATTTGTGTGCGTTCAACGATCCATGATGCCTTCTTTCGGGGATACAAAGTGATTGTCCCAACAGATTGCGTCGAAGCAACCGGGCCTCGGGAGCAGGAATCTTCGCTGTATGATATTGAAACCCATTTTGGAGATCTTGCGGACGCAGCCCGTATCGTTGAGGCCATGTCAAACGTCTCTGCACACCCATAATCGCTATTATGGGAGGGGCAGGTGGCGCTACCCGGTATCTTGGGTATGGTTGTAATTACTTAAACGATTCATTTCAGCTGGAATCTTCTCAATCTCACAAAGGATATCTGCTATGAAACTGAAGGGAAAAGTCGCGGTCGTTACAGGATCCACGCGAGGCATCGGGGAGGCATGTGTCAAACTATTTTCAGGCGAAGGTGCCAGGGTGGTGGTCTCCGGCCGTAATGAGGACGACGGTCGGCGAGTGGTGGCGGAAATTGAGAAAGAGGGGGGCACCGCAATTTTTATTCGATGCGACGTTTCCATCGCTCAACAGATCAGAGATCTCATTGATAAATCGGTGAACCATTTCGGAAAATTGGATATTCTCATCAACAACGCTGCCGTTGAGAATGTCAAGACTGTGCTCGATACTTCCGAAGCGGAGTGGGACTACATCATAAATACCAATCTCAAGAGTGTTTTTATCGGAACCCAACACGCAATCCCTTATTTTAAAAGAAACGGTGGCGGTGTCATCATTAACACATCCTCCACGTTTGCTTCCGTCGGTTCACCGGGATATGCCGCATATCACGCTTCAAAAGGCGGCGTCGCGAGCTTTACTCGGGCGACTGCCATCAGCTACATTAGAGACAATATCCGGGTGAATGCATTATCTCCGGGGACTACCGATACACCGGGGCTGCGGGAAGGTGTAAAACAGACTTCCAGCGATCCCGAAGCAGCCATGGCCGGTTATTTGGCGCTGCAGCCCATGGGCCGTTTCGGAACCTCCGAAGAAATTGCCAAAGGCGCCCTTTTTTTGGCATCTGACGATTCTTCTTTTATGACCGGTGCTGAGTTGCTCATCGACGGCGGATATATCCATGTTTAATCTCTCCGGGTCTAATTCCCCGCAGCTTGCTGCGTTAAAATGGAGTTAGATCCGAAAAGCATGATACTCTGCGGTTTGCCGCGGAGAGATTTCATTACTGTTTTGTAGGTTAAAAAAAATTGAGCCAAGGGTCTAGAGCGGATCGATGATGTCTATTGATGGGCCTTGTTATCCAGCAGTTTATGTTCTTGCATTGAACCGTCAGTTACAGGCGAAGTTTTTCCGTCAACACCGTTTTTGTCAACCCACCAAAGGAGGTGCAGTTATGAGGAAACAAGCAAGTTTTAAATTTCAATTCAAGGTAACGGGTTTGATCGCTGTCATTTTGTTGATATTTGCTTTGACGATACCCGGTGGTGCCCTCGCCGATAAAGAACCCATAAAGATCGGTATCGTATTGCCGCTTTCGGGAGGACTGGAGCTTTTCGGTCAACAGGGGATTCAGGGAGCAAAGATGGCAGTGGCAGAAATTAATGCTTCCGGTGGTGTACTTGGCGGAAGGCAATTTGAACTTATTATCGAAGATAACAAAACAGATCCTAAAACTGCCGTCGAGAAAACCAAAAAGCTGATCATGCGAGATAAAGTCCATGCAATTCTCGGCCCAATTACTTCTGCAAATCGGGACGCAATGACACCGCATATCAGCAAGCTTAAAACCCCTTTGCTATATGCTACTGACTATGAAGGCGGCGTTTGCAACCGCTATGTCTTCTGCTACAGTGCCATACCGGATCACTACATCAAGCCTTTCATTCCTTATCTGATGGAAAACTACGGTGATTCTTTTTACTTATTCGGTGCGGACTATGTCTGGCCCCACAAAATGAATGCCGCCATCAAAGCCGCGATCGTCGAGAAAAAAGGACAGGTGCTGGCCGAAGAATACACACCTTTCGGTGTGAAGGATTTTGCCACCACCATTCAAAAGATCCGAAAAACCGGAGCTAAGGTTTTGGTATTAACCCTGCCCGGTGCTGACGGCCAGACATTTGTCAAACAATTCGGCGAATTCGGCATGAAAGAAAAGGTAAAAATCGCCTTTATGGGATTCAACGACAACTACATGTCCGGATTGACCGGCGAACAGGCTGAAGGCGTTATTACCTGCAATCACTTTATTCAATCTTTGGATCGACCTGACTCCAAAGATTTTGTCGAGCGCCAGAATAAAATGTTTGGTTCCGAAGCCATTGTCAGCTTCTATGCAGATAGTCACTATGGCATCGTCATGCTTTTTAAACAGGCCATCGACAAAGCCCAAACCGACGACAAGGAAAAAATCATCGACGCCATGATCGGTCAGTCCGTTGTAGCCGCAAATGGAACCGTCACGATGCATGAAGATCACCATATGACACTCAATATGTTGATTGCCGAGGTAATGGGAGGCAATCTCGTCCTTAAAAAATATATCGGACCTATCCAGGCTGTCAGTCAGTGTAAGTAGATATAGGACCTTAGTTCGATTTATCTAACAACATATTGTAAAGAAATGAGGGTATTAGCAAAATACAAATACCACTGATTGAAGATTGTCGAGTGAAGATTGAATACTTAAGGTCCGCCTGTGGCGAGATCGATTAAAAAATTAGTATAAAAAAGTCAGAGCGAAGCGACATCCAAAAAATCTTCATTCTTCAATCTTCAATATTAATTGGCTACTCGTCAGGGGCAGTTTTTTATTATGTTTCAAGGTGGGGGTTACACCCGGAGCTGCTGGCTCCTTCCACTCTATTAAAAAGGCAACCGGATGGCGGATATTCTCGAGATTCAGGGTATAACCAAAAAGTTCGGCGGGCTGACGGCCGTTGACAATGTCGATCTTACCTTAAAAACGGGAGAATTGCGTTGCATCATCGGTCCGAATGGCTGCGGCAAGACCACCCTTTTTAATCTCATCACCGGTTACTATACGCCTACTTCAGGGAAAGTTCGATTTTCCGGAGCTGATATTACCGGCAAGCCTATTTTTGTTATTAGCAAGCTTGGCATTGGTAGAAAATTTCAGATACCCGGGATTTTTGGTGAACTGACGGTTTATGAAAACATCCGCGTACCATTTTTTTCGCATCAGCGTCAGTCGATGTTCGTGAGTTCCCGGCTCGATGCAGACTCCCATAAACAAATTTTGTCAGATCTGGCCAAGATAGATCTCGCCGACAAGGCCGATGAGTTGGCCCAGAATCTAGCCCATGGAGAAAGGCAATGGCTGGAGATTGGGATGGTCC
>JAAUYD010231650.1_pt1 | contig 12457 bp, 10 predicted proteins | sample 7278101 | NCBI WGS metagenome assembly JAAUYD01 (sample SAMN14350128, study PRJNA611818) | marine sediment metagenome | isolation source: surface marine sediment (0.6m) | place: French Polynesia: Moorea | collected 2018-08 | reverse complement strand
GCTGACGACTTTATTGGCAAACTACCTGACGGGTATCAAACTGTCTTAGGTGAATTTGGCTCCAATATTTCTGGAGGGCAGCGGCAAAGACTGGCTATTGCTAGAGCCATTGTTAATGACCCACCTGTTCTGATTTTAGATGAATCAACCTCTGGTCTCGACCCGGTGAGTGAATCTAAAGTCCTTCAAGGAATTATATCTCATCGCCGGGACAAAATAACTATCCTCATCAGTCACCGCCCTAGTGTAGTTCAGTTAGCTGATTGGATCGTGATGCTTTCCGAAGGTGAGTTAACAATCCAAGGTACCCCAGAGGATTTGCGCGAACAACCAGGGGAACACTTAAATTTTCTTGGCATAGAACATAGGACAACAATGAACAATTAGCAATTACAGCACATTGCAAGTAAATGAGGTACATTTTCTTCTACCTTCTGCCTCCTGTCTCCTGCCTCAAAGCGATATGAATTGTACCTCACTCAAATAAAAACGGCTGTAACAATTAGCAATTAGATAATATGATTCGTATTTTAATAGTAGATGACCAAAAGAGTATTAGAGACAGGATAAAGTTCCTGTTGGAGCCAGAGCAGGATTTTGATGTGGTGGGTACTGCTGATGATGGTCGTACTGCCATCGAGCAAGTAAAAACCCTACAACCTGATGTTGTCCTCATCGACATGGAGATGCCCGGTTTAGATGGCATCAGTGCCACGCAAATTATTTGTCAAGACTCTACCAGTACTAAAGTTCTAGTTTTGAGCGGTTATGACAGTTATGATTATGTTGCTAAATCTTTGTCTGCTGGAGCAAAGGGCTATCTACTCAAAAATACTCCTACTAAGGAACTAGAAGAAGCAATTCGGTCTGTCTACAAAGGTTATGCTCAAATTGGACCTGGGTTGTTGGAAAAAATTCTTTCTGGAATTGAGCGATCGCATTCCGTGACGACTGGGAGAACTTCTGACAGTACAATCACTCCCAGGGAAGAAAACCACATTTCCGAAGATAGTGGGCAGATCCAAATTTCCCAGACTTCTTCTTTAGTTGCTCCAGGGGCGAAGGAATCTGAGGTAAGTCTTATCCCTAGCCCCCCTGCTCCCTTGAGCCAAATTAATGTATCCGAAGATACTCTCGCCCCCATTGAAGAAAAAGAATTTCTACCCTCTGTTAGTCTTTGGACCACTCTCGGCGGCATTTTTATCTCCAGTGCTGTAGCCATAGCCCTCTTTCTTGGCTCTATCATCCAATATAAAATAACTATCAAAACCAAAGCAATCGTCCGTCCTGCTGGGGAATTGCGTTTGGTGCAATCCCCTATAGAAGGCAGAGTAATGAGTATCTCCGCACAAAGGAATCAAGCAGTGAAAAAAGGAGACCTCATAGCCAGCATCGATGACTCCCGCCTGCAAACGAAAAAGAGTCAACTCGAAACCAATATCCGGCAAGCACAGTTACAACTCGCTCAAATTAACGCCCAGATTAGTGCCCAGGATAGCCGGATTTTAGCCGAAAGCGATCGCATCAACCGCAGTGTTGCCGCCTCTGTTGCTCAACTCAGGCACAGCCAGAGGGCATATCGCGATCGGCAACAAATTGGCAATGCTGATGTGGAAGAAGCTAAGGCTAACTTAAAGATAGCTCAACAGGAATTCCAAAGAGCACAGACACAGTTAAAATCAGCTCGGGCAAATTTAAGAGCAACGGAAGCTAGTTTGGCAACAGCTAGAGCCCAAAAGGAGCGATATAATCCGATTGTAGAAGCCGGAGCCCTTTCTATGAATCAACTTGAGGAAGTGCGACTGGCTGTTAAGCAGCAAGAACAAGAGCTTGAAGTGCAAAAAGCCGCAGTTGAGGGGCAAAAACAAACCATCGAACAGCAACAAAAAGCGGTGGAGGCTGCTATTGCTAAACTCAAACGTGCCAAGGTTGCCCTCAATCCTAGTGATGCTGAAGTAGCGATCGCTTCTGAGAAAATCCGCCAAGAAAAAGCCACAGGTGTTGCCACTCTCTCTACATTAAACAAAGAACGGGAATCTCTGATCCAGCAGCGGATTCAAATTCAGAAGCAGTTACAACGCGATCGCAAAGAGCTTCAACAAATAGAAATCGACCTCAGTCAAACTTCTATTACCGCCACAGCAAACGGCATTATCTCCAAGCTTAACTTGCGCAACCCTGGTCAAACCGTCCGACCTGGAGAGGAAATTGCCCAAATTATTCCCACTAATGCCCCCTTAGTACTCAAGGCATCGGTATCTCCCAAGCATATTAGCAAGTTGGCAAAAGGTCAAAAAGTGCAAATGCGTGTTTCTGCCTGTCCCTATCCAGATTATGGCACTCTTGGGGGTGTGGTCAGCCATATTTCTGAAGATACCATTCAACCTCAAAGCATTGGTAGTTCGCCAGTTTCTTCTACTTCTAAAACCAGCAAAAAGGGTGGTGAAAATGGGTTGTATGAGGTGACTATTAGGCCAAATAAACTGATGCTAGGTCAGGGCAAAAACCAGTGTCCGATCCAATTAGGTATGGAGGGCAAAGCTGATATTATATCTAGGGAAGAGACTGCACTGAAATTCTTTCTGAGAAAGGCAAGGCTGTTTAGCAACTTTTAGCGATCACTTGCGTTCCTCTTCCCTTTGGGTATTAGCGGTAAGCGAAGCTATGCCGTAAGGTGTATTGCCTATTAGATTGCCGTTGCTGGAATTGCCATTTCAATTGCTTTAAGCACGTCAGTGCTTTGTATCTCAGGAGACACCAACGATAAATCCTTCAGATGCACCACACTCAATTTTCATTCATGGGAACAATGCCTAGCACATGAAGGCAGGGGGTAGGAGCCGCGAAAGCCTGAAATGTCAGCTTTTTATGTCAAACTAATGGTTGCTTTATTTCCGCCGTGCTGTACTAGTTTATATAACTTTGAGGCTTAACTGAACCATATTGCATTACGCCCAATAATAATTCTCTCGTGGGGTTAGATCCCCGACTTTTTCAAAAAGTCGGGGATCTGGTGGGTAAAGTGAAGTATTTATTGTGACATTTTTTAGAGTTTTCTCGTTGGGGTTAGATCCCCGACTTCTTCAAGAAGTCGGGGATCTGAGGGGTTACGCCGATACCGCCGGATACTGCTGCAACACCTGTTTTAAGTATTTACCCGTATAGGACTGAGGATTCTTCGCCACCTCTTCTGGGGTACCCACAGCAATCACCTCCCCGCCTTTATCCCCTCCTTCTGGGCCCAAATCTACTACCCAATCGGCACAACGCACCACATCTAAGTTGTGTTCAATTACCAAAATAGAATTACCCTTATCCACCAACCTTTGCAATACATCCAATAATTTATGCACATCGTAAAACGATAAACCTGTGGTGGGTTCGTCGATTAAATACAGTGTCTTTCCTGTGGCGCGACGGGATAATTCTGTGGCTAATTTAACTCGCTGGGCTTCCCCGCCAGACAAGGTGGTTGCTGGTTGTCCTAAATGCACATAACCCAAGCCCACATCTACTAAGGTTTGTAGTTTCTTCACTGCTTTGGGAATATTTTGACAAAAGTCTAAGGCCTCTTCCACTGTCATATTCAGTACATCGGAAATGGATTTACCCTTATATTTCACCTGTAAGGTTTCTCGGTTATATCTAGCACCTTTACACACTTCGCACTGGACGTAGACATCGGGTAAAAAGTTCATTTCAATTACATTCACACCCTGTCCGCTACAGGCCTCACACCGCCCACCTTTGACGTTAAAGGAAAACTGTCCCCGTTTATAACCCCTGGTTTTGGCTTCTATGGTTTGAGCAAAGACTTCTCGAATGGCATCAAATACCCCGGTATAGGTAGCTGGATTGGAACGAGGGGTTCTACCAATGGGGGATTGATCGATGACAATGGCTTTATCAACTGCGCCTAATCCCTGGATTGTGTCAATTTCTTTGGGTAAGGGAACTTTTTTCAGGAGGTGGTGTTGTAATGCGGGGTAAAGCAGTTCATTGATTAGGGTAGATTTACCGGAACCAGATACCCCGGTGACGGTAACAAGTTTACCCAAGGGAATACTGACGTTAATGTTTTTCAGGTTATTACGACGGGCATTTTTGATAATTAAGTTTACACCGTTTCCTGCTCTCCTTGTGGCTGGAGTTGCGATCGCTTTTCTTCCTGATAAGTATGCACCAGTGAGGGAAGTTTGCGTATCTAACAATGTCTGCAAGTCTCCCGCAGAAACAATATCTCCGCCATGAATCCCCGCCTGGGGACCAATATCTACAATGTAATCGGCGGCGCGGATGGTTTCTTCGTCATGTTCTACGACAATTAAGGTATTGCCCAAATCCCGCAATCTGGTGAGGGTTTGCAGTAATCTGGCGTTATCCCGTTGATGTAAGCCAATGCTGGGTTCGTCTAATACGTACAATACCCCGGTTAACCCCGAGCCAATTTGGGTTGCTAAACGAATTCGTTGGGCTTCCCCCCCGGAAAGGGTCATGGCTGGACGATCTAAAGTTAGGTAATTTAATCCCACATCCAGGAGAAATTGCAACCGGGCACGAATTTCCCGCAATACCAAGTCTGCAATCTGCATTTGCCGGGGGCTTAATTGTAAGTTATCAACTCTCTCTCGACAATCTTCAATGGATACCCCTGTTAATTCTAATATACCGTACTGTCCCAATTTTACTGCCAAGGCCTCTGGTTTGAGCCGTTTTCCACCACAAACGGGACATGGTTGATCGATTAAATACTGTTCTAATTTTTGCTTAACTAATTCCGAACCCCCATCATATTGCCTTTGTAAAATTGGCAACACTCCTTTAAATATTTGCTTCTTGTCTTTCTTCTCTTTATCCTTACCGTCTTCCCCACCTAAAACAATCCCTTGCTGTTCTGGGGTTAAATTTTTCCACTGGGTTTGTAACTCAAATCCATGGGTCTGACCCAGGGCATACAATAACTCTAAATAGTAGGAATTTTCCTTCTCGGACCAAGGAGCGATGGCGGCGTACATGGGAGCGTTGGGATCGGGGACTACCAATTCCGGGGAAAATCTCTTTAATGTACCAATACCATGGCAATGGGGGCAAGCACCATAGGGGGAGTTAAAGGAGAATAGGCGGGGTGATAATTCTTCCATGACGGCCCCATGTTCGGGACAGGCGAAATTTTCGGAAAATACCAATTCCCCTGGTAATTCTTTATCCTCCGTATCCTGAATAATATCAATTACCGCAATGCCCGCAGATTGTTTCAAGCAGGTGGAAAGGGAGTCTACTAAACGTTCCTGAATCCCTTCTTTGTTCACCAAGCGATCGATTACCACCTCGATGGTATGGGTCAAATTTTTATCCAACTCAATGGAATCAGATAATTCCCGCACTTCCCCGTCAACCCGCACCCGCACAAAACCCTGGGAAGCCAAACTAGATAACAATTTCCGATGGGTTCCTTTCTTCCCCCTCACCACCGGCGCGAGAATTTGGAATCGTGTACGCTCGGGTAAATCCAAAATGCGATCGCACATTTCGTCGATTGTCTGGGGAGCAATGGAGCGATCGCATATGGGACAATGGGGTTCTCCAGCCCGTCCAAACAACAACCGTAGATAGTCATAAATTTCCGTCACCGTTCCCACCGTGGAACGGGGGTTATGGGAAGTGGACTTCTGGTCGATGGAAATGGCCGGGCTTAGGCCTTCAATGGCTTCCACATCCGGTTTATCCATTTGTCCCAAAAATTGCCGGGCGTAAGCACTCAGGGATTCCACGTAGCGGCGCTGTCCTTCGGCAAAAATTGTATCAAATGCCAGGGAAGACTTACCAGATCCCGATACTCCAGTAAACACGATTAAGCGATCGCGGGGCAATTCTAAATCAATATTTTTTAAATTATGCTGCCTTGCACCCCGAATACGAATAGTATTTTGACTATGGTGAGTATGGGGAATATGTCCATTGAGGGATGGGGCTAGCTTGGTTTCTGACATGTTAGCAGGGTAAGACGGTGGCAGGAAACAATCCTTAATGATACTACCGCTTTAACCATTATGATAGAACAATTGTATTATTTTAAGGGAAAAATCATCAGGGCACGTGTGGAGAGTGTGGGGAGTGTGGGGAGTGTGGGGGAGTGTGGGGAGCAGCAATATTATTTTTTTCACTCCTTCACTCCTTCACTCCTTCCATTTCTCCCTTTTTCCTCTCTTAACCATCTCAACCCACTCCTTATTTTCACCTAACCAGGAATTTTTGCATTATTTGCTATTACTGAATTGGTGTTCTAGTGATATTGTTGGTGAATTGGAGATTTTATCTGTGCCGTGCCCTCTGTATTTGAGAAGCAGTGGTATATTAAGGGCTATACTTCTACCCAGATACTTCCTTCTTCAACACGGATTGGGAAAATTGGTAATGGCTTTGGTTGGGATACCATACCCATAACTTTACCCACACCGGGAGGCCAGGGAGTCCATTGTTTGACTTCACCACTGCATAAATCAAATTGGCTACGATGCCAGGGACAAACAATGGCACCATCGGGGGTAATTTTGCCTTTTTTCATTTTCAACTTTAAATGGGGGCAGACATTATCCACTGCATAAAGCTTACCCTCATGGTTCAATACTAAAATTTTGCGATCGCCAACATTAACTACTTGACGTTCTCCTGGTGATAGTGCATCTTCGGCTAAAACTTTTGTCCAACTCATAACAACTCCTAATTTTCATTAGCCATATTGTTTAGTTTGCCTTACTTGTGTCCTATATGATCCCTGAAGTTAAGATGCAGTATATTTAATTACAAGTGAATGGTAAAACAGAAAACAGAAAGCAGAAAGCAGATGACACAAGCAAATAGAAAGTTTATGGAAGAAGCGATTGCTTTGTCGATTGAGAGTGTAAATTCTGGTAAAGGTGGTCCTTTTGGGGCGGTAATTGTCAAAAATGGGGAAATTATTGCCAAGGCTCACAATCAGGTAACATCCACAAATGATCCTACTGCCCATGCGGAAATGATTGCAATTCGTCAAGCTTGTCAAGTGCTGCAAACCTTCCAACTCAATGGTTGTGAACTCTACACCAGTTGTGAACCATGTCCCATGTGTTTGGGTGCTATTTACTGGACGAGGTTAGATCGGGTTTACTATGCCAATACTAAGGCCGATGCTGCGGATATTAATTTTGATGACCAATTTATTTATGAAGAACTAGATCTACCGATAAACGAGCGCCGATTACCAATGGTGCAAATGCTCAGGGATGAAGCCTTACAAGCTTTCCAGCTATGGTCTGAGGTTGTAGATAAAATAGAATATTAAACCTCATCCATGTTGAAACCTGGAGTTTCTAATTATTGTGATGTGTCATTGCGACGTAAGGAAGCAATCCCAAAATCCTGTCATAAAACTACGGTTCTCAAGGTAGACGAGGTTTAATTGATGAAAAAATTATTAATTACAGGTGCAAGTGGGTTTCTGGGATGGCATTTGTGTCAGTTAGCAAAATCAACATGGGAAGTTTATGGCACCTATTTTTCCCACCATGTTGATATACCCAATGTAAAGATGTTGCCAGTTAATTTAACAGATACTCAACAGTTAAAGGGTATATTTAGTGAGATTCAACCCACAGCCGTAATTCATACTGCGGCCCAATCCCAGCCCAATTTTTGTCAAGTTCATCCCCAAGAGTCCCATTTAATTAATGTGACGGCTGCTTGTGATATTGCTCGGTTGTGTGCAAACTATGAAATACCTTGTATATTTACATCCACTGATTTAGTTTTTGATGGTTGCAATGGGCCTTATAAGGAAACAGATCCCGTATCTCCTATCAATATTTATGGGGAACAAAAAGTCATGGCTGAACAAGGAATGCTACAAGTTTATCCCCTGACGACTATCTGTCGAATGCCATTAATGTTTGGGAGGGAAACGCCCACGGCTAATAGCTTTTTACAACCATTTATGCAAACCCTGAAATCAGGAAAAATGTTGAATTTATTTATAGATGAGTTTCGTACCCCTGTGAGTGGAACAACGGCAGCAAAGGGGCTATTATTAGCTTTAGAAAAACAAATTTCAGGTATTCTTCATCTAGGAGGAATAGAAAGAATTTCTCGCTATGATTTTGGTTGTTTATTAGTAGATATATTGGAATTACCAAGGGAACAAATTATAGCCTGTCGGCAAAAGGATGTGAAAATGGCTGCCCCTCGGCCAGCAGATGTATCTTTGGATAGTTCTCAGGCTTTTGCGATGGGGTATTCTCCTTTATCGGTGAAACAGGAGTTGGAAATTTTAATAAGTAATGAGTAATGAGTAATAAGTAATAGATGGGTAGGGGCACGGCATCGATCAATCTTTCAATATATACAATTATCTTACTGGTGCCGTGCCCTGACGAAGAATTGGCATTGCTCCCATTGCGGGATGATTTTGTCAGGTAAGCATCAACCATAATCCCCTAATCCAAAATGCTATGACGAAGTTAAAATTGGGGCAATTTGAGCAACAACACGTTTTATTTCCAGAAATAATAAGCCTTGTTTAACATCAGCACTGGCAAGAACCAATAATACTGCATCTTGACTGCAACCAACCATGATGCCGTAGCCTTTTTCTCCTTCCACAACAATGCGCTCAATATTACCCCGTGCAAGTTCATTTCCAATACGCTCCCCTAAGGACAGCATGGCTGCTGACATAGCTGCGGTACGTTCTTCATCCATCTCTGCTGGTAGTACTGAGGCTAAAGCTAATCCATCAGGACTAACCAACGCTGCACCCTGAATACTAGCTGTGCTACTAACACAGTTATACAGAATATCTTGGAGCATTGAAGCATTAATCATGTCTATTTCTTGGGTAATTGTGTTTGATGATGTTTGCGGCTGGTTCTCTACTTCTCATGTCTTGTCGAATGACATAAACATATTCAAGTCTCCAGTTAAGAGCTTGCATATGTTGCCCACAGACATATAGACTCCGTTAGATGTGACAATGAACGTTTAAATAGGAATGTTCTCAATTAAATCATCTGTGAATATGCCTTATTTACAAGTCAGTCTTGTACCTTAGTTTTGACTTGACTCAGTAAAATTGATGGTAATTTGTTTTCTACACTTAGAAACAACTAACCCATATAAATTTAATGTAGCTTTTACACCCTGATATATAATAAATATACTTTACGGAAATTTTACATCAAATGTGTTGATATAAAATTCGATCAATTCTCAAATCAACAAATGTATTCTATTTTTTGGGTATTTTGTAGTATTTAATACAATCTGTTTTCTATGTATTAAGACTAGTTTTTGTCACTCTCTCTTTTGGCATATTTTCAAACTTTGCTCCTTGTGCAATCAGTTCTTGTTTCATTTTCAAATTAATGCCCTGATTATTGCAGAAAATAGTCTCTTCTAATTGAGCATTAGTTAGGTTAACTGAGCTAAGATTCGCATTTCTGAGGATGGCAAAGCTCAGGTCTACATTACTCAAATTAGTGCTGTTAAGATTAGCAAAATTAAGGTTAGCAAAACTGAGGAAAGCATCTCTGAGGTTAGCAATGCTGAGGTTGGCTCCTTTGAGGAAAGCACCCCGCAAATCTGTCCCTTTGAGGAAAGCACCCCGCAAATCGGTGCGATTGAGGAAAGCATCACTGATATTGGCATAGTTGAGAAAGGCTCCCCTCAAGTCAGCACCACAGAGGAAAACATCGCTCAAATCCGCACCATTGAGGAAGCTACGGCTGAGAACCGTTGAGTTGAGATTAGCTCCACTCAAGTTGGCTCCTGTGAGATTAGCTCCCCTTAAGTCTGCTTCTGTGAGGTTGGCTCCCCTTAAGTCTGCTTCTGTGAGATCTGCAAAGTTGAGGAAACTACCACTGAGGTTGGCTCCTCTCAAGTCTGCTTCCCTGAGATCTGCAAAGTTTAATTGGGTGCATTTGAGATTGACACCTGTGAGGTTATGTCCTCTCAAATAAGCATGATTTAGGCTGGAGTCATCAAGATATTCATTGATATAGAAAATATCAGTCATCTGTGATGTACCATACTGGTTTTCTATGATGCCTAATGTATTCACTGGCTGGCTGTTCTCAAAGGGTGTGTGGATAGTTGTCTTCGCTAAAGTCATAATATTGATTTTTCTAGCTCGAAAACACAGAACAAGGAAAAGGAATAGAAAACAAGCAAATTGATGATGAGAGTGATTACTCACATCGAATTACTAAGTGATTGTACTAGTATTTATAATGTTTTGATCAAACTTAACAAAAACAATATATTAAATAGTATATTAATTTTATACTGGTGACAAAAAAAGCAGTCAATACTGAATTATTGCTCTGAAAATTGTAGATAATTAACCAATGTACTGAGAATAATTAATTTGCATTGTAGTAAAAAGTACTTATGGTAAAAATAACAGGATTATGGATTTTTGGGTTAATTGTGTGTTGCTTCTTACTGCTTGCAGGGGAGGCAAGGGCAGGGGAATTAGCTGAACGGTTGTATAATTTTCCCGAATGGTCAAAAATCAGTTCACTGCAAAGGGCAAAGGGGGATTTAGCGTATCCAGAGTGGATGTTGGGTGAATGGCGAGTAACAAGTACATTGGTGGATTTGGTTGCGCCTTTAGCACCAGATATTGTCACCCCCGGTTTTGCAAGTAATCGTCAGTATTTGAATGTACCTGTAAAGTTTGATGTCAAATTCATCCGTAAACAACCCATCTCTGCATTGTCGGATGTAGTTGCTGATCGAACTTTTAATGGTTTGAGTTTAGCCAGGGCTTATTTAGGTGATAATACTGTAATAGCGGTGAAAACAGATCCTAATTCACCCAATCGCCAGATTACATTTTTACGGGGAGAGCGGCAATTAATATCTATTGTGACTAACCGTGGTGTGGAAACAACGTTGGATGGTAAGTTTATTGCTACAGAAGTCTTTCAACAAATATTTAAAGGTGGAGTGAGTCCCTATTTCAATTGTGTGGAATCAACTACTGCTTATGATAAATTATCTACCAGCAATCCGATGATAGAAGCAGAACAAGTGACTGCTGTTTATTTATCGCCCCAAGATCCGAATTACTTTGCTGCTGGCGTTCATCCCGTTGCTCTTTATCGTTATCGTTTGCAATTTTTCCATAACTCAATGAGGGATTTAAACCCAAATACTGCAAAGCGGTAACTCATAATTCATAATTCATAATGCCTCTTACAGAGGAGCTGCGCTCTAAGCGAAGCTATGCCGTAGGCTTTACATAATTCGTAATTAATGGTGCAAGCCCCTAAATTTATTTATGGATAAATTTTTAACACGGATATTTGATAACCCAACTGTCAACTATCAACTCTTAACTCTTAACTCTTAACTCTTAGAAGTATGGCGGTTATCTGCGCTTAAACTTAAAAGTCATCCCTCCCTTACCACCGGCTTTTGCACCGCCAATCCCCATCAAACCAATATTCCCTTCTCCATTAATTTCTACAGATAACTCCACTTCATCAAGTTGCATTTTGGAGTTAGGGGATTCTGCTTCGTCGAGCATTTGTCGCATTGCTTGGATGAATCCTCTCATTTCTTGTTGCAGTTTAGTTACCTCTACTTGGCGTTTGACAATAACTAATTCCCCTTGTTTTTTGCTTATCACTATTTCTTCAGTGGTTTCTGTGCTACCGAGTAATCCTCCTGTATCGCCACTGCCTCTAGTAGCACCACCAACGGGTTTTTCATCAGTTGTTGTTTCATCAGTTGTTGTTTCTGATGGTTCTTGAGTAATAATCCAGATTTTGTCCGGGGGAGAAATTTCTGATGTCATAAGAAAAAATGGGTATGGGTATCTGGACTGTGCCTTTGGGAATTTTCGCATTCATCCAAAAATCCCCTGCATTCCATCCATGGGGAGTATCAAATTTATATTACCATTTGCATAACTGATAACTTGCAGCAATCTCGTTTAGCCTACATTCCCACCTTGAAATAAATGATGCTATGGGCCAATGTAATAAGGAGAGGGGAGATAAAGCATAGCTTTATCGGAGTGAGGTTAATCCACACCTCACTAGATCCAGAAACGCTATATCCTATTCGTTGAAATATTAATCCTGGATATGAAAAAATACAAGTTATTGCACCCATCACCAATGCTTGTATTTAGAATCTCATGACTAGACAACCCCATGACCAATTTGCCAAGGAATACCTGGAGGAGTTGTTAACCTCTTTGGGTAGGGTAGAAACTAGCAAAGATGTGAAAAGCGAGGTTCGTGAGATAGATGTGTGGTTCGTCCCCAATGCATCCCCATCTAATACTTCAGAATTGGGTTTATTGGCAAAAATGGCTACAACGAGTTGTTTATTTGAACCCTTTCGTAATCCTCCCAGTGAAGTAGAGATTAGGAGTTGTTTGTTAAAGTTATATACGGTTCATGGAGATTTATTG
>JAAUYD010221008.1_pt1 | contig 12457 bp, 12 predicted proteins | sample 7278101 | NCBI WGS metagenome assembly JAAUYD01 (sample SAMN14350128, study PRJNA611818) | marine sediment metagenome | isolation source: surface marine sediment (0.6m) | place: French Polynesia: Moorea | collected 2018-08 | reverse complement strand
TTGCCCGGCAGATCGATCAGCCAGGGCCGCCAAGGCGCATCGGAGCCCTCCAGATGCTCGGCCAGGAAGAGGTGCGTCAGTGGCTTGAAGGCGGCGTCGATCGTGCCGAGGGGCGCATTTGCCTTGCGCAACCCCAGCGAGACCAGATCCTCGTAACAGGCCCGCATGTTGCGAAATGCGTTGTCGTAGAAGCCCGCCCAGACATGGAGACCATGTTCCTCGATTCGCGCACCCTGATCCATCTTGCGGCCACTGGCGCCCTTGCCGCCGAGGCGCCAGCCCATCTGGTAGAGTGTGATATCGTATTTCTCCGCCCAGTCGGCGTCCCGGGTAATGGCAAACACGGCGGTTATTGCGCCAACTCCACCCCCGATTACTGCGATTTTTTGCTTGCTCATAAACGCCTCCTAAACAGGTTCGACAATACGGCATCATCAATTTGAGGCAACAGATCTCGATGCCCAAAGTGCGAAGATGAACCGCATTAACGGCTTGTTCTTACTTTGGCTGTTTTCTTGGGAAGAGAGAGGATGCTGCGGTGCTGCTCGGCATACCTTTGTATCTGGTGCGCACGCTTCGAACCTCCCGGCTGTGTCTCGTGACGACCAGCGTCAACCGGCCAGCCGAGAGAGGCAAGGATAAACCTGGGGTTGACAACACTTTGCCGAACACGTGGCCAAGGGGCGACTATCACTTGCTAATGAATGCGCTCGCGGGCGGAGGCTCCGCAGGCCGGCCCCTTGCGGGAGCGGCGAGGCGATGACGCGTCTCGGTCTGATTGAAGCGGCCCGCAGGTTCCATCGGCGGAGCGGCCTTGCCCCCAGCGAGGATGAGGGCGCTGGCAAGGTCCGCCTTGCCCAGCTTGCAGCGCTCACACGTGCCACTCCAATCACTATGGTCACCAATGCGGCAAACGTCGTTCTGGTTTCGGGTGTTGTCCACAACATAGCTGATCCGCTTGCCCTTGGCCTTTGGTGTGTGGCCATGCTCTGGTTCAGCGGGCTCACGGCGTGGTCTCAGGTTAGACGAATGCGGCGGCCCACAAAGCGCCGCACCGCCTCACACCGCGCTATCCTGCGGGCCACGCACTATGCGGGCGCGCTGGGCTTTCTGTGGGCGCTCGTTGCGGTCTTGTGGTTCCCTGCCTCAGATGCGGTTGGGCAGACTTTCCTCGCCATCGTTCTGGCCGGCATGCTCAGTGGTGGCGGATTCCTCCTGGCTACTGTGCCGCCAGCGGCCATAACCTATGTCGCGATACTCTACCTTGGATGTGCAGCGGGTATTCTGCTCTCTAACTACCCGTTCCCTGTGACGCTCATCGTTTTGCTGACGCTGTTCGCGCTGACCGTGTTGCGAAGCGCACACAACACCTTTCGCCTGTTCTATGATCGCTTCACGGCTGAGCTTGAGTTGAAGGAGCGCGGTCATGTGATCGAGCTCCTGTTGAACGAGTTTGAAGAAAGCAGTTCCGACTGGTTGTTTCAGATCGATACGGATCACCGCATTGTTCAATGCTCACCACGTCTTGCAATGATTCTGGGCCGGGACCCTGATCGACTTATCGGCCGCCCTTTCGATAGCCTTGTACTTGATGAAGGTCGCCTGGCCTTGCTGGATACACTCACCCTGAAGAGACCCTTCAAGGGGCTGGAGGTGAAGGCCTCCATCGAGGGACGCCCAAGGTGGTGGTCGCTGACCGCGAATCCGATCCAGAATGAAGACGGTGACTGTGTCGGTTGGCGTGGGGTTGGATCCGACGTGACGGAAACAAAGCTGGCACACGACAAGGTCAACTGGATGGCTAAAACGGATATGCTGACCGGTCTGATCAATCGCGCTGAGTTTCGGCGTCTTGGTGCACTGGCGGTCGATGCTGCCAAGGATGGGGGTGCCGCACCGGCCATCGGCATACTTGATCTCGACAATTTCAAGACTGTGAATGACACGCTCGGCCATCCTGTGGGCGACCAACTGCTCTGCATGGTGGCCGACCAACTCCGCACCTTCGCTGGCGATGACATCAAAATCGCGCGCCTCGGCGGGGACGAGTTCGGCCTCCTCGTCTGCGACGCCAACAGCCGGGCGGCGGTGGTCGAGTTCGCACAGGACATCGTCCTCCGGCTGTCCCGCGCCTTTGAGATCGAGACGTTTCGCGTCACGGCAGGCGGTACGATCGGTCTTGCTTTCTGGTCTGGCGGGGAGGATGTGGATCAGATGATCCGCAACGCCGATTTTGCGCTCTATCACGCCAAAGAGAACTCGCGCGGCACAGTTCATGCCTATGACAGGCAGCTCCATCATGAGGCTCAGATGCGGCGTCGTTTGCAGGAAGACTTGCGGGGCGCCGTAGGGAGCGGCCAGTTCAGCATTGTCTATCAGCCGATTGTCGATCTGAAGACGGGAGAGCCCGTGTCCTATGAGGCGCTCCTCCGCTGGGACCACCCGGAGTTCGGTCCGCTGGATCCAGAGGCGTTCATCACGATTGCCGAAAGCAGCGGGCAGATCGACCGCCTTGGAAACTGGGTCCTCAAGACGGTCTGTGCGGAGGCAGCCCGCTGGCATCACCCGGCCAAAGTCGCAGTTAACATTTCGCCGGCGCAACTTGGTGGTGCTACGCTTGTCGACAACATCAGGATGGCGCTCTCGGACAGCGGGCTCCCACCAACGCGCCTTGAGGTGGAAATTACGGAGTCATTGTTTATCCATTGCCAGTCGGGCGCGCGTGATTTCATAGAAGGCATGCGCGAATTGGGGATCAGAGTGGCCCTTGACGACTTTGGAACAGGTTATTCGTCGCTGAGTTACCTGACCAGTTTGCAGGTCCACAAGCTGAAGATCGACCGATCATTTGTTTCCGGCACCGGCAGCGTCTCTCACCGGCGCGCCATCATCGCCGCCATCGTGGCAATGGCGCGCAGCATGAATATCCAAACTGTCGCGGAGGGTGTAGAATGCGAAGGCCATCTGCAAATGGTCCGAGAACTGGGTTGCGATCAGGCGCAGGGTTACCACTTCTCAGGTCCGCTGACTGCGGATGTGGGCGGCCTGGCAATGATGGCAGAACCACGCCTTCGCGACGGCAGTTGAGACACGCTGTCGACGCCCGGCCGGAACATGGTCGTGAGTATGGCAAGCGGTCAGTTTAGTGGCACCCACTGGTCCAACATACTGAAAATCGCGCGCCCTGATGAAGGGCGGCTCGTCGATCCGCGATTGCCAGCCGCTCGCTTTGCAAGCAGTTCCTGCGCTGCCACCTTAGATAATGTGGTTCTGGTCTTTGCAAACCTACGCCGCCAAAGAGGCTCGAATTGCCCTAAGGAAGCAAACTTTTGCACACCGAGATCACGGCAACGAATGGGTGTTGAGCCGGCTCTCCAAATCGATACACATCCGTATTACACAAAGTAGTGAAGAGCCGAACCGATGAGTGCTTGCAAAGCGAAATCGCAATCACGCTCAGACCCTTAATGAACACTGTTAGTCCACTTCAGTGCCGATCAACGCGCAGGCTGCGCACAAGCAGCCACGTGTAACGGAACGTGAATTCATCGGTGGTCTGATCGATCTATCCCGCAAGGCATCGACCAACGGTCTGGAAGGAACTCCGACGCAAAAACCACGCGGCCAGGCCTGCGCCCGGCAGCTAGCCGGCTTGCGTGTGCACCGCCGGATCCTGGCGCGCGATCCGCTCATCGATCAGTGTTGTCAGGCGCTCGACCGCACTCAGCGTGGCAGGTGTGACTGCGCCGGCCTCTCCGAGGCGCATTGCCTCGACCTGCAGCGCATCGTCTTCCAGCATGACTGCAAGGCTGGTGATGAACTGGGCAGAGTAGACGAGCGCGGCATCATCTTTCTCGGTGCGTGCCGCGTCCAGCAGTTTGCGCGCGTGGGCCAGATCGTCTCGTTTCACCTGCGGCGACAACAGGCTGTGAACACTGCCAACACTGGCGGTATTGACGTCCCGCCGTTCGCGATCCGGCAGAACTGACAGAACCGTGTCTTGGAAAACAGCAAGACTTCCGACAGGCTTTGGCATCAGAGCACCGGCGCCCGCTGCCCGCGCCGCATCGCCCCACTCGGCGATGTCGCCACCGGAAAACGCAATCAGCCCTGGCCGCGGTCCCTGCATTCCATAGACCGAGGCAATCAGATCAAGGCCAGAGCCGTCCGGCAGTCCGAGATCCACGATGACCACGTTTGGCCTGTAGAGTGACAGGTGTCGCTCCGCTGTCATCAGCCGGTCCGCGCGCCTCAGCCGCGATCCGCTGGCCACAGCCATCAGGCGCAAAGCCTCCGACGCGCTGAGGCTGTCCTCCACAAGTGTGATTGTCACGCCGAGCAGACATTTCCGCCGGGAAGTACCACCTATGGTCGGAAGCCCAAGATCGCCGTTCTCCATGTCGCACCTGCTGTCCTGATTCTCTCTCCCTTCACTAGAGAACGACATGATTAATCCGAGATTAAGGACCGGCCCGCGACATCCTCTGCCTTGTCATTCACCCAGTGGCCCGCAATAAAGCGCCGGACCCGAAGGAGGAGAGATCATGATTGGACGCCTGAACCACGTCGCCATCGCAGTCCCCGACCTTGAGGCCGCGGCGGATCAGTACCGCGCAACGCTTGGTGCCGAGGTCGGGCCGCCGCAGGACGAGCCCGATCACGGTGTGACGGTCGTGTTCATCACGCTTCCCAACACGAAGATCGAGCTTTTGTACCCTTTGGGCGAGAACAGCCCGATTGCCGGCTTTCTGGAGAAGAACCCCGCAGGTGGCATTCACCATATCTGCTACGAGGTCGACGATATCCACGTTGCACGCGACCACCTGCAGGCCCAGGGCGCCCGTATCCTTGGCGAGCCCAAGATCGGCGCCCATGGGAAGCCGGTCCTGTTTCTTCACCCGAAGGACTTCACCGGGACTTTGGTCGAACTGGAGCAGGCATGACCATCACCGGCGCCATCGTTCTCTACGCCGTTCTCTGGTTTCTCGGGCTTCTGATCGCGCTTCCCCTCCGTTTGACCACCCAGGACGAAGCCGGAGAGGTCGTACCGGGCACGCCCGCCTCGGCCCCGACCAACCCTCAGGTCAAACGCAAGATGTTCTGGGTCACGATCATTGCCTTCATCCTGTGGTTGCCGCTGGTCCTGATCATCTCATCAGGCTGGATTGGCCTGGAAGACATCGATTTCTGGGGCCGGATGTAGGCATTTTGTGCAGTCTGGCAAAAAATCATGGACTGCCGCACATTCAGCTCTAAGCTGAATTGCATCAAGAGAGATGAAAGGAAAGACGATGAAGACTGTTGCCCTTCTGACGACTGCCCTTCTCATGACGGCCGGTGCCGCTGTGGCGGAGTGCAACTGGGGTTCCTACTCGAAAGAAACGGTTGCCGAGACGCCGATCCAGCCGCTACCGACAGACACAGAAACAGCGGATAGCTGATCCACTGCCAAAACGAATTGAGTGCCGCGGGGCTGCCCTTTGGTAGCCCCGTTGCAGTTCTAGACCTTGGCGGTCAGCCGGTGGAACTGGTGCGTGAAAGCCGCAACCCCTAGAAGTGGCACAAACAGATTGACCACCGGGATCGTCAGCGGCACGGCCATTACCATCCCCAACAGCCAGATCTGACCAAGATGGTGCCGGCGGAGCGCGCGGGCCTCGGCAGGTTCCATCCGGCGGAGTGCCACCAGGTGGAAATACTCCCGCGCCAGAAGAAACCCGTTTACGGCCCAGAAGATGAAGGGCGCAAAGACATTGGCCAGGAAATAGACAATCAGAAGCGCAAGATTGGCAAAGATGAGCAGACCCAGAAACTGCAGGCTGTCGACGATGATCTCGCCAATCCCCTGTGCACGCCCCTCCGGCAGATGGGGATAGTGACGCCGCTCCACCGCGGCGGCGACCTCATCGACGAAGATCCCGACAAAGAGCGAGGCGACAGGGATCATCAGGAAGACGGACGCCACCATCAGCACGCCCATGCCGGCCCAAGATATCCAGGCAACGGTCAGATCCAACTCACCCAGAAACGGGATCAGAATAACGTCGGGCAACCACCAGCCGACCAGCGTGAAGATCCCGTAGCCCAGCACCATCAGCAGCAGGATCGTCAGGAGTAGCGATTTGACCAGCACCCAGATAAAGGCGGGATCGCCCATCTGCGTCAGCGCCCGACCAACGTCGCGTAGCATCAGGCCTTGATCCAGCTCGTGAGGGCCTCCAAATCAGGGCGAGGCCGCTCTGGCGGCGCGCTTGTTTCGGTGCCAAGGACGATGAAGCCGGCGGCGAATTCGGGCGCGTGGATGTCCAGCACCTCGAGAAAAGCCGCGTCCGTCGCGAGGGGCCCGGTTAGCCAGTTCGCGCCCCAGCCGCTGGCCAGGGCTGCGTTCAGGACAGACAGGCACACTGCGCCCGCACTTAAGATCTGCTCGCCCTGAGGGATCTTCTCCGACGAAATCGGGCTCGCAACAACCGTGACGATCAATGGGGCCATGCGGAACATCACGGCAGTCTTCTCGACCCGATCCTCGTCGAAGCCCATGGCGCGTGCGCGCTCGGCTGCGCGATTGGCGATGCGGACAGGGGCCGTGCCTTCCAGGATGACATAACGCCAAGGCTCCAGCTTGCCGTGATCCGGCACACGGACGCCGGCCCTGAGGATCGGGATCAGTACGTCACGATCGGGGGCGGGGTATCTCAGTGTCTTGGCCGGGCGCGAGCGGCGCGTCTGCAGGAAATCAACGGCTTCGGGTGTTGGAACGGGCATCGAAGGGCTCCCTATACAGCAGGCGCCCCTCCATGCCCAATGGTCGCATGAGGGTCAAGCGGCAGTGGCAGTGGGTGCGAGCTCTTCGATCGCCGCCCGTGCACCGTCGAGCGCCTTGTCAGCGTTGTTGCCCAAACGATCGGCGGCGACGACATGCACGTCAGTGATGCCGACGAAGTTCATAACGTGCCGCAGGTACGGGGTTGCATAGTCCCAGCTGCCATCGACGGGTGTGCCCCCGGTCGCCACAACCAGGTAGGCCGTCTTGCCTTCCAGCAGACCGACCGGCCCGGTTTCCGTATAGCGGAAGGTTTCGCCTGCACGCGCCACAAGGTCGATCCAGGCCTTCAGCGCTGCTGGAACGCCGAAATTGTACATAGGTGCCGCGATGATGATCCGGTCATGGGCGCGCAATTCGTCAATCAGTTCCCTTGACCGTGTCAGGGCCTCCGAACTCTCGTAACCAGCCAGAAAGGCATCATCGACGACCGGCAAGCCAGCGCCGACATCGCGATGTGTGACCCTACCACCAAGGCTTTCAGCCAGTTCAGTGGCCAGTTCCCGTGTGACCGAGCCCGTGCTGCGGCCGCTCGCGGTAATCAAAAGAATGTCTCCGGACATCTCGAATTCCTCTTCCGTTCAGGTTCTGAACAGAAAGATGCACTGCGCCGAAACAAAAACAATAATCTGATCGATGGACGAATTGTTTCCGAAATCGCCGCAAATACTCTACTCCTCGGCCCGCACCAAAGCGCTGCGGTCGCGTCTGCGGCCGGCCGCCAAGGGGGCTCGATGCCCCCGCCGGCGGCGCCCCCTCAGGCCAGAAGCCGTGGGTTGCCGCCGAGATCGACGCCCGGGAAGATGACGCGCTCGATATCGCTCTTCTCTAATCCAAACAAATCCCGCATCGCCCAGCCGGCATAGCGGCGCAGATCATCGGTCGGCATCAGGTCGCGGTCGCGGTAGAGATCCCGCGAGCCCAGTCCCGGCCAGCGCCCGTAAACCTCTGCTCCCCGCAGCGCGCCTCCGGCCATCACCATCGCCCCGCCCGTGCCGTGATCAGTGCCGCGACTGCCATTCTGGCGTACGGTCCGCCCGAACTCAGTCATGCAAAGAACTGCCGTCTTCTCCCAGACTGGGCCCAGACCGTCGCGCAATGTCAGAATCGCGCGGGTCAGTTCTCGAATGGGGCGTTGGATCGCATTCTTCTGGCCCCGATGCGAATCCCAGCCGCCTATGGAGAAGGCAGCAATCCTTGTCTCCATCCTGAGCCGCTCCGCTGCGAACCCAGCCAGCGAGACCGCCCGACCGGCGCGCGCCGCAGACATATCTTCTGGCGCTTCCCGGCCTGCCGAAAGAGCCACAGCCAACTGGCTCGCCTCGGCGAACAAGGGGTCGTTGCTGTAGATCCCCGCCAAAAGCTGTTGGGCCGAAGGCGGCAGATCCAGATCCGCATCTGGCGACCAGCTTGCGGCCGGCGCTGTTCCCGACAGCAATAGCGGCGTCTCGCGTCCGACAGCCAGCGCCGTCTCGGCCGTGGTTCCGGGCACGAGGCTCAGCATCCGATTCAGCCACCCGTCACGGCCGGGCGTCAGCCCACCATCGGGTGAGTTGCCGCCATTCTCCAACAGATCCTGACCGTCAAAGTGGCTCCGCTTGTCACGATAGGGGGTCGAGACCGCGTGGGCGAACGCCAGCTCTCCGGCCTGCCACAATGGCATCAGATCGGCCGCCGCATTGTGCAGCGCAAAGAACCCGTCGAGGTCCGAGGCCCCGCCCGCCTCGCCAATCTCAAACTCGGGCCGCAGCCCGACCAGCTCCCTGTCACCGTAAGGCTGCACAACATCTAGCCCATCCATGCCGCCACGCAACACGATGACAACCAGCCGCTGGTCCCAGGGTGCGGCCGCCAGCGTTACTGGCGTGACAAGCGGGCTCGCCGCGGCCGAACAGCCCAGCCAGAGCGCGTTCCGCAAGAGTTTCCGCCGGTTCAGACCTGTCTCTGTCATATCACTCATCCTCTCTCAGCGGCGGTTGAATTGCGGTGAGGCGAGCGTGATCGCCAGTCCGGCCGGTTTGCTTTCGGCCCGTTCGACTGCCAGTGCAAGCTCGGGCGTGACGGCATCGTGCAGCACCGCCTGCAGGAAGTCGCGCGGCTCGGCGTTTCCGCCAAGACGTTGTGTCATCGTGTTGGCCCAGAGGATCCGCTCTGAAAGACCGGCCGGCGTGATCCAGTCCTCGGGCGTCTCGGACCACCCATCCGGGCCGGGCGGCTCCTGAAAAGGCTGGCCCATGGAGCGAAGCGGTTCCAGAACATCGTTCCGCAGGTTTTGCCAGCTCGCACTGTTGATCTCCCGCTCTGAAACGCCGAAGGCTCGGAGCGCCGAGACAATGTAGTCGAAGGGCGGTTTCACCTTACGCAGCTCCGGCGTCCAGGCTGCGGGATGCTCCAGAAGCGCGCGGTAGGTGGGCATCAGCGCGCCTTCGCTGTCTTGGAACGCCGTCTGGACCGCGGCGACATGGCCGGGATCGGCAGGTGCGCCGACAAAGTGGACGACGAGCTTAGTTGCGAGGTGGCGGGCAGTATCGGGATGCAAGCTGATGTCGGTCAGCGCAGCCTTCACAGCATCGAAGCCTTTGTCAAAGGTGCCATAGGTCTGACCCAACACCGTCTCAGACCCGGGCTCCGCCATGCGGGGGCGGAAGATGAACCCGTTCTTGTCATAGGTTGTTCCGGTCAGCAGCTCGGCAAACTCACGGACATCTCCCTGCGTGTAGGCGCCTTCCACACCAAGCGTGTGCAGTTCCAGAATCTCGCGGGCCAGGTTTTCGTTCAGCCCCCGCTCCCGCCGCTGACCGGCGGGCGAATTCGGACCGAAGGAGCTTGACTGATCCAGATAATGAAGCATCGCCGGATGGGTGTTGGCGGCGATCAGCATATCAGTGAACCGGCCTGTGATGTGCGGGCGGAGCGCCGTCTGGATCATGTGCGGGATCAGGATCTTGGTACGGATGTCCCGCCCCGAGACGGTGAAGTGATCGGCCCAGAAGGCCAGCAAGCGCTCCCGAAAGGCGGTCTCGGTCAGCATCGGCGCGCGAAGGATCAGCTTCAGATCCTGCGCCCGCGTCTTCTGGATGCTACGACGAGCCCGCCGGATAAGATCCTGAGCATTCTCCGCCTCCTCACGCCGGGCGCGGCGTGCTTCGTTGCTTGCACGGATCACTGCAAAGCGGTCTTCATACGAGGAATAGCCGTGGTCGGCCGCGTTGGGGTCCGGTTCGGCCAGTGCAGCCATCAACGCGTCAGGCCCGTCATGCGGACGCTGACCCGGCCGAAAACCGTAGCCAAACCGGATCTCGGACAAGGTGGTCCTTGAGATGGTCATCGCGCACTCTCCAGTCTTTCCACCATGATACGCGCGGGATCGTGATTCCCGTCGCTCGCTTAGTTGTCGCCATCCCGGTCCGGCGGGGTTGCGCCGGGTCCATGACAATTATCACAGTTTCCGCCAGCCGTATGCTTGTTGCGGCCGGGAAAACACATACTCCTAAAAAGAGAAGCATCGGGAAAGGCCATGACAACCCATATATATGAAGCCCTGATGGCATATACAGCCAGGACCATGGCGCTTGACGAAGTGGCCGGGCTTCTGGGTTGGGACCAGGAAACCATGATGCCCGAGGCAGGTGCGGCGCAGCGCGCGGAACACGCCGCCGCCGTAGAAGAAGCGCGCCATGCGCGCGAAAGTAGCGCACAGATCAGCGACTGGCTCGCAGCCCTTGAGGGGCAGGAGATGGACCCGGTCGCGGCCCGCAACATCGCCCTTATCCGCCGCCGGCACGAGCGGGCAACACGACTGCCGGCAGATCTGTCAATTGAGCTGGCACGAAAGACGACGGCCGCCCAGCGAAAATGGGCGGCTGCCAGGGAGGCCAATGATTTCAAAGCATTCGCGCCCGTCCTCGAGGACCTGATTACGCTGAAGCGGCGGGAGGCGGAGTGCCTTCGCCATGACGAGGCGACGCTCTACGACGTCCTTCTTGACACCTATGAGGCCGACGCGACCAGTGCCGAGCTGACGCCCGTGTTCGACCGGTTGCGTGTGGCCCTTGCCGAGCTCAGGGCCGAGGTCGAGGCCAGCGCGGGCGCGGTGCCGCGTCTGACCGGGCATTTCCCCAAAGCTGCGCAGCTCGATTTTGCCCACCGGCTGGCCGACACGTTCGGCTATGACATGACGGCCGGGCGGATTGACACGGCCGTGCATCCGTTCTCGTCCGGGTCAGGCGCGGATGTGCGGATCACGACCCGCGTCGACGAGGCCGATCCTGCAGGTAACATCTTTGCCACCATCCACGAGATGGGCCACGCGGTCTACGAGCAGAACATCGACGCGGCCGCGCGGCTGACGCCTGTGGGCTCCAACGCCTCGATGGGCGTTCACGAGAGCCAGTCGCGGCTCTTTGAGAACCAGATCGGCCGCTCCCGTGCCTTTGCCGAATGGCTTTACCCAGCCATGCGGGACCGTTTCGGCGACTTCGGCGTTGATAGCCCTCAGGCGCTTTATGCTGCGTTGAATAGGGTCGAAACAGGCTTCATCCGCACCGAGGCTGATGAGGTTCACTACAACCTTCATATTCTGTTGCGGTACGATCTGGAGCGGGACCTGATCGACGGACGGCTGGAGGTTGCCGATCTGGAAGGCGAGTGGAACCGCCGGTTCGAGCGCGATTTCGGCCAGACCGTGCCGACAGCAGCCGAAGGTGTCCTGCAGGATGTCCACTGGTCGGTCGGCTATTTCGGCTGTTTCCCGACCTACACGCTGGGCAACATCTATGCAGCTGAGCTGTTTGACCGGATGCGGGGCGAGATTTCCGGGATCGACGACCACATCGCGCGTGGTGACCTCGTGCCGATCCTTGCCTGGCTGAAGGCTGAGATCCACACGCCCGGCGCGCTGCGCCCACCGAGCGAGCTGATCGCCGGTGCGATCGGCCGCGCCCCGACCGAGGCAGCCCTGATCGACTATCTTGGCGCGAAGTTTCGGAGCCTCTATCCCGGCTGAGGCTGGGACAAAGAGCCTGCAAACGGTGCCTTTGCGTGCGTTCAGGTGCTCTCCGAGGGGCCTCGCGCGGCCCTACGGGCCCCGCATCGGCGCGCCTCCGGCGGGGAAATGGGTCGCACGGTGCTCAAGTGCCCCGACGCTCATTGTCACAGCGATTGGCAAAATGTTATGAGCCGCCGTGCAGCCTCTGTCAGTTCAGCTTCGCTCGCGGCGAAGGAGAGGCGGATATACGGCGAATGGCAAAAGCCGGCCCCGCCGACAACGCCGAGGTTCTGCTCTTCGAGAAGGGCATCTACAAAAGCCTCTTCGGTTGCCATCCGCCCTCCGAGCAGATCTTCGATACCGAGATAGAGGTAGAAGGCCCCACCCGGTTTGAACACCCTGAGGCCCGGGATTGCTGAGAGGGTGTCGACCAGCATGTTGCGACGGGTCTCGAAGACCTCAGTCTGTGCGTGGACCGTGTCGAGACCACCATTGAGCGCGGCAATCGCCGCCGCCTGGCTGACACTGCTGGGATTGCTCGTGGATTGCGACTGCAGGACGCGCATTGCCCGGATCAGGTCGGCCGGCCCGCCGGCATAGCCAAGTCGCCAGCCCGTCATAGCATAGGCTTTGGAGACGCCATTGAC
>JAAUYD010062821.1_pt1 | contig 12457 bp, 7 predicted proteins | sample 7278101 | NCBI WGS metagenome assembly JAAUYD01 (sample SAMN14350128, study PRJNA611818) | marine sediment metagenome | isolation source: surface marine sediment (0.6m) | place: French Polynesia: Moorea | collected 2018-08 | reverse complement strand
TGTTGAGAAGATTCTCCCAATCTCTTGACTTTTTTCGCGGTTTCTGATACTGTTTCTCGCATTTGCAAAATAGTTTCTACCGTACTTTCCATGGCAGCAGCACCTGTCTGTGCGGTTGTTGAGGCGGTACTGGCAACTTCTGCGGCTGCTTTAGCATTTTTAGCAACTTCGCTAATAGAACGAGCCATTCGCTCTACTGAATGGAGAGTATCGTCGATCTGGGTTGCTTGTTTGAGCGATTCGTCTGCTAGTTGGCGAATGGCAACGTCGTTTTGGCCGATCGAATTATTAACCTGAGTTGCTGCTACCTTTACTTGGGTAACGATATCTCGAAGGTTTTCGATAATCGCGTTGAAAAAGTCAGCGACAATTCCTATTTCGCTGGTGGTAATTTCTGCCCTTACCGTCAAGTCACCTTGAGATGCGCCTTCTACGTTATTTAGCAGTTCTAGTAACTCTTGTTGGAGAGATTCTTTTTGTTGGCGTTCTCTTTCTGCTTCAATTAACCGTCCTTCTAGGATACTAAAGGAGCTGAGAGATATTCCTATTTGAGTGGCAAATTGAGAGAAATAATTTATTTCTTCAGTACGCCAAGGGCGGGTTCGATCGCATTGATGGGCGATCGCTAAACCAAATAATTCTCCACCAATATTAATGGGAACTACGAGGTTAGCTTTTACTCCAAATGGCTCTAGCTGCTTGAGGTGACAGTCGGTCAAACCTGCTTCGTAAATATCTTCGATCGCCTGAACTCGACCTAGCTGATATTTTTCGATATATGATTCGGCAAAACAGGGATCGTATATCTCCGCACCCAAGGACCGAGGCCAAGCTGTAGCTACCGATTCTGCTATAATCTTTCCTTGCCAATTTTCGTCAAATCTATAAACTATGACCCGATCTGTTTTGAGAATAAATCGAGCCTCTGCTAGCAGTTTATTGAGAGACGTTTCTAATTCTCGATCGTCGTTAGCGCGAGCCAATTGAGATAGTAACTCTGCTTGTCTGGCTTCTGCTGCTTGTCTTCCTAGCAGTTTTCTCACTTGTACTAGCAAGTTGTTAATACTTCGAGCCAAAGTATGGGTTTCGCGAGTTCCGCTGGCTTTGGCGACTACTTTAAAATTCCCTGCAGCTACTTGTTCGGCTGTTCTTGCTAGATTGTCTATGGGAGCAGATAGTCGGCGAGCTAACCAAAACGCGATCGCAACTGCTACAATGCTCAATACTACAGCAGTTGAAGCAAAAATAAATAAGAGTATACTGCCAGCAGAAGTTATTTCTCCTCTATCGATCGAAGCTACAGTCGCCCACTTGGTGCGGGGAACTGTTACTAGAGTATATATTTTATTTCCCAAATCGAAGGAGGCAATTAAAATTTTTTCCCTACCACCTTCGTAAGCATCAGATTTGACTTTAATGTCTCCGATCTTATTAGATTGGTTTTTTAATGCTCCTTCTATTTGCCCATCTTTTCCCCAATTTTTTAAATTTTTAACCAGTTCTTTTGCTACTTTTTCAATTTCTGCAGAGATCTCTTCTGGAGCCTCTGCTTCCCTTTCGGGTATAATATATCTACCTGATGGAGTATCGATGAGCTGCAATCTTTGAGAACTCGATCTGCCGGTATTTTTCAAATCTTCTCCTAAAGCTTCAAATTCTTTAGCAGGCAAGATTGATTTGATTACTCCGATAAACTCTCCCGTGTTTGGGTCGGCTATGCTCGTGACTATATCGACGCTATCGGTCTGAGAAGATTGGTCAAAAGCTGGAGAAGAAACCCAGCTTCCTTGTTCTTTTGCTTTTTTCCACCAGTCTTCGTCTTTTTGTACTAAATCTGAAACGCGGTTACTGTAGGCAACATTGAAACCGTAGCGATCGGTCAAAAATAATTCAGCAATTCCCTTAATCTTAGCAGTTCTAGCTAGATAACTATTTAGTTCTCGATCTAGCACTAGTAGATTATTAGCTTGATAGCGATTTTCTAACCTTTTGATGTTTTCTGGATTATTTAGCAGTTGCGGTAATTTCTCTTCTCGTGCTTTTTGAGCTACAGTTTTAGCAGCTCTAATCACTAAGGGGTTAGCGGCAAGCATTTCGGGCAATTCAAAGGTATTATCTAGCAATCGATCTGTTGCTCTGCTAGCTAATATCCCTCGCTCGTTTAATCGCTCCTTAATTCTAGTTTCGGAGTTTTTTTGCGTTACTATGGCGCTAATCGAGCTGGCTATTAATAACGGTACTATTACAGTTGGTAAAAGTATAAATAACAAACTATCTCGCAAAGTTAAACTAGAAGAGTTTAGTCTGACTAATTTACTTAATTTCTCTAAGGGTTTAAGTTTTTGAGATTTGTTAGCTATGCCTATTTCCTCCGAGTTAGTCTCGGACCCTTGTGAAATAAGCAGGTTTTCCTCTTCATTTGGCTCGAAATAATAGTCAAAAGCCGTAGTATTGTCGTTTTTAGAGTTTTCTTCTGTTTTTTTTTGTTTTGGGGAAAGATTTGTCATAGTTAAACCGCTTTATTTGTCGCTTATTTTATACTTCTAATTGGCTATTTTATATTGGTTCACGGATTCTTCTAGCTCTTCGGCTATTTTTAGTGTTTGCTGTAAATATTGAGAAACTTGGTGAGAAAATGTCGAGGTTTGTTCGGACATTTTCCCCACTTCTTGTATCAAATCGCTCGCCGCGCTCGATGTTTTAACGTTGGATATTGTTGCTGCTGATAGGGATTGAACTAATCTATCTATTTGGTTTGAAACCTCTACTAATTGAGCGATATTTTGTTTTGTTTGTTCTAGTAAGTTCGTTCCTCGCGCCACTTGCTCTGTGCCAATTTTCATGGCTTTACCTAGTTCGCCAGTTTCTAGTTGAATAATTTCTACTATCTGTTCGATTTCTTTAGTAGCTGCGGCTGACTGCGTGGCTAATTTACCAACTTCTTCGGCTACTACAACAAAGCCTTGACCTTCTTCTCCTGCTCTTCCTGCTTCAATACCTGCATTCACTGCTAGCACTTTAGTTTTCAGGGCAATTTGGTTCACCTGGGACAGCGCTTTGGAAATATGCTGGGAAGATTGTTCCAATCTCTTGACTTTTTGGACTGTTTCTGATAAGGTTTTCTGCAATTTTAAAATACTTTCTTCGGTAAGCTGCAGAGCTTGGCTATTTTCTTTGGCATTAGAACTAGCACTGCTAGCCACTTGAGAGGCTTTTGTCGCATTATCAGCTAGCTCTTTAATGGAAAGGTTCATTTTATCTATAACAACCAAAGCTTTCTCGATGCGATCGGTTTGTTCAATTGCTTCATTGGCTAGAGATTGGATGTTAGTTTCGTTTTCTTCAAAAGAGGTGTTAATTTTTGTAGCTGCTTGTTGAACTTGAATCACAATATTGCGCAAACTGTTAATAATAGCATTGAAGCCACCAGCTACAATACCAATGGGAGAGTTGCTAATTTGGCGTTCGGCAATAGTCAAATCTCCTAGAGAAGCAATTTCTATAGCTTCGATTAGGTCAAACAGTTCTTGTTGTAGTTGTTCTTTTTGTTCCCTTTCTATGTTGAGTTCCTGTTGTTTTTCGTGTAATGTCAAGACTCCATTTAATGCCGAGCCGGTTTGTTTGGCAAATTGGCAAAGAGACTCTATATCTTGTGGTTGCCACAGACGAGTCCTAGAACATTGGTGAACGATCGCCAAACCAAAAAGTCTTGTGGAAGTAATTATTGGTACTACCAAACTAGCTCTAACTTCAAAGGGTTCTAGCTGTTTGAGGTGACATTCTGTCAAACCTGCTTCCTCAATATTTTCGATCGCGCTAATGCGACCTTGCTGATATTGTTCTACATATTGTTCGGCAAAACAGGGATCGTAAATTTCGCTACCGAGGGAACGAGTCCAACTGCTACCAACGGATTCGGCGATTATTTTCCCCTGCCAAATTTCGTCAAATTTATAGACAATAGCTCTGTCTACTTTCAAGCTTTGGCGAACTTTTACTAAAAGTTTGTTTAAAATCAATTCTATCTCTTGGGAATTACTAGCGTTAGCCAGTTCTTCGGAGAGTTGTGCTTGTTGAACTTCTATCTCTTTGACAACTTCAGTTCGCTCTAGTACGTCGGTCAACTTATTAAAACTCAGAGCTAATTGACCTACTTCGTCAGCAGCAGAAACTTCTGCTCTCTGGGAGCGATCGCCACGGGCAAATTTTGTCGCACTTATTTGCAATTTTTCGATCGGATTAACTAAGCTCCGCCGCAATAGATTAGACAAAACAGCTCCTGTTCCTAAAGCTATAACTGCCCAGCCAAGAGAAATTATACTAATTATTGGCAATAAATTGTTCTTTTTTGCGCTTCCTTGCACCCAAATAGCAACGGATTTGTTAGGCTCTAACTCGAAGGTACGAGCTGCCATCTGGTAATCTTTTCCCTCAATCTCAAGAGTTTCGGTAACTTCTTTTCCCTTAGCTCTTACTGCGCGCTCTAATAAGTTTGAATCTTGGCGCAATTTTAATTGTAAATTGCTATTTGGCTGTAGGGCTGTTGCTAAGTCAAAGTTGCCATTGGATTCAATAGTAAAAACAGCACTGTAGTCTCGATCGACTGCTATTCCTCTCGAACTTCTTCCTCCATTAACTAAAGAAAACATCCCTATACTCACAAGTCCTAAGACTGGAACAAATGCACAAGCGAATAAGCTTAGGGAGCATTTTTTGGCGATCGACAACCCAGAAAACCATCTCCCTACAGAAGAGTTATTGCTAGTTTGCTCTAAATTATTATCTAATGATTGCGGTTCTGGTAATTTACCATTGGAGTTAGATTCAATTTCCGAGCGCGATACTAGTTCTTGAGGAGGTGCTTCCCCCAAGTTGTAATCGATTAAATCTTTTTTAGTTGTTTTGTATGGCAAGTTATTTGTTTCTCGCCCCAATTGTTCGTCATCGTAAGCTCCCGAAGAGTTATTAAATTGATTGCTCATTAAGTAAGTACCTCTTAACAGTTATCAGTTATCAGTTATCAGTTATTAGTTATCAGTTGTCGTAATAGGCTTTGTGTTTACTGATAACTGGTAACTGATAACTGATTTAAAGCGTGCTTTAGAAATGCTCCCTCTCAAGAGCTACAAATGTTTTCAGTAGCAACTTGGGTATCAATTATAAGCAAGCTGGCGGGTCTGCGGCTATCTTTTATAACTTCAAGCTATAAATATTACTTTGCTATCTATATTTGCCAATTCCCAATCTCCAATTAATTATAAGTAGGCAAGACCTTACAGAAATAGTTTAAGTTTCTTTATTTGCGTGTAAATGAGAACAATTGAGGATGGCTTTTGGCTCTAAAACCAGTAATATTTCATTATCTTGGGGAATGCAGCCTCGTAAGTAGGGAGTTAGATGAGAAGGCACTGTACCCTGAGATGACTGGATTTGCTCTTTGGTAAACCTTATCGTTCCTTTTATTTGCTCTACAACTAACCCTAAAGCGTCATTGTCTACCTGCAAAATCGCGATATGGTAATTCTGAGCGCGAATTGGCACATTCGATAGTTGCAATAATTGAGCTAGATCCACAACCCAGAAGACGCGAGAGCGTTGATTGAGGAATCCTAGGATAGATTTGGGCATATTGGGCATGGGAGCTATCCGTCTGGATGGGAGCACCAAAACTTCCTGAGCGCATTCTATTGGTAAAACTGCTGGTGTTTGTCGATCGAGTTGTAGCTTTAGATAAGCATCTCCGCTACTAATTTCCTTCGACTGGTTTTGCGATTTAGTTGTCGTTGGATTATCCATGCTAAATATCTATAGACACACCGATTTTACAGCTCTAATTAATTCTTCCCTAGTAAATGGTTTAGTAATATACACGTCAGCTCCTTGTCTCATGCCCCACAACCTATCCAAAGCCTGATTTTTAGAAGTACACAAAACAATAGGAAGCTTTTTAGTGGCAGGATTTTTCTTCAGACTGCGACACAATTCATAACCGTTCATTCCTGGCATTACCACGTCAGTAATTATTACGTCTGGCAAGTATTGTGCTGCTTTATTAAGAGCATCTTTGGCATTAGCGGAACTCATAACCGCATAACCATTTTCCCTTAAATAATTCATAATCAACTCTCTCTCTGAAGGAGTATCTTCGACTACTAAAACTGTTATCATGTAAATTTCCTCCCAACTTACATAAGAAAACGAGCGATTAAATATATTTTTATATTACCTATTTCCCTGCTGACTCGATCTGACAAAAATAATATAATGCCTAGAAACCACGAGAACACTTATAAGGTTTTCGTGATTTCTGCTAATTCTCAGAAACAAAGAAGAGAGCGGAATATATAAATTTTCTCTCGCCAATATCAACAAGTCAATAACTTTTTATAGGAGTTATTTTTATACTTTAATTTAAGTATTTGTAGACCATTTTAACTAACTGGGATCTGGTAAAAGGCTTGGTCATGTAGTCCGTTGCCCCTGCCAATCTTGCTTTAGCTCTATCTATTATGCCTTTATTCCCAGTTACCATGATAATTGGTTTGGTTTTAAAGAGAGAATGGTTTCTCACCAAACGACATAATTTATAGCCGTCTATTGTTGGCATTCCTACATCTAATAGAATTAAGTCTGGTTGAATGCGAATAATATCTCTTAAAGCTTTAACCGGATCCTTAATTGCAAAAATTGAGATGGATTCATCGGCAAGAAATCTGTTAATTTCTTCGAGAATTGTAGGGCTGTCATCTATACAAGCGATTTTATACTTTTGACCAGATGCAGTTCTCCCTCGATCGGGGGGAAGAGTATTTTCTTGTGGCGCTGTTTCTTTGATTTTTACGCTAGAATTTGTCCGATCGCTTTGATTTGGCTGAGTTGGAGCTTGTTTTGGCGGTGTTTTTGGTGGTGTTGTGAAGTTCGTTTTTTGATAACTGGGATATATTCTAGGTAAGCGATCGAAGGGAGGTCTGGGGTTTCTTAAAATAATAATTCCGGTCTTGATCAGAGGATAGAGGTTTGTAGCTAATTGCAGTTCGTCTTCATCTAACAAAGAAGCCAATTGCCGAAAATTAAACCCTCTTAAAATCTTAGTTAGCTTTTTCTGTACTTCCTGTGGAACTTCCTTATTTTGCTGATTTTGACTGAAAAAATAAGGTCTTTGATAAGGAGACCAAATTTTAGGCGATAAAGCTTGCCAACCTTGCATTTTTTGGCTACATTCTTTTATTAAAGACTTCCACTCTAAATGAAAATGATTCGGTATTTCTTCGTAAATAGAAACAAAGCTATATTGACCTTTTTGTAAGAATAAGTAGCTTTCAAAAACTTCTAGTGCTATTGTCTTTATTAATTTAGCTATCTCTGGAAGAGCGAGATATTCTTTTTCTAAGAGCCAACAAATAGCTTGGTAATCCGAGTATATTTCTGAAGTTTTAGAAGATTCTTCTGGATCGAAGTTTAATCTGACCTGGGTGCGAGTTGCACTATTTATTTTAGAAGCTGTGTTGCTCAAACGACGTAAGTGACGGTCTAGTCTTTCAAAAGGCTCTATAGAATTTGTAACGTAGATTAATTTTCCTCGATCGAAATAAAATAGCCAATCTAAAGAATTACTAATAACTTTTAAATAACCGTTAGCTTTTTTACTAGATTCAGCTCCAAAATGCAATAATTCTATTGGATTTAAATCTTCAATATTTTTAATTTGATTATCTCTAATTACTTGGTTCATCCTGGAGCCCTCTGATATCATCATATTACGATCGCGGTTGTTTAATTACTCCTAGGCAATTTATGTATTTTTATTATATAAAAACAAAATACGGTATTACATAATATCATAAAATGGTCGAAAGTGGCAAAAGTGAGAACATTTACAGAATAATTACTTAAAAAAAAAAGGGCTTTTTGGCTCTTTAGTTAACCATTCTTATCTAAGATATCTTAGATGAGAATGCTGCCGAATTATAAAAATCGTCATTGTTTGCTGTATCCAAATAATATAGACTATTGAGCTAGGAAAAACATATGAGTAAATTTGTATTTGTTACTGGGGGGGTTGTTTCGAGCATTGGTAAAGGAATAGTAGCTGCAAGTTTAGGTAGATTGCTCAAGTCCCGCGATTATTCTGTATCAATTCTCAAGTTAGATCCCTATATTAATGTTGACCCTGGAACGATGAGTCCTTTTCAGCACGGGGAGGTATTCGTTACAGATGATGGCGCAGAAACAGATTTAGATTTAGGACACTACGAACGTTTTACCGATACTTCCATGTCCCGTCTCAATAGCGTGACCACTGGCTCAATTTATCAAGCAGTGATCAATAAAGAACGTCGGGGAGATTACATGGGAGGAACAGTTCAAGTCATTCCTCACATTACTAACGAGATCAAGGAAAGAATCCACAGAGTTGCTAAAAACACTTCCTCTGACGTAGTTATTACCGAAATTGGCGGCACAGTAGGAGATATAGAATCCCTGCCTTTTCTCGAAGCTATTCGGCAGTTTCGCAAGGACGTAGGACGTAACAATGTAGTTTACATGCACGTTACTCTAATTCCTTGGATTAGAGCGGCTGGGGAAATGAAAACCAAACCAACTCAACATTCAGTAAAAGAATTACGCTCGATCGGCATTCAACCAGACGTTTTAGTATGCCGCAGCGAACGTCCCATTACTTCAGGAATTAAAGAAAAACTCTCTGCTTTTTGCGACGTACCCGAAGAGTCAGTGATTACTGCACCAGATGCTAATAGCATATACGAAGTCCCTTTGATTCTGGAAAAAGGAGGACTGGCACAGCAAACCCTAGAATTGCTACAGATGGAAGCGCGACAGCCAGACCTGCGCCAATGGCAAACTTTAATAGAGAGAATGAATTCTCCTACAGGTGAAGTAGAAATCGCGATCGTCGGTAAATACGTACAGTTGAGCGATGCTTATTTATCGGTAGTAGAAGCTTTAGGTCACGCAGCGATCGCCATCGATAGCGAGGTTAAGTTGCGTTGGGTCAATGCTGAAGACATAGAAGCTAAAGGTAGCGAAACCTATCTTGGCGATGTCAGCGGCGTTATTGTTCCTGGTGGTTTTGGCATTCGCGGTATTGTGGGCAAAATTGCTGCCATTGAATACGCTCGCAAACAAAACATCCCCTTTCTCGGCTTGTGTTTGGGAATGCAGTGCGCTGTAATAGAATGGGCGCTAAATGTAGCTAAATTGGAAGGCGCTAATAGTGCTGAATTTGACCCCCATACTCCCCATGCTGTCATTAACCTCTTGCCAGAACAACAGGACGTGGTAGACTTGGGCGGAACCATGCGTCTGGGTTTGTACCCCTGTCGCCTTACAGAAAATACCCTAGCCCATTCTCTGTACCAAAAAGAAGTTATTTACGAACGTCACCGTCATCGGTACGAATTTAACAACGCTTACCGCAGTTTATTTCTAGAAATGGGCTACGCGATCGGCGGTACTTCTCCTGACGGGCGTTTGGTAGAAATGATTGAATTGCCAGATCATCCTTTCTTTATTGCTACCCAGTTTCACCCCGAATTTCGCTCTCGTCTCAGTAAATCCCATCCCTTATTCTTAGGATTTGTTAAGGCAGCTCAAGAAAAAAAGGAGAATGTCATATCTAGCTGCCAGAAGAGCGAAACTCAACCAGAAAATAAGCTGGTTTCTGTATCTGAAACCTCCTCAAACCAATCCCTCTCTCTAGAAAAATAAGTACGATCGGAAACACAGAAACTCAAATTTTTGTGTTTCCAAGCGCTCCTTATTTAATCATCTAGTTAAAAACTTGTTCGTCTATTGATACTATCTTGATAAGTGATAAATAAATCATTGGTGAATCAAATGAGTGAATTAATTGCGATCGCCTACGATGATGAATTCAAAGCCCAAGAAGTTCGCTTGACCTTAGCTAGACTGCAAAAAGAACATCTAATTGAACTAGAAGATGCGGCTGTTATTATTAAAACTGAAGACGAAAAAGTTAAGTTAAATCAATCTATCAATTTGGCAGAAGCAGGAGCAGTGAGCGGCGGCTTCTGGGGTCTGCTAATCGGGACTTTGTTTTTTGTCCCTCTATTTGGCGCAGCAGTAGGAGCAGCAACTGGTGCTATTTCTGGAGCCTTAAGTGATATAGGCATTGACGATGATTTTATGCGAGAGTTAGGCGAAACTTTACAACCTGGGTCTTCGGCTTTGTTTATTCTGGTGCGGAAAGCTACACCCGATAAAGTTCTAGAACAAGTGAGTAAGTACGGCGGCAAAATATTGCGCACATCCCTGACTAAAGACAAAGAAGATCAACTGCAGGAAATTCTTTCTAATCGAGGTCTAAAAACACAATGAGATAATTTGGCAAAAACCTGGGAGTAATCCTGACAGAGCTAGCTACAACGCCCTCTATACCTCCATCAAAGATTGTTAGGATTGCTTTTCGCTTATTGTATAAAAATTCGTCATCTGAGTGACATTATTATCTTCTTTTTAAGAACAAAAGTATTGTAATACATTAGTTCTACTAAATTGATAAACTTAATTTTATTTCGCTCTGTCTTTGAGGACAGGGCTTTACCTCACCTTCGGTCAAATCTTTACAATTAGGATCTTGACAAAACTGCCTACCTTGCTAATAAATATAGTAGCTATTAGATTTAGTCAATTATAGTTCGAGAGGCGATCGCTATAAAAATTAAAAATACTCCTAAGCTCCGCTAAACTTAAACTACTCAAAGCAAAATAAACTAGCATTATTTATTGGGAATATCTATTTCAAACAATCCTCCTGCAAGATATAGCAATGCTAAATTATTTGCCACTCAGATGAATTACTCGAGCAAAATAGACACTTCGCACTCTATCTTAACAAGCTGAGCGATAAAATCAAAGTAAAGAAAAAGAACAGGCGATCGCAGATCTAAATTAAAGAAGATCTAGGCATACTGAAAAAAGAACGATCTAAACCATTAAAACCATGAAGCAAAAAAAATCCAGATATTACGAGGAAGATTCGGCATCTTATCAGTCTTCCCAAGGCAGCAAAGGCCTCTTTGATTACGCTAAAATAGCAGCTTTTGGGGCAATTTTTATTTTCGGATTAGTAGTTGGAATTATATTCACCTCCGGAAACACAGTTAACGCGAGTAATATGGAGTCGAGCATTGCACTCGACCAAAAAGCCCCCAATGCAGTTCTGTGTCAGGAGTTTGGAGCTAGCGCCATGGTAACAGATATGCGCGTATTTGTGACCTTAAGACCTTTTAATGTCTTCGTAACTCAGCCAACTATGACCCCAGGTTGCGTCGTGCGTCACCATAACGCAGGAGTTTTAGAAAAGAAAGGAATAGTAGACTCTCAAACAGTTGACAAGTGTACCAGAAGAATGAACACTTTAGGCTACACAGACAGCCCCGACGGCAAACCTCAAGTTAGTTGCGTTTATAAAAATGACTCTGCTGCCAATCTTTTCTTAACCAAAGAAGAGGCTGCTTCTCTGGGCTCCCATTCTGATATTTACTAAAACAGAAAAATATTAACAAACCGCCAAAAAGATTGAAATAACAGCAAGCGCGATCGAGGAGTGAACGGTTAAATGTGTGGAATTGTTGGCTACATCGGTACTCAAGCGGCTACAGAAATTTTAATGGCAGGATTAGAACGCCTAGAATATAGGGGTTATGATTCTGCTGGAGTAGCTACAGTCTGGGAAGAGAATATCCACTGCACTAGAGCCAAAGGTAAATTAAACAACCTGCGGGAAAAACTCCAACAGCAAGTAAACCCTTCCAAAATTGGTATCGGACACACTCGTTGGGCAACTCACGGGAAACCAGAAGAACATAATGCTCACCCCCATTCGGATATGAATTGTCGAGTGGCAGTAGTGCAAAATGGAATTGTGGAAAATTACCTAGAGTTGCGCGAGAAACTAGAAAGCAAAGGTTATAAATTCCATTCTGACACGGATACAGAGGTAATTCCCAATCTCATCGCTCAATACTTACCCGAAGTGCCAACTGATTCTTTGACCTACAACACTCCTCTATTAGAGGCGGTGCGACAGGTAGTAAAGCAACTAAAAGGGGCGTTTGCTCTAGCTATTATTGGCGCTGAATATCCCGAAGAAATAATTGTAGTAAGACAGCAAGCTCCTTTGACAATTGGTTTCGGACAGGGAGAATTTTTCTGCGCTTCTGACGTTACCGCCTTTTTGCCTTATACTCACACGGTGCTGACTCTAGAAAATGGGGAAATAGCAAGGCTGACTCCTATGGGGGTTGAGGTATATAATTTGCAGGGCGATCGAATGCGAAAATCCCCCCGCACTCTCAACATCAACCCGATGTTGGTTGAAAAACAGGGTTTCCGTCACTTCATGCTCAAGGAAATTCACGAACAACCAGCGGTAGTGAGAACTTGTTTAGAATCTTATCTCAATCGGGATTGG
>JAAUYD010077754.1_pt1 | contig 12459 bp, 8 predicted proteins | sample 7278101 | NCBI WGS metagenome assembly JAAUYD01 (sample SAMN14350128, study PRJNA611818) | marine sediment metagenome | isolation source: surface marine sediment (0.6m) | place: French Polynesia: Moorea | collected 2018-08 | reverse complement strand
GTCTCAATTTGATTCTGAGCAAAATCTTCCAGAACCATCTTTTGAACCACCTAATAAACAGGGAGGTTGGCTATGGTTGTTTTTTGCAGTTCTCATAGTAATGAGTGGAGGTGCAGCCTTAGGACTTTTAATGAGTCCACAACATCAAATATCATCACATACTAACAATACAATTAAAGCCAAACGAGTTAAAATATCAACAGTTGGAGTTGGTACAATTGAGGAAAGTTCTGATTATATTGCTAGCTTAGAACCTTTAAATTCAGTTACACTCCAACCAAAAATTCAGGGTAAAGTCACCCATGTGTTTGTCAAATTGGGAAATCCGATTAAAGCCGGTGGTGCAATTATACAAGTCAATTCCCAAGGGGAAGAATCAACGGCTATTATCGATGGCTACTATCAAGCAAAGCAAGATTTAGATAATGCCCGTGGTATACTCCATAATTTAGAGACACAAAGGTCATCATACCTGGCTAATGCTCAATTAAATCAACAACAATACCAGAGGTATTCTCTTTTAGCTGCACAAGGTGCTGTATCTCGACAAGCCAGGGATGAATATGCCGATAATTTGGCTGCCATGGAAACAAGTTTAGGAGCAATTGATGCCAAAATTCAAGCCCAGCAAGTAAGAGTATTACAAGCAGAACAAGCTTTAAAACAGGCTTATCAATTGACTCAACAACCAAGTAATATTCAGCGTTATAAAATTACGGCTCCTTTAACTGGCACAATTACTAATATTCCCATCAAAGTTGGAGATAATATTAATACTTCGACTCAAATAGCCACAATTACTCAAACTCAACCTGTAGAAATTACAATCAATGTTCCTAAAAAAATGAGTTCCCAATTACGTAAAGGGATGCCGGTGGAAATAATAGATCGACAAGGGAATAAATTAAGTAAAACTAGGGTATATTCAATTACTAATAGGAAAAATGATCCTGAATTTATAGTTGTCAAGGCTCTATTAAAAAATAGTAAGTCCCGGGTGGGTATAAATCAACTTGTCCGTGCTAGATTAATTTTTAAACAAAGACCTGGAGTTTTGATTCCCACTACTGCAATTTTTCGTGTTGCTGAAGAAAATTTTGTTTATGTTGTGGATACAATGAAGGTGACGGGGGAGAAATCCCAATTAATTGCTAGGCAAAGACGGATTCAATTAGGAAATATCAAAGGTAATAATTACCAGGTTTTAGGAGGATTACAACCAGGGGAAAGAATAGTGGTATCGGGTTTACTAAACTTAAGGGATGGTGACAGAATTATTCCTCGATAAATTGCATTTTATCCACTATGCCATGCTTGCCAAAACATATAAACTGATAAAATACCTAGGAGGCTACGAAAGGCAATACTGACTATTTTATCTGGTAACTTGGGTAAGAAACGGGTACTAATTTGGGCTCCTAAGAATCCTCCCAAGCCAAGAATTAATCCCTGTACTAATAGAATATTGCCACGTAGGGCATGGCCAGTACTAGCAGAAATGGCTGTAATCACAATTACACCCAAACTAGTTTGAATGGCAACTTTAATCGGTTCCTTGAGCAATAACATTTGTAGTGGCACCATAATAACCCCACCACCCACACCAAACAAACCTGCTAGTACCCCTGCGGCTCCACCAGTAACTATGCGAGCAATGTGGGGATGAATGGTTGGTTGTTGGTTTGGCGCTTCTGTTTCTGTGAGGATTAAGCGTTTACGCCATGCGACTAAAAGAATGTTTAGTAATAGCAGGAAACCAAAAGTAATCAGTAATACCTTTGGGAAAAATATACTGGCTAAATAAACCCCTATTTGAGCTGTAAATAAAGCTGGTAATCCCAGCAACATTACCCGCTCTAAACTAATAAACCCCATGCGCCAATTTTGAATAGTGCCAGAAGTAGCTGTAATAATGATTGCTAAACTACTGGTGGCAACTGCCTGTAAAGGTGGATATCCCAAGGCAACTTGCATGGGTACTAACACTGTACCGCCACCAATCCCCAAAAATCCAGCCAGAATACCGGAAAATAAACCGCCAAAGACCAAAAAATGCCAATTTTCCATTAGTTTAGTTATTCGTTACCAATTATTTTGCACCGAATTTAAAATTTAAAAAAGTCTGTTTGCGTAGCGTTCGGTGCAGGGTAGACTCCGAATTTATTTGTGGAATAAATCCAAAATCTAAAATGATTTGACAAGCTCCTGACTTTAGCCATGGGATGAATCTAAAATCTAAAATCGTTCGACGGCTCGACTGAGCTTCGCCGAACGTCTGAGCTCACGACGAAGTCTAAAATCCAAAATTGATTAACCTTCCCCCTGTTAATATCTAAAACAACAGGGTACCTTTAGGCAAGATGGATTTGGCAAGGATTCCATGAACGCCCTTTTGGGGGCTGTTGACGGCTTGGGTGATATGGAAATTTACTGCTAAACTACACAATACATAGGCCTCTTCAGCAGATAGTTGGGCAAACTGGACTAAAAAAGCGATCGCATTTTGCACGGCCATTGCCAAAGCTGCATCCAAAGTTTCACCAAATCCCATTGTGATGATATCAGTTGGAGTTTCAGCAATTGGTGTTTTCAGTTGCAAATCTGGGCGTAGGGTAAGCTCAATGGTGCCATTCATGGAAGTTTCGATGGCAGTTACATTTACTTCCCCATCCCCCTGGGCTGCATGTCCATCACCAATGGAAAATAATGCACCGGGAACAAACACAGGTAAAAATAACCTAGAACCCGCTTGTAAGTGGCGATTATCCATATTCCCACCATAACATCCAGGGGGAATAGAAGAGCGATCGCTCTGGGGGGTAGCCACACCGAGAATCCCAAAAAATGGTTGCAAGGGAATTTTAATACCGCTACCTATGGGAAATTCCGCAATTTGATTTTCTAAATCCAGGGGGATAAATCTCAAAGCTGATTGAGTAAACTTATGGGGTAAGGTTCCCCAACCCCGGCGAATGGCATTGAATCCTATGGGTAAACTGGGGGTAATAGTCTCTAATTTGACTTCTAACACATCTCCTGGTTTTGCCCCTCGAATATAAATTGGTCCTGTAAGTAAATGGGGTCCCCCTGCAACTTTTTTTTCTGGTGGCAGATGTTGGCAAATGTCAATTAGTGCTGGGGTGAGAAATTCAGGTGGTGCTTGTTCATACACATAATAACCAGTGTAAGTTTCCACATTTACTTTATCCCCAGAGTCTATTGTCAATATTGGTTCTAATAGATGGGAGAATCCACCCACATGTACGGTTTGTTTATTGGCATGGAGAATATGATCAGCCATGGCAGTTATCTATGATTATTTTTTGGCAGCATGCCAAATTTTGGCATAAAAATAATAACTTGTAGCACAGGCATCCTTATCTAACCCATAACCCTCGGTGAATTAATGTGGTGGAGTAGTAGTACTCGATCGCATTAATTTTGACAAGTCGCGGTGTGAGCAATCCCCGACTTCTTAAAGAAGTCGGGGATCTGTGGCTCCTCGTAATTAAACCGAACTACGTAAACTTATATAAATAGGAAGAAGTTATACAGCCCATGAAACGAGATAATTTAGTGATACATATTATGGCTGATTTGTACAGTGCATAACTTCTAATAAATAATAAAGTACCAGAAATGCGTTGAAAATAAAATTGTAGTATAAAGGAAAACTATAATGACGGAAACGACGATTGATAATCAGCAGAATCCGACTTGGGACAACGCAATTAAGAATTTCTTTACACCGATTGATATTGCCTGTATGAATGGGCGTGGACTCGATCTAAGTGATTACCAAACGGTGAAAGAGAATGCCCAGGATATTGCCAGGTCCGTCGAATCTGGTCGAATGCCCCCTGGTAATCCCTGGTTACCTGCAAAAATAGAAACATTCAAACTCTGGGTTGCCAATGGAGCACCTAAAGGTGAAGCTTCTCCTACTAATCCTGATGATGAACAACCAGGATGGCATCCAACCAATGCTCCTAATGCAGGATCTCGCTACGATGATATCTGGTTCATTTCTCCCGAAGTTGGTTGGGCTGTCAACAGTGACGGTTTAATTCTACATACGGAAGATAGCGGAGTTACTTGGACCCAGCAGTTCCGCACCCCTATAGTCGGGACAAGGGCAGTTTACCTGCGGTGCATTACCTTTGGAAATAGCCAAACAGGTTGGGTAGGCACCCTCACAGAAAACTATCGGATGTTTCAAACCGACAATGGTGGTATCAATTGGAAATTCGTCACGAATCTACCAGACAATGCACCTCTTGCCATTTGTGGTTTGTATGCAGTCAACGAATCAGTAGTTTACGCTTCAGGTAGCAACTACCCCTATAAACGCTACCCAGCACGAGTGATGAAAACTACAGATGGAGGCAAGACTTGGACTGCTATGGAAATGGGAGAACAAGCCTCTAATCTAATTGATATCTTCTTCTTCGATGAGAACCATGGATTTGTTGTTGGCGGTTACTCTGACAAGGAGGACCCCGATCCTGAAAAAAATATTCCTGATTACTCTGATGTTGTTCCTGTTGTTTTATACACTGAAGATGGTGGTAATACTTGGGTTAACCGAGTTGCTAACTTGACCTTTGAGCCTGGAGAATGGGGATGGAAGATTTACTTTGTTAACCAGAATGTTGGTTATGTCTCACTGGAGAGTTTCAATCGTGGAGCAGTGCTAAAAACGACGGATGGAGGACAAACCTGGATCCGTCTACCAATTGACGATCCACAGGGGAATGCCAATCTCGAAGGGGTAGGCTTCATTACCGAGGATCGTGGCTGGGTTGGTGGTTGGGGAAGTGCTGACTTTACTGCTGGTTACACTAGTGGGACCATAGATGGAGGAATTACCTGGGTGGATGCCAATCAGGTGGGGCGATTTATTAATCGTTTCCGTTTTATAGGTGATCCAGTCACCATAGGTTATGCTTGCGGGCGGACGGTGTATAAATACAATCCAGAAGGGGATGCAGTGGTAACTCTGCCACGGTTAACAGATGGGGCTTTAACTCCAACGGATCAAATTCTCAAAACTCTGAGCTTACAACGATTTGAGAATACAGCTAAGTTTGATATTGTTTTGCCGGAAGGAACCAAACATGCCTGGCTACATATCTGGAATCGATTTGGAGCGGAAGTTCGTCTACTTCTCAACGAAGCTAATCCTACCCCCGGTGCTCGCACATTAATTTGGGATGGGTTAGATGATAACGAGCAAGTGGTTGCAACGGGAATCTATATCTTCCGACTAACGGTGGATAATACTGCTGATAGTGGCAATTTCTACCTTGAGCAGAGAGTATAGGCTCTTAACTTGCACATTTTATAACCCTTATATAGCAGGGTTTTCAGCCAAACAATTTTGACGAGTCGCGGGTGTGAGCGATCCCCGACTTCTTTAAGAAGTCGGGGATCTGTTGCCCCTGGTGAACTAATGCGATAAATTGACATTCTCCCCACGCCTATTTGAGGAATTGTATCGCTCTACATAAATAATTTATAGATACAATAAAGATATTACTGAATTTGGAGATAAATTGTCATTTTTAGCGCAATTTATTTAAGCACAGAATTTCAACAAATGCTTGATTTTACTAGTGCTAAGTAAGTTAACGTTATGACAAATTGTCGTGATGGCAAAGCAAAATTTATCCCCATGCATGCAACGCCAAAATCAATGATTGGGGATTGACAATAGATAGAAATACGATTTGTAAAAAAAATATCGATAAATTCACAAATATTGATTTTAGATCAATAATTAAAGGATAACTAAAATGAAAACAGATTACCTGATCCTAGGCAGTGGCTTATCAGGATTAGTCTTTGGATCTCTGATGGCCAAATCCGGTAAAAAAGTTCAAATATTAGAAGTGCATGAACATCCAGGTGGCTTTGGCCACACGTTCATGATGGCAAAAAAATATAAGTTTAATGCCCAATTACATTATGTTTGGGATTGTGGTGAAGGATACACGGTAAACCGAGTGTTAAAAAAACTCAATTTGGATCGAACAGTCACCTTCGAGCGATATGATCCCGATGGATTCGATCGCATGATAATGCCAGGATATTCACTGAAAATTCCTTCAGAATCTGAGGAACTTATCCATCGCTTGTCTGAACTTTTTCCCCAGGATGCTCATCAGATTCGTAAATTTGTTTTAGAAGTAAAGAAGACTAGGGAAGGACTGAAAAAATTATCTCCTCCTGTGAATCCTGCTGAATTAATCCAACATTTTGGGGAAGTTTCCTGTGCTGTCATGTACCTTTATAGTACCCTTCAGGATGTTTTTGATAAGTTCAATTTGCCTGTTGAAGCACAAACACTTTTAGCATTACAATGGCCTGATTTTTTGTTACCTCCAAATCAACTCTCTTTTTACGCTTGGGTGATTTTGTTTTCAGGGTATCAAGAAGGTGCATTTTATCCCACAAAACATTTTGAATTTGTGATTAACTCTTTAATCAAAGTGATTGAAGACAATGGTGGTGAGGTGATTCTCAATCATGAAGTAACTAACTTTATGGTCACAGATAAAGCAGTAACCGGAGTCAAAGCAGTAAATCAGATTACCCATGAAGCACGTGAATTTACAGGTGAAACTATTATTTGCAACATAGACCCCAAAAAAGCTGCCCAGATGATTGGCATTGATCAATTTTCCCCCAAGGTACGCCGCCAGCTCAATTACGATTATTCCCCTTCAAATTACATGGCTTACTGTGTTGTGAAGGATATTGATTTGCGGGACTATGGATTTGGTAAATGGAATACTTTCCATACGGGACATAGGAATTTGAATCAGGCATTTACTCAGATGTATAAAAACCATGATTATTCAAATCCCAGTTTTGCAATTACAACACCTACTTTACTGACAGAAACCGAACGGGATTGTCCAGATGATTGTCAAATTATCGAGTTTTTAACTGTTGCTAATTACGCTTATTTTAAGCAACTGCAAGATACAAGCCGAAAGGCTTATAATCAGAAGAAAGAAGAGATTTTGAATTATATTTTGGATGTGGTAGAAAAACATTATATTCCGAATTTGAGAAAATATATGGTTTTTAAAATCGCCGGTACCCCTACCACAAATGAAAGGTTTTGTTGGTGTCCCCATGGCAATTCCTATGGCTCCAGTCTTACACCTAAGAATATGGGACTTGGCAGATTAAATCATCTGACATCTTTGAAAAATTTCTATTTTTGTAATGCTTCATCTGGCTATCCTGGCTTTGCGCCTACATTTTGGACTGGAGCACTTTTGTATCAAAGATTATCCGGGGATGTGATTTTAGGAACGGCCTAAAAAGAATATAAAAACTCATTTGCTTAGAGCATACTGATTGGGCAAAAGGATATGAAAATAGCAATTATTGGAGGCGGTGCCAGTGGTATGGTTACAGCATACCTACTGGATAAAAAGGGTCATCATGTTACGGTTTTTGAAAAACAACCTATTTTAGGTGGGCATATTCGCACATTAAATAAAAATATTCAACCCAATCACTCTGACTGCAAACATTTATTAGAAGGTGGTGTCCTGGAATTTCCAGCTAAGTTTGACAATTTCTTAAATTTAATGAAAGAACTGGAAGTTGAATTAGAACCCGTCAATATTGGTTCAGGGTTGTTTCTCAAAGATGGTCGTCATTTTCTTTCTGGTGGAAATATCCAAAAAAATTTTACAGGAATTCAACGTGTATTTGAATATCTTAGACTTGATACTCTGTATGCCCGTTCTGCTGGATTTTGGGTAAAAATGCGCTTTGCCCAAATGGAAGATTTTTATAATCAGCCCATGTCTCGATATTTGAAACGCCAGTGCATCCGCAATTGCTGGCTAAAACTGTTGACAATGTACAGTTATTCTATGCCATTTGAATTAATCGATAATTTTCCCGCAGAATTAGCGATTCCTGCCCTAAGAGATTATATATTTGTTAAATGGTTCAGAATTAAAGGTGGGGTGTATTCCTATATTGAAAAAATTCTTGATCGCTTCCAGGGTGAAGTATTTTTGAATGTAGAAATTGCCAAAATTTTGAGAAAATCTGATGGTGTTAACATCTATTTATTGGATGGGGAAGCACAGACATTCGATAAAGTTGTGTTTGCTACACCACCCGATCAAGTAATGAAATTATTAGCCAATCCGACAAACGCAGAAATCAAACGGTTTTCACCATGGCAAAAAAATCAAGCAACAACAATTATGCATGCAGATACTTCCATGTATGCCAGATATGGTATCAAGAAATTTTCGGAATTTGATTTTTTCCAAACAAAAAGTGGATGGGGATATAATGCCTACCTAAATCAGCTTTGTGGCATATCATCATCCCTTGAATATAGTTTGGCATTTAACCTAGATAGTTTGATTGCGAAAGACAAAATTATCCACATTCAAGAACATCACACACCTCTCTACAATGTTGAGGCTTTTAGGTACAGAGACGAAGTTGTTAGTACCAATGGTGAGAATAATACTTATCATGCGGGAGCTTACCTAGGAGATGGCTTGCATGAAGGGGCGATTGTTTCTGCAATTCGAGTTGCAAAATTGATTGATGTTGAGGTTTGATTTTAACTATAGCGTTTCTTAGTCTACTGAGGTACACCTATATATTTTCCATCCAGGTAATCAAAAGTAATCATGGGTTAAAGCGTACCTCACCAGGGTAAGAATTGCTATAAACGGCATTTCCTTCATAAAAAATACTGATATAGCACTACGAAATGAGGGTGTGGACATTTCTAAATCCAGCAAACCCTTTGATAGTATACTGTTCCCTGTTCCCTGTTCCCTATTCCCTAGGGCGTAGCGCCATAATACAGCTAGATAATACTTCAATTTTGGGCATCCTATATATTAGATGTTGATTTTGAGGATACTAGCTATGCCTAGTTTAATTTTTGCTACCCAATCTCCCAGGGGAAAAACAAATAAAACTTCCCAGGAAATTCCTGCTAGCAATGATTTTATACCTCAAGCTATTGTTGCGACTTCAGGGGTACTAACAATAATAATTATTGTTTTGGTTGTTTATGGAAATATTCAGGTAAAAAAGCTGAAGAAAAAAATTAAATTTGAACAATTTAAGACAAAGGAACTAGAGAAAAAAATTAAATTAGCCTTAAATACAATTCGCAAAATGGAAACTAATCCCGATTTAATTCATTCACGGGAATTCAATCTCGATTATTTACGAATGCGAATGTTAGAAGAGGTGTTTCATTTTGCAATTGTTAATCAGATAAAAATCAAACTCAAAGAACAGATATCTCAAGTTTTGCGTGCCAGTCAAGCTCAGGAAGGTGTGGTTGGTATTGCCAGTAATTCTGGTCGTCAAATCAATACTACTTTTGACGTTGAATATGAAACAGGCTCACCTCCTAATGTTTCTAAAAGAATATTATTTAGAATTCAAGTTAGGTTAATGAAGTTACCAACACAAACTACTTCTGCTACTATTAGTCAAATCATTGATTGTGTTGAGACTTATCTGAGTCCTGAAGATGAGCAAGATACTTGGCAGCCTACAATTCAAGGCAGAATTGTTTATATGCACTGGGATCAAAAGGCTAAACCTACACCACTATTGGTTTTAGAACAAACCAATGAAGGAGTAAATGTCACTTTTCGTACTAGTCGGAAAACAAGTAATGTTGCCAACAAGAAAGCAAGTTTATTTAAAAAATAAAATCTAGTTCATGAATATCGATATATAATACACGGATAATAATATTACTGACAAAAAATCAGAGTTAATCTACATTAAAAATTATGGGTATAAACTAAAATAAATTTAACTACAAAATCCAATGGAACAGTTGATTTCTATTGTTATTATATAGTAATTCTAAATCATTTGTGAAAAGTTAGATCCCCGACTTTTGAGAAAAGTCGGGGATCTGAGCCTCTCCATTTTTACAAATCAAATAGGACTGCTATAGTCAATTTAGGAATTAAATAGTTTTGCCAACTTAGCAAGAAAATGAGTGATTATTTGTAGCCCCAGACTCATTTGCAATTGCTTCATTGTGGGAATTGCGCACTAAACAACCATCTTCCATATCTACAATGCGATCGGCAATGTCTAAAATTCTATTGTCATGGGTTACCAATAAAATTGACGTTCCTTGCTCCTTAGCTAATTGTTGCATCAATTCTACTACATCACGTCCCGATTGTTTATCTAGGGCAGCTGTAGGTTCATCTGCTAATACTAGTGATGGGTGATTGACTAGAGCACGGGCAATCGCTATTCTTTGTTTTTGTCCCCCCGAAAGATTGTCAGGGAAAAAATCAACATATTGTCCTAAACCCACAGCTTCTAACATGGTTTTTGATTTAGAAACAGCATCGATTTGGGAAATTTCTGTTTCTAATTCAACTGCCATTTGTACATTTTGTCTAGCACTTAAAAAGCCTAGTAAGTTGTGAGCTTGAAAGATAAAACCAATATTACGTCTAATTTGTACTAGTTCTGTCTGGCTAGCTCCAAACAATTCCTGTCCTGATAATTTCAAACTTCCTTGCTGTACAGAACGTAAGCCACCAATCAAGCTCAATAATGTTGTTTTACCTGAGCCTGATGGTCCTGTCATGATGACAATTTCTCCAGGATTAATTTCCAGATTGATGTCAAATAAAATTTGTCTTTTGAGGTTTCCTTTACCATAATAATGGTTGAGGTTTTTAACTGAAATTACAGATTCTTGTGCCATCAAAATATTAGTTTTCATAGTTAATTACTTGCTATTAATGATATCCCTGTTTGCCTAATTTATTAATAAAAATATTTTTCATAATTATTACTATATTAATAGTGTATGATATATTTGCGGTACTCAAAATTACAAAAAATAAATCAATTATTAACAAGATTATTTGACTTTAAAAAATATCTGCCGGGTCAGCATAACGCAATCTACGCACGGCTATAGAACCAGAAATAAAACACATAATAATTGTCAACAGTAATACCATAAAAGCACGACTTAAACTCATGAATACTGGTAGAAGTGTTGCAGCTTTTGCACTTTCATACAAAAACAAACTAAAAATTACCCCTGGTATATATCCTAGTACAGCTAAAATCAAAGCCTCTTGTAAAATGACTGTTAATAAATACTTTTGTGTATATCCTATAGCTTTGAGAGTAGCATACTCAGTTAAATGATCTGCTACTTCTGTATACAGAATTTGATAAACAATTACTGTACCAACAATAAAGCCCATAATTGTACCTAAAGTGAAGATAAAACCAATAGCTGTACTACTTGCCCAAAAATTTCTCTCAAAATCAATATATTCTTGCTTTGTTAAAACTTTGACATCTTTGGATAAATATTTTTTTAACTGTTGAGCAACTAGTCGGGAATTTGCTCCCGGTTTTAATTTAATTAAACCAATATCAATTAAACCTCGCTGACGATGACTAAAGATGCGTAAAAAATTAACATCACTGGTAATTAAATTTCCATCTGCACCAAAGGATGCACCTAGGGTAAATAATCCTCCGACCTTAATTAATCTTCTCCTGACTTCAGCGGTAACCAGATCGCCTCGATCGAATTTAGCAGCAATAGGTCCATATTCTTGACGAGAAGAACGGTCATATAAAACGACATTTGGTAGTCGAGTTTTGTTTAAATTTTCTGCGATTCCTGGTAAATTTAAAATTTGATTTTTGGGATTAATCCCAATCACTAGTAAGTTACGGGGAATACCATTAACGGGATTTTTCCAACTGGTATAATCCAAATATATAGGATATACAGACTCAACTGCCTTTAAATCTCTGGCTTTATATAATCTCCGTTGAGAAAATCTTTTCATTGATAGTAAAGCACTAGATTTAGAATTAATTAAAACAATATCACCATTTAAACTGCTGTGAAAACGAACATTACTGTAATATAAAGAGTCTCTAAATCCCAATTGCATAAACATTAAAATATCAGCAAAAGCAATCCCTGCTAGAGCTACTGCTAGACGAGTTTTTTCACGTTTGATTTGTAGCCATGCTAAAGGTATTTTTTTGCCAAACATTTGCAAACTTTCCTGATTATGGATAAATAATTAACAAAAAATTAGATGAAAATTTGTATTAAGACTTTTGCATCGGTTAAACCTGCAACGCGATCGCTATCTTGAGGAGGTAGAGAAATTTTCACTTCTACAACTCTGGCATCTACATCCGCAGCTGGGTCATTGTTGAGTACATTTTTTTTGCCAATCTTTCTGCCAATTTCAGTCACATTTCCTTGTAACTCTCCACTAAAAGCACCATTCTCACTCGTAATTGTGGCTGATTGACCTAAACGCACTTTACTAATGCTATCTTCAGGAACCTCCGCTACCACAATCATTTGATCGGTGCGTCCAATTTCGGCGATTCCATTCGCTCCCATGGCTTCCCCAGCTT
>JAAUYD010020127.1_pt1 | contig 12459 bp, 9 predicted proteins | sample 7278101 | NCBI WGS metagenome assembly JAAUYD01 (sample SAMN14350128, study PRJNA611818) | marine sediment metagenome | isolation source: surface marine sediment (0.6m) | place: French Polynesia: Moorea | collected 2018-08 | reverse complement strand
TCACCCGGATACCGGTGCTGGTGCCGTTAAATCGCTTGGCATTCAGAACAACGCCGGTGATGTTGGTGGGGCAGTCGCTGCTGCAGACACCGTTGGCGCTGTTAATGGCATCTCCGTAAACGCCGACGCTGTTCTCATTGAGACGCCAATAGCCGATGGCGCTCTCTGGACAAACACCGGCATTTGCGGTTTGGGACAGCATCAGTCCGGCCAGTACAATAAACAGCATTAGAAATGGAGATAACGAGAAGTGTTTTTTCATGGCGCCTCACAGGACTTGTCGTCAGAGGGTCACCGGAGCCGGGTTGCCTGGCGTTGGCTCCAACCATTCCCAGGTCGCGGGGGATCGTTCGACAGTCGTTCCATAGCTCCGCCTGGTCACTTCCCCGATCGAACCTTCGAAATGGACGGGGGCTGACGTATATAGGCGGTTCGCATTTGTTGCGTCTTTCTCTGCCTCAGTAGAAACACTAGTGAGCGATTCTCTTAGAAGATAATCTGAATAGAGGATGAGCTACATAATATATTTACTGATTAAACGCTTCGTTTTTCCTTACTTTTTCCTTTCGCTGCCAAAGAGGCCATCTTTGCGAATGGCGGCTGAGCTGCATCTGGCCACCGATACCTTTCGGAGATGATTGACGATTAGCAATCGAGTGGATGGATGCAATCGATTCAAGGAAAGAGACGGATGCCTGGCGAATCATCAGCGAGCAATACGGTTGTGGTGGTCGGCTAGGACTGACTAAGTCCATCAATAAAGGCGATCAGCGATTCCTTCTGGGGTTCTGTAAGCTCAGTAAAGCTGACCCCACGCCGCCGCATACGATAGGCATCGAAGGGATAGTTCCGGATGAAATCGAAATCGTTCTTATTTTGGTAAGGTATTTTCTCCAGCTGAATTTCTCCGCTGACGCTCACGATGTTGAGGTAGGTTGATTCCAGAACTGCGTCCACATCCGCGGAATATATAAAGGAGAGGCCATCGGCACTTATGTCGAGAAGGTCACCAATGGGGTGGCGCCCTTCGGCGTTCTCTACCAGAAAGATCCCCTCTGGAATTCGATAGCGCCTGGTACCCCGTCTATCGACGTGCGATTCATGGATTGCTTCTGCCATAGTCATCTTTCTATTCCCACCTTCTTGTGGCAGTGCAGCTTCCGCGACCAACCGCCGCCAGTCCAAACCATCGGTCAGGGTAGTTCATCAGCACTGCTCGATCATTACAAATCTGCTCAGTCGGTTTCGAACTCAGCTCCACATTGAACATGACGCGGTAGAAGAAAATCTCCCTGAGTAGCCCTTATCCTAATCGCGACCGCCGACATCAACAATAATGGTTTCCCTTATTTGACCCCTATTTTTCCCTTAGCGAAATTACCATCCTACAGAAACACAAAGAGGCAGCCAAGTGATGACTGCCTCTTTACGTGAGCATACGTCAATGCTGTCGGTTGGAGCGCTAGCAGAAGTATTTCATTAGGCGGTTAAGCGATTTTCGTACCCACCGACGCCGGAGTGCCTGCCAGTGTTGGATGCGTGACCGAAATTGAATTCTGCGCCCCCTTTGCATTGGGGACAATATTTTCTGGGCACCCCCCTTCCGGTCCAAAACATGGTGACTCGGTGGGTCTTGCCGCATTTGGGGCATTTGCAGTCGATGGGGTAATCGCCATCCATATATTCCAAGAGGGAATCAGCTGTTAAAAGACTCTGTCGGATCTGGTCCAGCTTGATCACATTTGCTTCCATATCGAGACTCCTTGGGTTTTCAGCGTCATCGCCAAACCATCATGCAGAGCAACAACTTGCGAACGCCGAAATACTGAAAAGCTACCAGGAAAAGAATGATGTCCGCTCATCCAAAAGGGAGATTGGCGCCGTTGCACTCTACACTTAGCAACTTGCGTGCAAACTATTGGGAAAATCTAAAATTTTTTTATTATAATATTTTCAATAGGTTAAAAATGGCACTCCACACAAGCGCTAAATATGAGTAATTTTTTTCACATTTCCTGCTGAACTAAGGTACATAGTGTTACATACATTTCACATATCTCGCCTGGCAGCGGTTTCCCCCGGCAGCCGGTGAACTCGGCGTCGTAGCCATTAGTTTAAGGGGCGTTTTCCTGATGCGCTTGCCGCAGGGATGTCAGTAGGACGTAACCAAGAGTTGCCCGGGTGCAAGAGGCGCTATTGGATGCGCTGGCCCGGTATGCGAGCGGCTGCCGCGACAATTGCGCCATGGCGAGCCGGGCAGCGCGCCATTGATAGCCCCGGTCATCAGAGAAACCCCGAGCGCGTTCCATGACGCACCGTCGCTGGGCCTCAGGGCCGCGTCATACGGCGCTGGTAAGGATCAGCTTGATCGAACCCGCCCGACGTCCCCCACCAGCAAAACCGCCTTCTGCGACGGGCGTCGGCAGGTGGTAGCGGCCACAACCCTGAGCTGGCGCTCTTCGGCGATGCCGTTTTTCAAGACCATACTGGTCATGGAGCGGCGTTGGCGCTGGTTGCCTTACAGGACGTCGAACCACCAACGCCTTAGGATCTTGACCGGCCCCGTGGCAGCACCTGCCCAAGCATCGCGAACCAGGTCGTCGCGAAGCCTCATCCCCGCCCTAAATAAAGATCTAACAATCATTTCCAGCCTTTTTGCTTGACATCGCTTTCCAGCGACTGATATGACGGCCTTCAATACATCGTGAAGTGGAGCAACATGCGCAACAGCCTCAACATTATCGGCCTTATTATTATTCTCCTCGTAGGGCTCCTTATTAGCCACTACGAGGCGCGGGGGACGATAATGGTCTAAGGCAACAGCACACAGCAGAAGACACCGAATCCGTTATCAGCCCCCGGGGCCGATAACGGATTTTTTTTTAGTTCACCTTTAAGGAGTAGATCGTTCATGCACAGCGACACGGCAAAATCCGGAATCGAACGCGCCCCCCATCGCAGTCTGATGAAAGCCACAGGACTCACCGATGCCGAAATCAAACGACCGCTCATCGGTATCGCCAACTCCGCCAACACCGTTATTCCGGGTCACGTCCATCTGGGCACCTTGGCGGAAGCAGCCAAGGCCGGCATCTACATGGCGGGCGGCACCCCGATGGAATTCGGCGTCATCGGTGTCTGCGACGGCATCGCCATGAATCACATCGGCATGAAATACTCCCTGGGGAGCCGGGAACTCATCGCTGACACCATTGAGGTGATGGCCACAGCTCACGCACTGGATGCCCTGGTGCTGATCCCCAATTGCGACAAAATCGTTCCCGGCATGTTGATGGCAGCCGCCCGGCTGGATCTGCCGGCCATTGTCGTCAGCGGTGGTCCCATGCTGGCCGGCGAGTGCCACACCCGCTCCGGCAAGCGCAAGGTAGACCTCATCACGGTCTTCGAAGCGGTAGGGGCGGTCAAAGCGGGCAAAATGTCGGAAGAGGAGTTGGCCACCATAGAAGATGCGGCCTGCCCCACCTGTGGGTCTTGCGCCGGCATGTTCACCGCCAACTCCATGAACTGCCTCACCGAGGCGGTCGGACTCGGGCTGCCGGGCAACGGCACCATCCCCGCCGTAATGGCGTCCCGCACCCGCCTGGCCAAACAGGCCGGCATGCAGATCATGCACCTGCTCGCGGAGGGCATCACCCCGCGGCGCATCCTCACGCCCCGGTCCTTCGCCAACGCCCTGGCAGTGGACATGGCGCTGGGCTGCTCCACCAACACCGTCCTGCACCTGTGCGCCATCGCCCGGGAAGCCGGGGTGGACTTGGATCTCGAACTGATCAACCACATCAGCGAGAAGACGCCCCACCTTTGCTCCTTGAGCCCCGGCGGTGACCACCACATCCAGGATCTGGACAGCGCCGGCGGGATTCAAGCGGTGCTGAAGGTCCTCGCCGACGACGGCCGCATCGACACCGATTGCATCACGGTGACAGGGCGGACGGTGGGCCAAAACCTTCAGGCAGCCCAGGTGCGCGACGCCGAGGTGATCCGGCCCATGGACCGACCGCACCACGATCAAGGAGGGCTGGCGGTCCTCTACGGCAACCTGGCCCCGGAGGGCTGCGTGGTAAAGCAGTCGGCCGTCCTGGAGGAGATGCTGCGACACGAAGGTCCGGCCCGGGTCTTCGATTCAGAGGAGGCGGCCTCCAACGCCATCATGGGGGGCGAGATCCAAAAAGGCGACGTTATCATCGTCCGTTACGAAGGCCCCAAGGGCGGCCCCGGTATGCGCGAGATGCTCACCCCGACCTCGGCCATCGCCGGGATGGGGTTGGACGCCCATGTGGCGCTGCTCACCGACGGCCGTTTCTCAGGGGGGTCCCGCGGCGCCGCGATCGGGCATATCTCACCCGAAGCGGCCCAGGGGGGGCCCTTGGCAGCGGTGCGGGAAGGCGACACCATTCGCATCGACATCCCTGCCAAGACGATCGAGGTGGCGCTGTCAGAAGCGCAGCTCCGCGACCGGCTGGCCGATTGGCGACCACCGGAACCGCGCATCAAAAAGGGGTACATGGCCCGCTACGCACGCATGGTCAGTTCTGCCAGCGAAGGGGCTGTGGTGACCGGCTCGTGTTGAGGGCCAACGACGACGTATTCGCATCGCCGAATCCGCCGCTACACTCAAGAGATATAGGTGATCAAGATGTTGACCAAGGCTGAATCAAATTCGACAACGACCCAGAAGGGAGCCCCAAACGGGACAGCTCCGAACTCCCAACTCAGCGGTGCCGAGATTCTCATGGCGGTGCTCAAGGACGAGGGCGTCGACACGATCTTCGGCTATCCTGGCGGCGCCAACATCGACATCTATGACGCCCTCGTCAAGACCGACATCCGACACGTGCTGGCGCGCCATGAACAGGGCGCAGTGCATGCCGCCGACGGCTATGCCCGCGCCTCAGGCAGGGTCGGCGTCTGTTTCGCCACCAGCGGCCCGGGTGCCACCAACACGGTCACGGGCATCGCCACCGCCTATATGGACTCGATCCCGCTGGTGGTGGTCACCGGCCAAGTGCCCACCGCCCTGATCGGCAACGACGCCTTTCAGGAGGTGGATATAGTGGGCATCACCCGCCCCTGCACCAAACACAACTACCTGGTCAACGAGGTCGCCGAATTGGAGCAGGTGATACGCGAAGCGTTCCATATCGCACGCTCGGGAAGACCCGGGCCAGTCCTGGTGGACCTGCCCAAGAACGTGGTCCAGGCGACCGCGTCCTATTCGGGGGATCCCAAGGTGAGGCTCAAGTCCTACAATCCCACCTACAAGGCCAATCGCAAGCAGTTGCACAAGGTGGTTCAATTGCTCCAGAACGCCAAACGCCCGCTGATATTCAGCGGTGGCGGCGTCATCCTGTCCAAGTCGGCGGAGGAGTTGACCCACCTGGCCAGGACCCTGAAGATCCCCGTCACCATGTCGCTCATGGGGTTGGGCAGTTTCCCCGGGGCCGATCCCCTGAGCCTTGGCATGCTGGGCATGCACGGCACCTATCGGGCCAACATGGCGACGGCGGAGTGCGACCTGCTGATCGGGGTGGGGGTGCGCTTCGACGACCGGGTCACCGGCAAGACCGACACCTTTGCCAGCAACGCCAAGATTGTCCACATCGACATCGACCCCACCTCCATTCGCAAAAACGTCTCGGTGAGCGTACCCGTCGTGGGGGACTGCAAGAACGCCTTGACGGCGCTCAACGAACTGATCGCCGAGACCGATATGGGCGATCCGGATGCAGCGCGCCACCCCTGGCTGGCGCAGATTGAAGCGTGGCGCCAGGCCCACCGCCTGGCCTATGATCAAAGCGAGGTGATCAAGCCCCAGTTCGTTATCGAGCAGCTATATGAATTAACCCGTGGTGAGGCCATCATCACCACCGAAGTGGGCCAGAACCAGATGTGGGCGGCCCAATACTACCACTTCGACCGCCCCAGCCACTTCATCACCTCCGGCGGCTTGGGGACTATGGGGTTCGGTCTACCGGCCGCCATCGGCGCGCAGATCGCCTTCCCCAACAAGACCGTCATCGACGTGGCCGGCGACGGCAGCATCCAGATGAATATCCAGGAGATGGCCGTGGCGGTCCAAGAGAAACTGCCCGTCAAGGTGGCCATCCTCAACAACTGCTACCTGGGTATGGTTCGCCAATGGCAGGATCTGTTCTATGACAAGCGCTATGCCTGCACCTGCCTTGAAGGTGGGCCGGACTTCGTAAAACTGGCGGAAGCATACGGCGCTGTCGGCCTACGGGCCACCAAGCCCGATGAGGTGGCCGCGGTTATCACCCAGGGTCTGGAAACCCCAGGACCCGTCATCATGGAGTTCAAGGTGGAAAAGGAGGAGTGCGTCTACCCCATGGTACCCGCCGGGGCCCCGATTACCGAGATGCTCTTGGTCTAACGCCAACACCGGCCAGCACGAACACGCTTGAACCGACACACGGGCTTACAGGTCGACGGGCTGACTGATTCAGAAAGGCAACCAATGGACAGCGACAAACACATTCTCACCATGCTGGTGGACAACAAACCCGGTGTGCTCTCGCGGGTGGTGGGACTCTTCAGCGGTCGGGGGTTCAATATCGAGAGTCTCTGCGTGGCGGAGACCATCGACCCCTCGGTCTCGCGCATCACCATCGTGACCAAGGCCGAGCCGCTGGTGCTCGAGCAGATCGAAAAGCAGCTGCGCAAATTGATCAACGTCATCAAACTCAGAGATCTCAGCGGCGACCGGTCGGTCCAGCGCGAGATGGCCCTGGTCTGCGTGCGCGCCAAGCCGGAACATCGCGATGAGATCCTGCGCATCGTCGACATTTTCCGCTGCAAGGTGGTGGATGTGGGGCCGGAGTTCTACATCATTGAGGCCACCGGCGGTCCGGACAAGATGGTGGCCCTGGTCAATTTGCTGAAACCCTTCGGCATCAAGAAGATCGCCCGGACAGGGACCATCGCCCTGTTCAGAGAACCCAAATAGGCAGATATTGACATCCGCTGCGCACGCGGATGGATATCGCCATTTCTGCTGGAATATGGGACGCAGTTTGTTGGCGAAGATGACCGGTTCTGGCTTCGCTGTGCCGCCTGGCGGCCACCCCCGTCGCGCGCGGCACGCTTACACCCCACAAGCACCGAAGCTTTGGGCCAGACACTTTGCCGGCTGCAGACAACCCCACCGCGTCGTCAAACGAGGGAGGCGTTAGCGACCGCGGGAAACATTGGCGCAATGGATGTTCCATCAATTGCGCTTGGGGCGGCTGTTTCATCCGCCCGTCAACCAACACGTAAGGAGTCAGAAAAGAAAATGGCAAAGATCGATTTTGGCGGCGTCGTAGAAGAGGTAATCACTGCGGAGGAATTCACCCTCGAAAAGGCCCGGGAAGTGTTGCAGGACGAAACCATCGCCGTACTGGGGTACGGGGTCCAGGGCCCGGGCCAGGCCCTCAACATGCGCGACAACGGCATCCGCGTCATCGTCGGCCAGCGCGAAGGCACCGCTTCCTGGGAGAAGGCCAAGGCCGACGGCTTCGTCCCCGGCGATACCCTGGTCTCCATCGAGGCGGCCGCCCGCAACGGCACGATCGTTCAGAACCTCCTCAGCGACGCCGGGCAGGTGGCCACCTGGGATCTGGTGAAGAGCTGCCTGAACCCGGGCGACGCCCTCTATTTCTCTCACGGCTTCGCCGTGGTTTACCGCGATCAAACCGGCATCGTGCCGCCGGAAAACGTCGATGTCATTCTGGCGGCCCCCAAGGGCTCCGGCACCACTGTGCGCACCAACTTCCTGGATGGCAGCGGCATCAACTCCAGCTTCGCCATACACCAAGATTACACCGGCCGGGCGCGCGAGCGCACCCTAGCGGTCGGCATCGCCATCGGCTCTGGCTATCTCTTCCCCACCACGTTCGAAAAGGAGGTCTACAGCGACCTGACCGGCGAACGGGGGGTTCTCATGGGTTGCCTGGCCGGTGTCATGGAAGCCCAGTACAACCTCTTGCGCAAAAACGGTCATAGTCCCAGCGAGAGCTTCAACGAGACGGTGGAGGAGCTTACCCAGAGTCTCATCCGCCTGGTTGCTCAACAGGGCATGGACTGGATGTACGCCAATTGCAGCACCACCGCCCAGCGCGGCGCACTGGATTGGGCACCCAAGTTTCGCGACGCCGTCGCCCCGGTCTTTGAGACCCTCTATGAAAACGTCATTTCGGGCGAGGAGACCCGCCGCGTGCTGGCGGCCAACAGCGCCCCCGACTACCGTGAGAAACTCAACAAGGAGCTCGCCGAGATTCACGAGTCGGAGATGTGGCGGGCCGGCCAGGCAGTGCGGGCGCTGCGCCCTGAGAACCGCAACACCTAATCGGATAGCATGGGGCGCGAACCGGTCGGGAGCGGTTCGCGCCTAAACCCACTTCATTCCAATGGTTCACCGGAGAAGGCAAATGGACCCCACCCTCGTATACGACACCACCCTGCGTGACGGCACCCAGGGAGAAAACATCAGTTTCTCCGCCGATGAGAAGCTCAAGATCGCCCTGCGATTGGATGAAAGCGGGATTCAATACATCGAAGGTGGCTGGCCGGGCTCCAACCCCCGCGACATGGAGTTTTTCGATCTGGCCAAGCGGGAAAGCTTCCGAAACGCCAAACTGGCGGCCTTCGGCGCCACCCGCCGGCCCGGCATCGCGCCAGAAGAGGATCCCAACCTTCAGGCCCTCGTGGCGAGCCAGGCCCCGGTGGTGACCATTTTCGGCAAAACCTGGCGCCTCCATGTGGAAGAGATCATGGACAACACGCCGATGGAAAACCTCGCCATGATCTCCGACAGCGTCGCTTTTCTCAAAGACCAGGGGCGTGAGGTGGTCTACGACGCAGAGCATTTCTTCGACGGCTATCGCGACGACCGTGAGTTCGCCTTGACCACCCTCGCCACTGCCTTGAACGCGGGCGCCGATTTCCTGGTGCTCTGCGACACCAACGGGGGCAGCCTACCCTTCGATGTGGAGGCCATCACCCGAGACGTGGACGCGTATTTGGCCGCACCGGACGTCAATCCCGACGGGCGAGCAGTTCGGTTGGGAATCCACACCCACAACGACTGCGGATTGGCGGTGGCCAACAGCATCGTCGCCGTGAAAGCCGGGGCCGTCATGGTCCAGGGCACCATCAACGGCTACGGTGAACGCTGCGGCAACGCGGATCTGACCAGTATCATCCCCATCCTGTGCACCAAGATGAGCTGCAGTTGCCTGGCCAGCAGCGACCTGGTCAAATTAAAAAACCTCTCCCGCTACGTGAGCGAGATGGCCAACCTGGTGCCGCTCAACACCCGGCCGTTTGTGGGCAAGAGCGCCTTTGCCCACAAGGGGGGGATCCACGTGAACGCCATCATGAAGCAACCCCGCGCCTATGAGCACTTGGATCCGGCCATTGTGGGCAATAAGCGACGGGTGCTGGTCTCCGATTTGGCCGGCCGCAGCAATGTCGAGTACAAGGCCCGCGAACTGGGCGTTGACATCACGGCCAACGGCCACGACAGCCGCAAGATCGTAGGCGCCATAAAGCAGTTGGAGCAGGAGGGCTACCAATTCGACACCGCCGACGGTAGCCTGAAGATCCTGCTGGAGAAATTCACCGATCAATTCGAGGCGATGTTCGATCTGGAGGCCTTTCGGATCACCTCCGAGAAGGATCAGGATCGACCCTGCTCGGCGCACGCCACCGTGAAGATAACGGTGGCCGGCAGCCACGAAATCACCGCCGCAGAAGGCGATGGACCGGTGAGCGCCTTGGACAACGCTTTGCGCAAGGCCCTCTCCCAGTTCTATCCCGGTCTGGAAAAGATGCGGCTGGTGGACTTCAAGGTGCGCGTCATCGACGGCCGGGAAGGCACTGCCGCTCGCGTGCGGGTGCTCATCGAATCCCGCGACCAGGATGAGATTTGGACCACCATCGGCGTTTCCGAGGATATTATCGAGGCCAGTTGGCAGGCCCTGACCGACAGCTTCCAATACAAATTGACCAAGATGCACAAGACCCTGAAGGAGAAGGTCGCCTGATGTCGAAGATCCCGCCGGTCATGCACAAAGGAGCTATCAACGCCGCAGGGTGGCGATGCCATGCCCTGCGGCCCATGCTTACCCCAATCTAGCGGAGAACTAGATTGCCGGTATGGGTTGGCTGCCGCCTCACCGGCGCACCAGCTGCCCTACTGACCTCTGGTTCGTCAGCACGATTAGATCACACCAACCGTACGCATGGATCAAGCAAGGAGAGGATCAACATGACGGAACGTGTAAAAATTTTCGATACGACCCTGCGGGATGGTGAGCAGAGTCCTGGTGCGAGCATGAATACCGGCGAAAAGTTGCGCCTGGCCACCCAGTTGGAACGCCTGGGGGTGGACATCATCGAAGCGGGATTTCCCGCCGCCTCCGAGGGTGACTTCGAGGCTGTTTCCAAGATCGCCGGCAAATTGGAACGCACCGAGGTGGCCGGTCTGGCGCGGGCCAATAAGAGCGACATCGACAAAGCCTGGGGGGCGATACAGCACGCCGCCAAGCCGCGCATTCACACCTTCATCGCCACCTCGGATATCCACCTGGAGTACAAGCTGCGCATGGACCGCGATGCGGTGCTGCGGGCCACCATTGAGGCGGTCCAATACGCCCGTACCCTCACCGACAACGTGGAGTTCAGTGCAGAGGACGGCTCGCGCAGCGACCGCGACTACCTCTGCAAGGTATTCGGCGCCGCTATCGAGGCCGGGGCGACCACCGTCAACCTACCCGATACGGTGGGTTACGCCATCCCCGAGGAGTTCGCCGACCTGGTGGCCTATGTGATGCAGCACACCCCCAACATCCACCAAGCGACGTTAAGCGTCCACTGTCACAACGACCTGGGATTGGCCACGGCCAACACCATCGCGGCCATCAATGCCGGCGCCCGTCAGGCAGAGGTCACCATCAACGGCATCGGCGAACGGGCGGGCAACACCTCCTTGGAAGAGGTGGTCATGGCCCTGCACACGCGGCCCAACTACCTGCCCATGGAGACCGGCATCCTCACCGAGCATATTTACCCCACCAGTCGCCTGGTGAGCATGATCACCGGCATCATGGTCCAGCCCAACAAGGCCATCGTGGGAGCCAACGCTTTCGCCCACGAAGCCGGCATCCACCAGGACGGTATGCTGAAGAACCCCATGACCTATGAGATCATGCGTCCAGAGACCATCGGCCTCAGCGCCAACAAGCTGGTCCTGGGAAAGCACAGCGGCCGCCATGCGCTGCGTGAGCATCTGAGCGAGATGGGCTACGATCTCTCCGATGAGGAGTTGCAGATCGTCTTCACCAAGTTCAAGGAACTGGCCGACAAGAAGAAGAGCGTGGTGGACGAGGACCTGGAGGCCATCGTGACCGAAGGCATCCTGCGCAGCTCGGAAGTGTTCGAGCTGGAGTATCTGCACGTATCTGCCGGTACCACCGTAATGCCCATGGCCAGCGTCCAATTGGCCATCCACGGGCGCTCCCAGAAGGGAGCCGGATATGGGAACGGCCCCATCGACGCGGTTTACGAAGCCATCGCCAAGATGACGGGCACCGATTCGGAATTGCTGCGCTTCAGCATCAGCGCCCTGACCGGTGGCACCGACGCCCAGGGTGAGGTGACCGTGCGCCTCAAGGAGAACGGCCTGGTGGCTTTGGGCCGCGGGTCCGACCCGGACATCATCACCGCCAGCGCCAAGGCCTATGTAAACGGCCTCAACCGGCTAGAATACCTCAAAGCGAATCCCGTCACCACTCGCCAGGGGTTGTAATCGACTATCTCGCTTGAGAAGGCCGGTCCGCCGTATCGGCGCAGCCGGCCCTTTCGGGCACCAGACGCAGGAATGGCAGGGGCCCCATCCACCCCTGCCATTCGCTTTAGGAGGAAAACAAACGCTGTTGATTGGTTTGTTGGCAATCAATTAAGCAATTCATGTGCCATCTTAGTAGATGCTGGTGCGAAAATGCCGAAAATATAAATAATTAATCATTACAAATAGATATGTTCGAGAAACCCAGATGAAAGTGGCGTCAGGCAGCCCATTGAGAAATAGCGCTCGCCTCGGATGGAGGAAAGTGCCGCCACAAATACCGATATTTCGGAACTATTTTTCCTAGCCCGGAACGAACCCTGCGATAAGGGCGTTGCCGCGGCTGGGACGACTGCTCAACAACCACCTGCATCCGGATCTCGAAGACCGAATCGGCTTCACAACCCCAATAGCCCATCCCGAATCTTGGCATTGGCTTTCTCGCCAAAGTTATACCGATAGTACATCTGAGCGAACTCGGCATCCGCGATGGTGCCTTTGACCTGTCCTTGGTTGACCAGGGTCAGGCCCTCGCCGGGTACATAGGTGGAGGTGGAGGTCAACCCGGGAGCCATGTCCTTGTCCAGCCAGCT
>JAAUYD010040296.1_pt1 | contig 12461 bp, 9 predicted proteins | sample 7278101 | NCBI WGS metagenome assembly JAAUYD01 (sample SAMN14350128, study PRJNA611818) | marine sediment metagenome | isolation source: surface marine sediment (0.6m) | place: French Polynesia: Moorea | collected 2018-08 | reverse complement strand
TTCTGTACCGCCTGGACGACACCAAGAACCTGTTCTTCAACGCGTCACGCGGCTTCTTCTTCCCGCAGATCCGCAGTGTGCCGTTCAGCGAAGGCCGCCTGGCGTCCTATGAAGGCGAGATCATCGACACGATCGAGGCCGGCATTAAGTTCGACTACGACAACTGGGACGGTTACGCCGCGTTCTTCTTCACGACACTGGACGATCGTCGCAACGTCGACTTCGAGAACGACCCGAACAACCCGGGTAACATCATCGAGGTCGTCACGCTGCAGTCGACGGAAGCTTACGGTATCGAAGGCAGCATTACGTACTACCTGAACGACTACTGGTCTCTGCATGGCAACATCACGCTGCGCGACCATGAGTTCACGAAGGCGGGTAGCGCGGACGTCGTCGGCAAGGAGCTGCGCCGGCAGCCGACCGAGATGGTCAATACGGCGGTGCGCTTCAACTACGGCAACTTCGATGCCGCGTTGTTCCACAACTATCACGGCGACAACTTCGCTAACGACAATAACTCGGTCGAGCTGGACGGATACAACCTCGTCAGGCTCGAGGCAGGCTACAACTTCGAATTCGACAGTGGTCAGACGATGCGCATCAGTGCGCACGTCTTCAACCTGACGGACGAGCAGGGCATCACCGAGGGATCGCCGCGACAGGGTAACGCACAGTCTGGCGAGCCGGCGCAATTCTTCGTCGGCCGGCCCATCCTTCCCCGCAGAACAATGCTCAGGGTCACCTACGACTTCTGAATTGCCTCTGCATAGGCCGGCGGGGCTCGATGGCCCCCGCCTCCCCGCCGGCCGATTTTTTTCTTGCGGTAATCTTGTACCGTAACTCGACGCCTGAAGGCTGCTCATGAACGCATTGGATTACACCGTCGTTGCCGCATACCTCGGAGGCTTGCTGCTGTTCGGCTTCATGCTCCGCGACCAATCGAGTGAAGGTGACTACTTTCTCGGCGGCCGCAGCATGGGGTGGTTCCCGTTGACCTTGTCAACAATGGCGACTCAGCTGTCCGCCATCAGTTTCGTATCGGCGCCCGCGTTCGTCGGTCTGCGAGAAGGTGGCGGTCTCAAGTGGCTGACCTACGAGTTCGCATTGCCGCTGGCCATGATCCTGGTCATGTTCGTCATCGCGCCAGCGCTGTATCGGGCAGGCATTGTCAGTATCTACGACTATCTCGAAAAGCGTTTCGGACGGGGTACGAGAATACTGATCAGCGCGTCATTCCAGATCGTCCGGTCGTTTGCCACCGGCATCATGGTGTACGCCATGGGTCTCATTCTCGAGGCCGTGCTTGGCATACCGCTATGGCAGTCCTTGTTCGTCGTCGGAATCATCACGCTGGTGTACTCGACATCGGGCGGCATGAAGGCCGTCGTTTACGGCGACGCCATCCAGATGTTCCTGATCTTTGGCGGCCTGCTCGTCGTCACAGGCTACGCGCTGGCCGAGATCGGCGGCCTCGGCGAGTTCTGGAGTTCGGTCGACAAGGAACGCCTCGTGGCGGTGGACTTCAATTCGCTGGGCTTGAACGGCGACGAGTTTGGCTTCCTCCCGATGCTGTTCGGCGGATTCGTGTTATACGCATCGTATTACGGTTGCGACCAGACGCAGGCGCAGCGCATCATCTCCGCGAAGGACTTGAAGGACACGCGCATCCTGCTGTTTGCCAATGGCATCCTGCGCTTCCCGCTGGTGCTCTTGTACTGCTTCGCCGGCCTCATCGTCGGTGTCGCCTTCTTCAACGATCCCGAGCTACTTGCGAAGATACCCCCTGACAAACCCGACTATATGATGCCGATATTCATCATCGAGCATCTGCCTCACGGCGTTATCGGCCTGCTGCTTGTCGCGATAATGGCGGCTGCAATGTCGTCGCTCAGTTCCGCGGTGAACTCGCTGGCCGCGGTGACGATGGAAGACCTGTCAGTGCTGGGAGCGAAGCCATCGACCGAGCGAGCCGAAGTCATGCTGGCGAGGGGCGTATCCGTGTTCTGGGGTATAACGATCCTGATCATGTCGTTATTTGCCGGAGCCATCGCGCCGACGGTGATCGAGGCGATCAACAAGGTCGGCTCGGCGTTGTACGGCCCGATCCTGGGCGTCTTCCTGCTCGGTATGCTGACGAAGAAAGTGAATGGCGTTGGCGCCAGCACCGGGTTGCTGGTTGGAATGTTCTTCAACCTCTATCTCTGGAAGTCACATCCGGAGATCTTCTGGATGTGGTGGAACTTCATCGGGCTTGTTCTGACGTCGGTCGTGGCAATCGTCGTCAGCGGGATCATGGGCAAGGTTCCGGAGGAGCTGCCGATCGCAGACCACCGAGCGACGGTGGCCAGCGTTGCACGATCGCCGTACACGATCGCGCTGGTGTCGGTTTTCGGCCTGATTGTCCTCATCAGCACCGTGCTTAAGGACCTGCATGCATGGATCTCAGGGTAGGCATTGACGGGCATCGAGACATGCTCGAGCAGCTGTTCAAGGCCGGCGTCGGTCGTTGCCTGCCGCGCAAGGTGCTGCCGCAGCTGTTGCCAGCCGACGCACCGCGAGGTCGCAATATAGTCCTGGGCGCCGGCAAGGCATCGGCAGAAATGGCCGCCGTCGCGAACGACATACTCAAAGGGACAACCGTAGGCCTGGTCGCAACTCGTCACGGCCACGGTGCGTTTTCATCCACCGGTGACATTGAGGTCATCGAGGCCGGTCATCCGGTACCGGATGCCTATTCCTTTGAAGCGGCCGAGAAGATGCTGAAGCTGGCCGAGACCGCGACGGCCGATGATCGTGTGCTGTTCATGTTCTCAGGCGGAGGCTCTGCGCTGCTGAGTGCGCCAATAGCCGGCATTTCCGCCGATCGTAAACAGCAGATCACGCGTTTCCTGTTGCACAGCGGGGCAAAGATCGACGAGATCAATTGTGTTCGCAAACATCTGTCGCGAATAAAGGGAGGCGCGCTCGCTCATCGGGCTGCCAACGCCGAGCTGATGACCTTCTTGATCTCCGATGTCGTCGGTGACGATCCGTCGGATATCGCGTCGGGTCCATCGGTGCCCTACCAGCGGGACGTCAGGAAGGCCACCGCCATACTGGAGAGATACAACTACCCGGACGTCAGCGTCGTTGCGGAGGCGATCCGCCAGGCGGAGCAATTCGACGCTCCTGAGCACCCCATCCTCGTTGCGGCAACGGCTACGATGGCTCTCGACGCGATCGCAGCCGAAGCCGAGATCGCAGGCTGGAAACCGATCAGCATCGGCGAGAATCTTGAGGGCGATGCATCAGAGACCGGCAAAGCGCATGCCGAGCTTGCCCTGCGGTACCGCGACCAGGCAGAGCGAGTGGCACTGATCTCGGGCGGCGAGCTGACCGTCCAGGTCAACAATCGTGACGGACACGGCGGACCGAACCTCGAGTACCTTGCGAGCCTGATGCTGAGTCTCGACGGCGCGAACGGCATTGAGGCGCTGGCCTGCGACAGTGACGGCATCGATGGTTCGGAAGATAATGCCGGCGGTTACGTCTCTCCAACGTCCCTGCAGCGCGCCTCCGACAAACACGTTGTGGTAGAGGACCTTCTGAACAACAACGACACGTACACGTGCTTCCAGGCCCTGGGCGATCTGATCGTGACCGGCCCGACACGCACGAACATCAATGACATCAGGGTCATCCTGGTTGACCCGAACGTAAGGAGTGGTGCCAATGCCTGACGAAGTAGACAACAAGGCAAAAGAGATTCTGCGCGCCAACGACAAAGGCGGTTTCACGGTGCCGACCGGTGGTCTGTACCCCTACCAATGGAACTGGGATTCGATGTTTGTCGCGTTGGGATTCGCGACCTTCGATCGATCACGAGCTTGCCAGGAAATCGAAACCCTGTTTGAAGCTCAGTGGAGTGACGGCTTCGTGCCGCATATCGTATTCAGGCGCGAGGATCCCGATTATTTTCCCGGCCCATCGGTATGGCAAGCCGGAGAGACGCTTAAAACCTCCGGTATCACTCAACCGCCGGTCGCTGCGACTGTCGTCAACGGGCTATGGTCCGAGACAGAGGATGTGTCGATCAGGGAACGCCTTGCCGCGTTGTTTCCGAAGCTGCTGGCCTGGCACCGCTGGTTTCACAGCTGTCGGGTTCCGGAGGACGTTGGCGCTGCTGTCGTCATACACCCGTGGGAAAGCGGTCGCGATAACTCGCCGGAATGGGATTCGCCTGCAACCGCCATCGACGTGTCCGGGATCGAGCCTTACACGCGACGCGATCTGCAACATGCCGATCCGCACATGCGCCCGACGAAACAGGATTACGATCGCTACATCGCGCTGGTCGAGTATGGAAGGGGTACCGGCTGGGATCAGAAGAAAATAGCCACCGAAGGCCCATTCCGCGTCGCCGACGTAGGTATGACGATGATACTGCTGCGAGCCACCCGAGATTTGTTGGAGTTGGGCAGACGACTTGAGCACGATGACGTTTTGCCGGAAATCGAGGGTTACCTGCGCCAGCTGGAAACGGGCGTTGACTATCTGTGGGACAATGATCGGAAGACATTCTGTTCGCGGGATACGGTGAATGGCCGGCATTCCGGAATGGTCACCAGCGCGTCATTCCTTTACGCCTACGCAGGCGCGGGTAATAAAGAGCAGAGAGAGCACATGATGAAGCATTGGGAACGCATCAGTGCCAGCGCCGAATACACGGTGCCCAGCCAGGACCCTGGCGACGAGAACTTCGACCACATGCGCTACTGGAAGGGCCCCGTGTGGATCGTCGTCAACTACATGGTGTCGCGAGGCTTTGCAGAGCAGGGCATGCAGGAGGCGGCGGATCGCATTCGCACAGACTCCGGACGCCTCATCGAGCAGCACGGGTTTAACGAGGCCTTCTCGCCGAAGACCGGTGCCGGCACCGGTGGCAGTGATTTCTCCTGGACGGCCGCAATGTGGCTCGCCTGGTGCGGCGACGGCGCCTGACCCATGCGACGCGTGGTCTGTTTCGGCGAAGCGCTGATCGATTTTCTGAATACCGGTCAGGAGTTGGCCGACGGGGCAGCGCATAAGGTCTTCACTCAGTTTCCCGGCGGCGCTCCGGCCAACGCTGCCGTGGCGGCTGCCAAGCTCGGCGCGGACGCGGCGTTCGCAGGCCAGGTCGGCGACGATCCTTTCGGGACGTTCATTATCGATGCGCTCGAGCGCTACGGTGTCGACACGAGCCTGACGCTTGTTCATCCGGATGCGCCTACAGCGCTGGCGTTCGTTTTTCTTGATGCGAACGGCGAGCGCAGTTTCTCATTTCGTCGCGACAGAACCGCTGATGTCGTGATGACCGAACAACAGGTCGGCTCCGACTGGTTCGTCGGCAGACCGATACTGCACTTTTGCAGCAACACGCTGACAGACGCTCACATCGCCGGCGTCACTCGGTACGTCGTCGATCAGGCAAGAAGCGGCGAGGCCACGATCAGCTTCGACGTCAATTTGCGCCACAATCTCTGGCCGCGTGGCGTGGCGGACGCAGAGGCGGTCAACGACCTCGTCCGCCAGTCAGATGTTGTCAAATTCTCTAAAGACGAACTGGATTTCCTTTGTGGAGGAGACCGTGATGCTTACCTCGAGTCCGCATTTGCAGCCGGCCTGAAAGCAGCGCTGGTTACGGATGGGCCGGGAGATATCGAGGTCGCAACCGCTGAGTCACGCTCGACGGTATCGCCACCGGCGACGGATGTCGTCGACACGACCGGGGGAGGAGACGCGTTTATCGGTGCAGTCCTGTACGGGCTCAGTCTGCAGGACGACGTTACTGAATTCCTGCTCAACGTCGACAGGCTCACGAGCCTCGTTGCCTCAGCGGCGCGCTGCGGAGCGATTGCCGTATCTCGCAAAGGTGCGTTTCCGTCGTTTCCCACGTTTGACGATGTTGCGAACACATGGAGCGTGCAGTGACCGACTTTCGGAGTCGTGAGTTCCTGCTTGCGCACATCAAGTCGATTCTGGATTTCTACCTGCCGGCAGCGGTTGACCACAGCGGAGGCTACTTTCAGAACTTCAAGGACGACGGCAGCGTCTTTGACCCCGGCCAGCGTCACCTCGTCAGCAGCTGCCGGATGGTGTTCAACTTCTGCAAGGCGTACGAGCTGTTCGGCGATGTTGCCTATCGCGACACGGCAAAGCATGGGCTGGAGTACATCCGGGAGCGACATTGGGACGAGGCGAGGCAAGGGTTTAACTGGACATTGAAAGACGGGCACCTGCCCGATGACCAGACTAACCAGTGCTATGGGCTGGCATTCGTCATGTTGACTTCAGCGGCGGCGCACGAGGCGGGTCTGGACGGAGCGCTTGCCGACATTGAGCGCGCCTGGTCGACCATGGAAGCGCGTCTGTGGGATGCGCCGATCGGGCTCTACGCCGATGAGGCGACACCCGATTGGTCCAGCGTCGACACTTATCGCGGACAGAACGCCAACATGCACAGCTGCGAGGCGCTCATCGCGGCATTCGAGGCGACGAGGGAGGAGAAATACCTCGGTCGCGCGTACGACCTGGCGAGACTCATAACGATCGATCTGGCCGACAAGTCGGATGGCCTTATCTGGGAGCACTTCACGTCGGACCTGAATGCTGACTGGGACTACAATAAGGACGATCCGCGGAACCTGTACCGGCCGTGGGGCTTCCAGCCCGGCCACCAGACGGAATGGGCCAAGCTGCTACTGACCCTTCACGTCCATCGACCCGAAGAGTGGATGGTCGAACGAGCCACACAGTTGTTCGATCGAGCCCTCGAAACCTGCTGGGACCATGAGCACGGCGGCATTTTGTACGGTTTCGCGCCGGACGGCAGGATTTGCGACTCGGACAAATACTTCTGGGTGCAGGCCGAGTCATTCGCAGCCGCAGCCAGGCTGCATCGCCAGACGGGCGATCAGAAGTACAGCGAGTGGTACGAGCGAATCTGGCAGTACGCCTGGGAGCACATGATCGATCATGAATACGGAGCCTGGTATCGGATCCTGACCAGGGACAATCGAAAGTACAGTGACGAGAAGTCCACCGCGGGTGGCAAGTGCGACTACCACACTATCGGCGCGTGTTGGGACGTGCTCCGTATCTCCGACTGACGCGACTGCCGGAAAGCCCGCAACTTCGCGTGCGGCCAAAGCCGTATTCGATGGTTCCTGGTGGCTACCACGCCCGATAGACAATCCGCGGCATTGGCAACTTTGAGCGGTGAGGGTTCTCCCGGCCACTTGTGGTTGCCAGTCGCCGTCGTCGCTATGATCAGCCGATGAATTTGTCGCGGCCACTCATCATTGTCTTCCTTTGCGCTGCAGCCGGATGTTCCGGTGCACAGGAGCCTGTATCAGCTGTCGCGCAGGCTTCGGCTCCACCGGAATTCGTCGGCAGCGACGCGTGCGCCGACTGTCATGCTGACGAGTACACCGAATGGCAGGGCTCGCATCACGAGCTGGCAATGCAGGTCGCGAACGAGCAAACGGTGCTTGGCGACTTCGACGACGCCAGCGTCGACTACTACGGTGCGACCACTCGCATGTATCGGGACGGCGATCGTTTCATCATGCAGACCGGGAACGCATCCGGCGATCTCGAGGAGTTCGACGTCAGTTTTGCGTTCGGCGTAGAGCCGTTGCAGCAGTATCTGACCGACTTTCCGGACGGGCGCAAGCAGGTGCTTCCCTTCGCCTGGGACACCCGGGCGCCCGACGAAGGCGGGCAGCGGTGGTACCACCTGTATCCGGATGAAGAGATCCGTCACGAAGACGTCCTGCACTGGACGGCCCGCTACGCCAACTGGAACTACATGTGTGCGGAGTGCCACTCAACGGACCTGCGAGTAGGTTACGAACTGGAAACGGACACGTTCAACACCACCTGGTCCGAGGTTTCGGTCGGCTGCGAGGCCTGTCATGGCCCAGGCTCAACTCACATAGCGCAGGCGAGTGGCGGTTTCGACGACCGGCATGGTCTGCAGGTCGATCTCGACGATCGCAGGGATGCGGCGTGGATCATGAACCCCGAGACCGGGATCGCCGAACGCAGCGAGTCGGTTGTCACGCAGCAACAGCCCGAGAGTTGCGGACGCTGTCATTCACGGCGCGGCGTCATCGCGGATCCCTACGAGTACGGCAAACCGTTGCTGGACACGCATCGGCTCGCGCTCCTCGAGGAGGGCCTTTATCACGCGGACGGCCGTATCCTCGATGAAGTGTACGTGTACGGGTCATTCGTCCAGAGCAAGATGTATCGAGCCGGCGTCACCTGTTCCGACTGTCACAACCCACACTCCGCCGACCTGCATACCGGACCGGATCCCAACGATATCTGCGCGCAATGCCACCTGCCGACGAAATTTGCGACAACGGAGCATGCGCCCGGCAACGACTGCGTCGCCTGTCATATGCAGGACGAGGTCTACATGGGCATAGACCCGCGACGTGATCACAGCTTCCGGCTTCCTGGTACGCAGTCGGATCCGGACCACTACGGCGCGGCGATTGCCGCCGCACGCAGTGGCCAGGTCGATGTCATGGCCGCTAAGAACAGAGCATATCCTGCAGTCGCTCGAGCGACTCTGCTGACGCTCCTTCGGGCGCCATTCGAAGACGATGAGGTCGCTTTGCTGGACGGTGCGGTACGTGACCCGGACCCACTGCTGCGCTTTGCGGCACTACAGGCCCTGCACGCAGCACCGCCGGAACTTCGCCCATCGCTGGGCGCAGAGTTGCTTGCGGATCCGGTTCGTTCGGTTCGCATCCAGGCGGCGCTGACCTTCGTCGAGAGTCGTGACCTCCTGCCGCTGGACGCCGCCCGCGCGTATGCCGGCGCCGCCGAGGAATACCGGCAGGCTCTGTTGGCGACCGCAAGCGTTCCCGAATCGATGACATTCCTGGCGGATTTCGAGTTTCGCATGGGCGACAACGGTCAGGCGATTGAGTACCTTCAGCACGCCATCCGACTCGATCCGAGACTGGCTGTGGCGCGCCACTCCTATGGCCTGGCGCTGGTTCGAGAGCGCCGCTACGACGAGGCACTGGCTGAACTCGAGCGAGCTTACGAACTCGAGCCTGGCAATGCGCGCTTCGCGTATGTTTACGCGGTCTCCCTGAATTCCCTGGGCCTGGTGAAGGAGGCCAGGGCGGTTCTCGCGAAGGCAAGCGAGGATTTCCCGGGCGACTCAGACATCCAGTCTTTCTGGCGATTGCTCAATCAGTAGGCGTTGGCTGAAGCCCGGTGATGGTCCGCCATTCGCGGCGCCCGAGGGTCGGCCAGGCGCGGGGCGACGACAGTAGCGTGTCGAGCTGGCACCTCGGTTCATGCATTCAGACAGCGTTGAGCGGGATCTTGAGATAGCGGACGTCATTGTCCTCCGGGTCGGGGAACTGCCCGGCCCGCACGTTGACCTGGATGGACGGCAGCAAAAGCCTGGGCATGCCGAGCTCCCTGTCTCGGCTTTCGCGCATCGCTACGAACTCCTGCTCGCTGACCGTCTTGTTGATGTGTACATTCTCGTCGCGCTGCGTGGCGACGGTCGTCTCCCAGGCGTAAACATCGCGTCCCGGCGCCTTGTAGTCGTGACACATGAAGAGGCGCGTGTCGTCCGGTAAGGACAGTATTTTCTGTATCGATGCGTACAGCTGAGACGCACTGCCGCCCGGAAAGTCGGTGCGTGCCGTTCCAAAATCCTGCATGAACAGCGTATCCCCGACGTAAGCCGTATCGCCGATGACGTAGGTGATGCAGGCAGGGGTGTGGCCGGGCGTGCCCATGACGCGGCCTTCGATGTCGCCGACGGGAAGCGTGTCGCCATCCGAGAAAAGTCGATCGAACTGGCTCCCATCCGTTGCCAGGTCGGCCAGGTTGAATACGCTCTTGAAGGTTTCCTGGACGGCCGTGACCTGTGCGCCAATCGCTGTTTGACCGCCTAGCTTATCTTGCAAATAGGGCGCGCCACTCAGGTGGTCCGCGTGCACATGCGTCTCGAGAATCCAGTCGACACCCAGTCCGTTCTTCTCGAGGTACCCGATGACGGCGTCGGCCGACACCGTCGACGTGCGTCCGGAAGCCGCATCGTAGTCGAGCACAGGGTCGATGATGGCCGCACGGCTCGTCGCAGGATCGCTGACGATGTAGGTGATCGTATACGTCGCCTCGTCGAAGAACGCTTTTACGCTGGGCCTTTGCATAACGGGTCTCGGCCTCGAATCCGGAGCGTACTATTATGGCTTAGACGTGCCTATAAAGAAGAGGAAGCGAGCATGCAGGACTATCCGCACCATTACCGCGCCACAGCGAACGCGGCCGCAGACGCCAACGTCGAAGTTACGAGCCCCGGGCTCGCATCCATCGAGGCTGCCCCGCCAACGGAGTTTGGCGGACCGGGCGACCTCTGGTCACCGGAAACGCTGCTGGCCGCGGCCGTGGCGAACTGTTTCGTCCTGAGCTTCCGCGCAATTGCACGCGCATCGAGGCTGGAGTGGAACGCTGTGACGTGTGACGTTGAAGCCGTACTCGACCGCGAGGACCGCGTAACGAAATTCACCCGTATCAACGAGCGCGTCGTGCTCGATGTGCCGGACGGTACCGATCCGGACAAGGCCCGGCGCCTGCTCGACAAGGCCGAACATGTGTGCCTGATCACCAATTCGATGACCGCGGAGGTCACGCTCGAGGCCGAGGTCCGCGTCGCGGGCTGATACGAACGCGCTGTCGCGGCAGCGCGGCCAGCGTCAAGCGCTTTCGGTCGCTGCCTTGCGGCCCGTTGCGAGCTCGTCTGCGAACGCGTGGTTCTTGTCGCGGTGCCCCATTTCATCTTCGCGGACGGCGATGACAACGTCGCGCAAGCGGGCGTTCGCGGGTAGTCGCCAGTAGTCGATGGCGATATCGGGCGCCGGGACGTTTTCCAGGCGGCCGGCATCGATCTCGGCCAGGTAGTCCGTGTAGCTGCGAACGGCTTCCTCTTCGAAGTAAGCAACGATGCGGTGCGCCGTCTTCGCCGAGAACAGGTAGATGAAAAAGTACAGGTTGTAGAAGATTGCCTGCGCAACCATGATCAGGCCGCGTTCGAACGCGCTGGGCTTAGCGATGTGAATGAACGTCATCAGGTGCATGCGCTCGTTTTCCGCCTCGTCGAGCAGCTCACGGATCCATCCCTGATCGTCGCGAATGTGGCGAATGGCCTTCAGGTGCTGCAACAGACCGCCCACCATGCCCGGTACGGCCGCGACCGTCTCGAGGACGACCGCCCGGTGGCCGTAGCGGCGCCGGAAGAAGGCGTCGGCGAAAAAGCGCAGCAAACGCGTGAAGCCCAGTGCAATCCTGTCGGACAGGCTGCGTGGCAAGCGGTGTAGAGGGGCCGGGTTGCTCATGAGGATCTCCTGAATACCCTGCCGATATTGGGGCCGGGGCGGGATTTTCACATCGAGTTTTTCTTTCCGAGCGATGAAAAAATCGAAGTGAACAACGCACTCTGCACGGTAACGTTCCGGCACCTTGCACTCCCCCGGGCGCCGGAGTCCTGTAGCCCGCTTCTCGCTGCCCTCAGTTGCCCCGATGGAGGCACGATTGCGGCATCCGGTCCGGCCCGGTAATTCATGTCATGCCGTAGAATGTCTGACGATGGCTACACGATTGATCAGACAAGCTTTGGTCGGAGCATTCCTGCTTGTTTCCGGGTGTGCATCGATTACTCCTGTTGCAGTCATCCCTGTGGAAATCATGCACGGCAACCCGGTCACGTCTGCGAGCATCGGAGACGAACAAATAGACGTAATCGTCGACACGGGTGGCCTCGGGGTGATTGCTGTTTCTCCCGTGGACCTGGAGCGCCTGGCAGTGACGTTCACGGGAGAGACCATCCAACGAACCGATGCGGCAGGGGACACCTTCGAGTCTCGCGAGTTCATCGTTCCGGAAATGCTCCTCGGGGGACACAGGTTCCAGAACGTCAAGGGTTTCGAGCGTATCGGAGCAGCCGGCGGATTCGCGGGCGGCAGGCCTGTGAACGTCCTGGGGAGGGGTCTGCTGCACGACTATACCGTCGTTGTCGATTACCCGGGTGGCGAGATTCGATTGTACTCGCCTGATCAGTCCAGAAGCGTCTGTGGCCCTCCGACAAGCGAACTGATAGAGCGAGACGACGAGATTCTCGCTGTGCCGATAGAAAGCGATGGCGGTCGACTGCTCGCATTGATGGACACAGGCGCTACGTACTCGTTTATCCAAAGCGACGTGGTTGACTCGAGAAATCTGAGCACGACTGACCAAGTCTACAGGACGCGGTCCTTCAGGTTAGGAGGTCGAGACTTCGGGCCGTTGGAAATGGTTTCACTGCCGATAGACGGCGCACCCCAGATTGATGCGATTATCGGCACCAACTTCTTTGCCGGGCACGTGGTGTGTTTCGACTATCGGGATCGGAAGTTCTCGGTGCT
>JAAUYD010136581.1_pt1 | contig 12462 bp, 15 predicted proteins | sample 7278101 | NCBI WGS metagenome assembly JAAUYD01 (sample SAMN14350128, study PRJNA611818) | marine sediment metagenome | isolation source: surface marine sediment (0.6m) | place: French Polynesia: Moorea | collected 2018-08 | reverse complement strand
CCGCGGCCCGACGATCGCCGGTGCCGTAAAGGGTCTGTTAACCTCGTCCAGTCTTTCCTGCACCAGATCCGCAGCCTCGCGCTGCAGGAAGTCCTCGGGCGCCCGGGCCGCCCGCCTGCGCCGTGTGGCCAGAAGGTCGAGGTCAAACAGAACGGGAGGGTTCGCCATGCACTGTCCTTTCGCCCCGTCATCTAGAGCGTTTGGCCGCCCTGGTGAAGCCTCTCGCCAAGGAAGGCGCCTTGAAGCGGAGATCAGACGCAGAGCTCTACCTGCCAATGACATGCCGCGACGCCTTCGCCTGAAGGCAGGTACCGCACGATGACAGCACTCCTGACCCGCGCCCTCGACCTCGTCTACCCGCCCCGCTGCGCCGGCTGCCGCGAGGCGACCAGCGCACCGCACGGCCTTTGCGGGCCTTGCTGGCGCGAGACCCGCTTCATCTCCGGCCCTGTCTGCCGCCTCTGCGGTCAGCCAACGCCGCTCGCCTCCCCCGGTCTGGATATCGTTTGCGAGGGCTGCACCCACGCGCCGCCCGGCTGGGATGCCGGCCGGGCGGCGATCCTCTACGAGGGCACCGGCCGCCGCGTGGTCCTCGCCCTCAAACATGGCGACCGGCTGGACCTGACGCGCACCGCTGCCCGCTGGATGGCCCAGGCGGGTGGCGATGTCACCGCGCGGGCCGAGATCATTGCGCCCATCCCCCTCCATTGGAGCCGGTTCGTCCGCCGCCGCTACAACCAGGCGGCCGAGCTTGCGCGCCAGCCGGCGCTCTCGACCACTGCAAAGCGCATCCCCGACCTGCTTACCCGGATCAAACCGACACCGCCGCAGGAAGGCATGGACCGCGAAACCCGCTTTGCCACACAGCGGGACGCCATCCGCGTGACCGAACGCCATGCCCCGGCCATCGCCGGAAAGCATGTGCTATTGGTTGATGACGTGATGACATCCGGCGCCACGCTGGGCGCAGCCACGGCAGCCCTTCGCCCCGCACAGCCCGCCAGCATCTCGGTCCTTGTTCTGGCCCGCGTTGCAAGCGCGTGGACGGAGGCTATATAAGGGGTCGATCTGTACAAGGTGGCGCCATGAAACCCGTCGAAATCTACATGACCCCGATCTGCGGCTACTGCGCCGCGGCCAAGCGCCTGCTCGGGGCCAAGAACGTGCCCTTTTCCGAGATCGACGTCATGGCACACCCCGAGAAACGGGCCGAGATGGTCCAGCGCGCCAATGGCGGCCGGACCGTTCCGCAGATCTTCATCGGCGGCACCCATGTCGGGGGCTTCGACGATATCAACGCGCTGGAGCGCGCCGGCAAGCTCGACGCGCTGCTGGCCGATTGAGCGCCACCCCCGAAACCGAGGACGAACGCACCGCGCGCACCGGTGCGCCGCTCGTCATCACGCTTCTGTCCGAGATCGCGGCGACAGACCAACTCGCCCGCGGGCGGCTGCACAAGGCGCTGCCCAAGGGCATGGAGATCTCGCATTTCTCCGTCCTCAATCACCTCGATCACGCGGCAGAGGAGCGCACGCCTGCCCAACTCGCCCGCGCCTTTAACGTCACCAAAGCGGCGATCACCAACACGCTCTCGCGGCTTGAGGCCTCGGGCTTTGTCCATATCCGCCCCGACTGGGAGGATGGCCGGCGCAAATGCGTCTCGATCAGTCCTGCGGGCAAACGCGCCCTCGATACAGCGGTCGATGCCATCTCGCCCTTTCTCGATGAAATCGTTGAGGAGTTGGGGGTCGAGGCCGTGCGCACCGCCCTCCCGGTCCTTCGCCGGCTGCGCACGCTCCTCAGCGAAGACTAGCGGACGGGTCCCCTCGCGCCGCCCGGGACAACGCCGAACGGCTTCAGGGCTTGGTGCTGGCTGTGACGTAGTTGACGCTTAAATCGCGGCTCGACAACCCCCAACTCCAGGTGATCGGGTTGAAGACAAACCCCGTCCGGTCCACCGGTACCAGCCCGGCTTTCTCCAGCATCGCAAAGAGCTCATCCGGCGTGATGAACATGTTCCAGTCATGCGTGCCCTTGGGCAACCAGCGCATCACATGCTCAGCGCCGATGATCGCCATCAGATAGCTCTTGGGGTTGCGGTTCAGCGTTGAGCACACCATAAGCCCGCCGGAATTCAGCAGGTCATGGCAGGAGGTCAGATAGGCCTGCGGGTCGGACACATGCTCGACCACCTCCATGTTGAGGACGACATCGAACTGCTCGCCCGCCTCCGCCAGCGCCTCGGCCGTGGTGTGGCGATAGTCGATCTCCAGCCCGGATTGCTCGGCATGGATCTGCGCCACGGGGATGTTCCGCTCCGCCGCATCGGCACCGACGACATCCGCGCCCAGCCGCGCCATGGGCTCAGCCAGCAGACCGCCCCCGCAGCCGATATCGAGGATGCGCAAACCGGCAAACGGCTGCGCTTTCTTCGTGTCCCGGTCAAACTCCGCACTGATCTGCTGAACGATGTAATCCAGCCGCGTCGGGTTCAGCATATGCAGCGGCTTGAACTTGCCATGGGGATCCCACCATTCCGCCGCCATCGCCTCAAATTTGGCGATTTCGTCCGGGTTAATCGAAGACGAGGAGGAGATTGCACTCATAGGACCAACCTGCGATTGTGTGGGTGCGAAACAGGTAGTGTTCATGCCAGAAAACGCCCGTCAGGACAGCGCGTCACCTCGGCGCAGCCTCTATCCGCCCCGCGAGCCGTATCGCTCACTGGTCATGTCCATGCCCGGTGACCACAGGGTTTACGTGGAGGAATGCGGTATCCGCAATGGCCGCCCGGTCGTTGTCCTGCATGGCGGACCGGGGGGCGGCTGCTCGCCCGGCATGCGCCGTTTCTTCGATCCGCAGGTCTGGCGGACGGTGCTTTTCGACCAGCGGGGGTGCGGCCGATCGACGCCCAACGCCAGCGTCGACAACAACACGACCTGGGATCTGATCGCCGATATCGAGCGCATCCGCCAGGCACTGGGGATCGAACGCTGGACGGTCTTCGGCGGCTCCTGGGGGGCGACCCTCGCGCTGCTCTACGCCCAGACGCACCCCGACCGGGTCGACGCCCTCGTCCTGCGCGGTGTCTTCACCATGACCCGGGCCGAGCTCGACTGGTTCTACGGCGGCGGCGCCGGCGCCTTCTGGCCCCAACAATGGCGCGCCTTCTCGCACATGGTCCCGAAGGCCGAGCGGGGCGACCTGATCGGCGCCTACAACAAGCGCCTCTTCGGCGAGGATGCGGCTGAGCAGACCCGCTTCGCCCGCGCTTGGGCCGGCTGGGAGAGTGCGCTCGCCAGCCTCTCCTCGACCGGCGCACGGGGCACGCCCTCGGGCAGCTACGCCCGGGCCTTCGCCCGGTTGGAGAACCACTATTTCATCAATGACGGCTTTATCGAGCCGGGCCAGATCCTGCGTGACATGCACCTCATCCGCCAGATCCCGGGCTTCATCGTCCAGGGCCGCTATGACATGATCTGCCCGCCCGTCACATCCCAGCGCCTGCACGAGGCCTGGCCAGGGTCCGAACTGCGGATGGTGACGAACGCGGGCCATGCGCTGTCGGAACCCGGGATCTCGGAAGAGCTTGTCTCGATCATGGACCGGCTTGCCCGTGTCGCCTGATGGGGGCCTGACAACCAAACCGCTTTCCCCGGCCACATGGACCGATTTTGCCGACCTCGCAGAGCGCCACAATGGCGTCTGGGGCGGTTGCTGGTGCATGGCCTACCATGCCGAGGGGGTCGGCAAGCATCGCTCGCCCGACCAAAACCGAGCATAGCTAGCTTGTAAACGTGGACTCCAAAGGGAGAGGTCAATTGAAACTGGCTGTCACAGTGGTCCTTGAAACCGAAAAGGAGGAAAACGCGTTGAGGGTTGTCTCGCGGCTAAACAAGCTCATCTCCGCTGACCTTGCGACGCTCGAGAAGTACCACAGGGGTGGCACCAAGGCATTGCTGCAGAAGGACTTGTCGGAGACACATTGGCCGGACGCATATCTGGCTGGGATATCCGTCGCCCAATCGTTCGGGCGCGGCTGGACCGTATGCGGGTGTGCAAATGAAGAGCTCGATCTGATTGGCGAGGATTTTTCGGTTTCTGGTATCGTGTGGGCGCACTTGCACATGTCGCGCTGACTGAACGACAACAACCCAAAGACCAATTTGACCCGAAGTTAGACCATTTCGACGTGGCGCAGCACTTAGCCCGCCTCGGCGGCGGTACGGTTGAGGGCTACCCGGAAGTGACCGAAGGCCGCAAAGTCAGCGCCTCTTTCCTCTACAACGGTACCGCGGCCATGTTCGAGAGCCAGGGCTTCACCCGCGACCGCCAGATCGGCAAGCACCGTTGGGTCATGCGCCGTACGGTTTAGCGCCTCTGTGAGGTCCGGGTGGGTCGGTCGTTTCAGGCACTCGGTCCACGGCAACAGCAAGCAGGTCCGGATTTCGAGAGCCCATCCAGATCACAGCGCATTTTCTGCCCGCAGATGGGACATCAACCTCAGCACCTGCGAACCGAGTGCCGCTGAAAGTATTACGTCCGGTCCGGCAAAACCGGGCGGAGACCCGGCGGAGTTGCCCGCCGGGCGACCGGATCGCCTACTGGGAAGCCCGCCCGACATAGTAGACAAAATTGACGAGGTGCGCCTTGTTGAACGCACCAATGGAGCTCATCAGGTCGCCGTTCTGATCCCGAAAACGGTCCCCGGAGGCCGGGGTGTCATAGTAGAGGACAACAACCTCGTCGGGGGTCGGCATCCCCATTGCGTGATTTACGGACACGAAGGACTCGGTCTTGTAGGTGTCCACGCGCTGTTCCGCGGTAGCATTCAGGCTGGCAAGCTCGGTCTCGCGCTCATCCACATTGGCGTTGTTGTAGGTGCTGACTTTGAGAATGTACTGGCGGTCGGAAATTTCGCCGACGACATCCGGGACATCAAAGTCAGTCAAATCCCCTTCCAGAACCACAGGCACGTGGTCCGGGCCCGCAATCGATGCAAACTGGCTGCGTCTTGCAGCCTCCCCAAGAACCGAAGCCTCGCATGCCAGAAGAAGGAACTGATTGGGTTGTTCAAGGTCCAGATTGCCCTGGGCGGCCCCGATCACGCCCTCCCTCTGAATGGTGCAGCCAAGATCGGCGATCTTCGAGGAATCGAAACCGGTCGTATCGCCACGGTAAAGACCGAGGACACCGACAGGTTCACTTTCAGCCAGGCCAGCCGTTGCCCCAAGGACAGCCATCAGACCGCCAAGAATTGAGGATGTCAGCAGTGTGGGTTGCGTCATGACTTTTCTCCGTCGTTGCGCAGGTCGATTGTCACTTTGTGGTCCTTGAACACGTCCGTCACGAAGGCGTGGTCGTCGGTTTTGAGCGCGTAGAGCGCCGCGATCGGTCGCTGCAAAAGCGTTGTGGGGTGGGCCGGGACAGGCAGGCTGGGCGCATGGCCGCGAAAGACAGTGGTGAAATGCGTTGCATCCCACCTGTATTCCAGCCTCGCCTGCTCGACACCTTGGTGTTCGAGGCCGAGGATCATGTTGCCATCCATCGGGTCCCGAATGTCAGCCTCAAGCAGGGTGACGTCGTATGTCATGGGAAATCCCTTTCGAAGGTTCTTGTCGCACTGTCACTGCTAGCCATTCGAATGCGGATTAAATATCATCCAAATATGGAACAGAGCGGTTAGAAAAATGTCCGACTTGGATTGGGACGATCTGCGGGTCTTTCTGGCTGTCGCACGGGCGGGGTCTGTCCGGGGCGCTGCACGTGAGATCGGCAAGACGCATGCGACGGTCTCGCGACATGTGCGGTCGCTCAATCAGGCCCTGGCCAGTCCGGTGTTTGAGCGTCGCAAAGAGGGGCAGTGTCTCACGGATCTGGGCAAGCGCGTCCTGCCCTTGGCCGAGCAGATGGAAAGGAATGTCGCCGGCATCGACCGGGCCGCATTTGCCGCTGACACCGGACTGGCGGGGCCGGTCACGGTCTCATTGTCCGAGAGCCTCTATTTGGCCGTGCTCTGCGACCCGATTGATACGTTCATGCAACGTCATCCGATGATCGACATTCGCGTGAACGCAAGCGACACGCTCTCGGAACTTGCCTGGCGCGAGGCGGATGTGGTCGTCCGGATTACACGCGCGCCGCCTGAATCGGCCTATGGGAAAAAGGTCGCGGACAGCCCGCTGGCGCTTTATGCGGCGCCTGACTATCTGGCGTCGAGGCCACCTCTGGACCGGTGGATCGCGCTCACCTATGACCCCGCGCGACGGCCTACTACTCCGGCTCGCGTTGTTGCGCATTCGAACACCGTGCCGATGGCCGCCAACATGATCCGCAAGGGCAGGGGGATTGGCATGCTGCCCTGCTACGTGGGCGACACCGATCCGGGCTTGCAGCGTGTCCCGGGCACCGACCCGGTGCCGGACATGCAGATCTGGATACTGACCCACGAAGATCTGCGCCATTCGCCGCGTGTCCGCGTGTTGATTGATCACCTGTACCAGGCGTTTGAGACCCTGCGACCCACCGTCGAAGGGCGGTCGCACGCCTAGGCTTTGAGACGGACACTATCCGCTGTCATTCCGTTCCGATGTTGTGTTGAAATGCAAAGCGCCGCCTCTCGGCTTCGCCGCGAACGTGCTTTGCGTTGGGAGGTGTCTCAGCCAAAAGTCGGGCGGAACGCTCAGCTTAGCGGATCGGCGAGATTTGGTTGAAGTCGGCTGAACTCGGCGGAGACTTCTTCTGCCCATGGGAACCTACCAGATTTGTCTGGAAAGAAAACTTGGAGCGCCTCGAAGTTGTCGCCTCTGTAGAACCATTGACTCCATCCGAAGTACTCGGCGAAGTAATCAGATCTAACTTTCTTCAAAATGACACTGAAGCCACTTAAGACTTGGGATATCGGCTCATTTTCCGGAAACCGTTTCCCCGCCTCTAAATCATGAAAAAAATTCCAAAAGATGTTATGCGATACCTCCGTGGGAAGTGAAAACAATACTAGTTCGGGAAACTCGAACCTCCTCCAAAAGCCAGTTGTGTACGAAAAGCCTGGCCCGACATCGTCTTCGGAAATGTGAGTTCCAAACCAGCCGTGTTCTCGAACGTTTTCCACAAAAACTCTTTCGTCGTCGTCGAGCAAGCCGACATCGATATCAAGTGCAGATTTCACGGTTCCTCCGAGGTCTTGTGTCGCCAACAAGCAATGCTAGTAGACAGGCAGGAATATAGAAACCCTGCCGTGAGCCACGTTGGCAATTTTGATGCTCGTTCAGCTCCGCATAGCGAGCGCTGCACACACTACGCTTGGGAGGAGCCACGTTGCCCCGGCAAAAGTATCCGAGATTGAACCCGCCGTGCCTCACAAATATGCGTTGGGCGACCACGCAATAGACATGGCGACCCTGCCCGAACGTGGGGCAGCGCTCCTGCACCCCGAATTGTAGCCTTCCGCCGCTGGTGCCTTGATCTCGCCGCCCGCAACCTCTCGCATGCCACCTGCTGAAGGGCTAGGTTCCCTTTGAAGAGGCGGCTGCGAAGGAGACGCAACCCCATGACCGACATTCTTTATTGGACGATGCTCGCCGCGTTCCTCACGCACGAGCTCGATGCCGTCAAACGCCATGAGTGGCGGATCCTGCCATTGACCAGTTTCCTCCCCGAGCGGGTGGGCGAGCAGGTCTTCATCTGGATGCACGTCCCCCTCTTCCTCCTGATCCTCTGGGGCTCGTCCGACGGAGGCAGCGGCGCCTTCGCCCGGGGCCTCTCCGCCTTTGCCATCGTCCATGTCGGCCTGCACTGGCTCTTCCGCCGGCATCCTGCGAATGAGTTCAACAACCCAGGCTCCTGGGGCCTGATCCTGATGGCCGGAGGCTTCGGGGCACTCCACCTGATTGCGGGTTAAGCGTTGCCAGAACGTGTCGGGACGGTTTCTGTACAGCTTCTGGACGGATAGCCGACAGTGATTTCACGGCCGACACAGCGAACGGAGCCACGGCTGCAGGCCGGTCACTCACCCGTCGCGGATCACCTTCGGGCGGAGCCTGCCCAGAGCATCAACCTCTTTCACCCGTCGCCCGGCACCGCCCTCATACTCACGCGAAGATGTGCGGCCCTTCTGATCTCTGACCGTGACCGTATAGCGTTTGAGCTGGCCCAGTAGCGCGTATTGAACGGTGAACCGACTAAAGTCGGACCGCACCTGTCAACGAGTTCGCAAAACTCGTGGACGGCTGTGCGCAGCCGGCTATCGGACTTTCCAAAGACCGAGCTGCGCAGGTGCCGCCGAACAAACGGACCTACACCGCACGGGCCACAACGAAATCCGCAAGCTCCTGCAGGAGTGTCTGCAAATCCGATTCCGGAAGCGTGTCCAGGGCTTTACGCGCCTCACTGCCCCAATGCAGCGCCGCATTCCGCGTCGCCTCCAGGGCACCGTGGCGGGCCATCAACTCCAGCGCATGGTCCAAATCGCCGTCCCGCTGATTGCCCTTGTCGATGACCCTGGCCCAGAACGCCCGCTCCTCCGCGTCAGCCGCGGCAACCGCCCGGATCACCGGCAGGGACATCTTCCGCTCCCGGAAATCATCGCCGATATTCTTGCCGAAGACCTTGGACACGCCGCCATAGTCGAGCAGATCATCGACGAGCTGGAAGCTGATCCCAAGCGCATCCCCATAGGAGCGGAGTGCTGTGACATGCGCCTCATCGGCACCTGCGATCACCCCGCCAACCTCGGTCGCCGCAGCAAACAGCGCGGCGGTCTTGCCGCGGATGACTTGCATGTAAGTGGCTTCTGTCGTTGCAATATTTTGCGCTGCCGACAGTTGCAGCACCTCGCCCTCGGCAATCACGGCTGAGGCGTTGGCGAGGATGTCCAGCACCCGCAAACTCTCCGTCTCGACCATCAGCTGGAACGCACGGGAGAAGAGGTAATCGCCCACCAGAACCGAGGACTGGTTGTCCCACAACAGGTTCGCCGTCGGCCGCCCGCGGCGCTGCTCGCTCTCGTCCACGACGTCGTCATGAAGAAGCGTCGCAGTATGGATGAACTCAACCGTCGCGGCCAGTCGCACGTGATGCTCGCCCGGATAGTCGAACAGCCGGGCCGCAGCTAGCGTCAGCAGGGGCCGCAGCCGCTTGCCACCCGCATGCACAAGATGCGCCGTCACTTCCGGGATCCGCGGTGCATGCTCCGAGGCCATGCGGTCCGCGATCAGGGCATTCACCCGCTCCATCTCCGGCGCGAGCATGGCCTGCAATCTCTCGAAAGGTCCCGGGGGTGTCACCGCATCGTCTCTTTGCGTCTCGACCTCAGTTTTCAGGATGGCTACGCTCCCCCCATGAAAGAGATCCTGCGCACAAACGATCCGACGGTCATTGCCTTTGCCACAGCGCTGCTGCGTGGGGAGGATATAGAATGCTTTGTGATGGACGTCCATATGAGCGTCCTGGAAGGCTCCATTGGCATATTGCCGCGGCGGGTGATGGTCCGGCGCGAGGATGCGTTCAGGGCCAGTGCGATCCTGCGAGATAATGAAATCGAAGCGGCCGGATAGGCGATGGAGATCACCGACGACGCCTTTCTCGGCGGGCGCTTGCGGATCCTTCAGCCCGCCAAAGGCTATCGCGCCGCCACCGATCCGGTGTTTCTGGCCGCCGCAGCACCTGTACGACCCGGCGAAACAGTTCTGGAACTCGGCTGCGGTGTCGGCGTTGCGGCCCTCTGCCTGTTGGCCCGTGTGCCGGGTGCCGTTGCGACAGGGGTGGAGATCCAGCCCCATTACGCTGATCTTGCCCGCAAAAACAGCCGGCGAAACGACCTGCCTCTGACAGTCGTGACCGCCGACATACAGGCCCTGCCCGGGGATCTGCGCGCGAAAAGTGTCGACCATGTCATCGCCAACCCACCCTTCTTCGGCGCCGATAACACGACTGCGCCGACCGATCCTGGCCGCGACTGCGCCCATCGGGAGGGGGCGGCAGATCTTCAGACGTTTATAGAGCAGGGCCTCCGGCGGCTCGCCCCCGGTGGTTGGCTGACCCTGATCCATAAGCCAGAGCGCCTGGGCGCCATTCTCGGCACCCTGATGGACAGGGCCGGGGCTGTCGCGGTCCTCCCGCTCCAGCCGCGGGAGGGGCGCCCGGCCGGCCGTGTCCTGATCCGTGCACGCAAAGGCGCAAAAAGTCCTCTGACCCTGCTCGCGCCACTGGTGATTCACTCGGGCAAAGACCATGGGCAAGACGGCAACGACTATTCACCCACAGCCGAGCAAATCCTTCGTCACGGCCAAGCCGTTGATTTTCAGTAATCTCCCGACTGTCATCCACAGTCCGGAAATTAACGTCTGCTTAACGTGACAGTGCCACGTTTTTGTGGTGGACTATACCTGTAGTCTGCAAGCAAAAAAGAGAAGAGGAGGTATGAATGACGCTGAGTTCCCATGTGACCGAACTTCAGAAGAAGCACCAGCTGCTGTCCGACCGGATTGAGGAAGAACAGCGCCACCCCTCGGCAGACGGGCTCGATATCAGAGAACTTAAGCGCCAGAAACTTCAACTCAAAGATGAAATCACCCGGCTCTCGTCAGTAGACGCCTAAAGGATTTCAGGCGCCGCGCGCCGCTTTCAGGAACTTCAGAATCGTCTCGGTCCAGGCAGAGTTGTCGACCGGGTCATTCAGCGACGCGCGCGCGGCCGCCACACGGTCGGCAGGAACCACGTCGGCCAGCCGGGCGTCGATCACATCCGCGACGAAATCACGGTTGAATTCCGGGTGCGGCTGGACGGACAGCGCCAATGGCGCGTGCTCCGGCCCATAGATCAGCGCTGCGTTAGAGCAGAAATCGGAACTTCCAATCACCCGTGCCCCAGGCGGGACTTCGGTCACCTGATCCTGGTGAACGGCATAGCCCGACCAGCCCCCGGCGAGCGACCGGGCCCACTCCGGCAACTCGGGATGCGCATTGTACTCGTTCACGCCCAGACCCCAGCCGCCATGAAACTTCTCCGCGCGGCCACCCAGTGCCTCGGCAATGATCTGATGGCCGAAACAGATGCCGATCAGGGGTATACGCGCCGCATAGCTCTGGCGCAGAAAATCCTTCAGCGGATCGATCCAGGGCAGCCCGTCATAGACCCCGTGGCGCGAGCCAGTGACAAGCCAGGCATCTGCCTCCGTCGCGGTGCCGGGAAGATCGCCGCCCACGACATTGACCTCGAAGACAGTGACGCCGGGGGCAGCCAGCATGGCCGAGAACATGTCGTAGTATTCGCCATGCTTCTCGACCAGCGCAGGCACGACATCGCCCGTTCGCAGCACACCGATCCGGATCTCATCGCCTTCAAACATGAACGAACTCCAGCCCTTCCTCCAGCGGACGGTCGCGCGCGACCTCTGATTTGACCCAGGCCCGGAACGCGGCAACCGCCGGCCGTGTCTCGTTCCCCCTCGGGCAGACAAGACGGAACATCGCGTCCGTCGTCAAGGCCAGCTTGAATGGGGCGACCAGACTGCCGCTGCGCAGCAGGTTCAGCGCGACCGAACTGCGGCCAAGCACAACGCCCGCCCCTTCCAGAGCCAGATCCAGCGCGTGGTCGGCCTGGCTGAAGCGCGGTCCCTTCAGATCCCCATGCGCGACCCCCATCGCCGCGAACCACCGCTCCCAATCGGGCTTTGGGTCCATGAAACTGAGGCTGTCATCATGGATCAGCGTCTCGCCCAGAAGATCCTCGGGCACCTCGATCCGCTCCGCCACATCCGCCCGCATCATCGGTGTCAGCCAACCGGCGTAAAGATGTTCCGAGAACACACCCTCGTCCTCCCCCAAGCCGAACCGGATCGCGATATCCACCTCGTCCCGCTTGAAATCCATGATCCTGAGGGAGGCTGCAAAGCGCAGCTCGATCTCAGGGTGCGCTTGCGCGAACTTGTAAAGGCGTGGCGCCAGCCATTTGGCAGTGAAGGCCGGTCCTGCGGTCACGACCAGTGTGGTATTGTCGTTCAACCGCTGCGCCGCCCGCCACCCGCGCCGCAACGCATCGAACCCTTCGGTGGCCTGCGGCAGCAGGGTCCGTCCGGCCCCGGTCAGCTCCACCGCGCGGTTCAGCCGGTGGAACAGGGGCACGCCCAAATGCGCCTCCAAATTCTTGATCTGGTAGCTCAATGCGGCGGGCGTCACCGAAAGCTCTTCGGCCGCAGCCTGAAAGCTCATATGCCGCGCAGCCGCCTCAAAGGCGCGCAAGGCATTTAACGGGGGCAGTCGGTCAGACATTGTGCGCTGGTTCTCGATATTGGCCTTTCACAAGCACGAAATGGTAACGGAAACGTTACGCTTCAAGTCAAAAAATCTGAATCGAACGTGTAAGAAGACTCGTTTGTCAGGGGCTCACGCCTCCACCATATTTGACCCAAGACACAGAGACATCCCCGGACTTGCTTAAGAAAGGCTAATGCCATGACACATG
>JAAUYD010097674.1_pt1 | contig 12465 bp, 4 predicted proteins | sample 7278101 | NCBI WGS metagenome assembly JAAUYD01 (sample SAMN14350128, study PRJNA611818) | marine sediment metagenome | isolation source: surface marine sediment (0.6m) | place: French Polynesia: Moorea | collected 2018-08 | reverse complement strand
TCTATTGCTGGTTCTGCAAGGCGGAACTTGACGATACGCGCCGGTACCCCGGCAACGACAGCGTAGGGCGGCACATCCTTGGTGACTACGGCCCTGGCCGCCACGACGGCGCCATCCCCGATATTCACGCCCGGCAGGATGAACGCTTCATGGCCGATCCACACGTCGTTGCCGATCATCGTCACTTGAGCGACCACGGGCGGCGACGAACGCGGAAACTGGTCAGGCCGTAGTCCTTTCAGGACCTCATGCTCCCCGTCGAACAGATCGGAACTCCGCGTGTAAAAGATAGGCGAGGTGCTGGCCCAGTCGAGCGGATGGGCATGCCGACCGATCTGGACGTTCTCGCCAATGGAGACATAACGACCGATGCGTGCGCCGAAATAGAATCCGCTGACGGCATAGCTGAATGCGCCAAGGGATAGAGAGTGCTGAACGTTCATCCACTTAATGCTGCATGGTGGTTCGAAAACGCAGTCCTCCGGTAGCGTGAAGTTACCTGGGTGCAGCGTCGAAACTGCCAATGCCTTGAGCTGTTCTTTGCGCTTGTTGTCGATCGCGATACGTTTCATGCGACGTTATTCTAATATTTGACGGATCGATACCCTGCTTAGTCTACCAGAGAGTCCTGGTAGTACTCTGATCGATTGAAGACTCGCGGGATTGGGATGGCGGGCAGCGGTCCTGGCAGCGCGCCATGGTTGACTGAGATCCGATTGTGGCGCGATGGGCCGTTACTCGCGTGATCGTGAATCAATGAGATGGATGATCCGGGTGTGGTTCCTTTGTTCGGCATAGTGGCGGGCAGCCATGCCGGCTGAATCCTGTGCAGTAAGGTCTGCGCCTGCTGTCAATAGCGCCTCGACAATTTCTACGTTGCCGCGGTCCGCAGCGATCATGAGAGGTGTACGGCCCTTGTGGTCGGCAATGTTGGGATCCGCCTTATGGCGCAGCAGTGCATCGCACAGCCCTGGATTGCTTCGGCCGACGGCAAAATGGAGCGCAGTCGCACCGAGTTTGCGGTTTTTGACGTTTGCATCCGCACCCAGTTTCAGCAACAGTTGTGCGGCAGCGGTTTCGTTGTTGGCTGCTGCCAACACCAATGCGGTCACGCCGCTTTTGGTTGGTTGATCGACGTCAATCCCCGCCTCTACGAGGGCTCGCATGGCGTGCTGCGCACCGGCCACGGACGCTCGCATCAAGGCTGTGTGACCCTGGCGGTCCACACGGTTGATGTTGATGCCCTTGTCCAGCAGCTTTCGTATCGTCTCGACGTCGTCAGCGGCGGCAGCATAGTCGAGCGCACTCCATCCGGTTTTGGACAAGCCATGAACGCTGGCGCCCCGTTCGAGCAGCAGGTCGATTAGCTTGCGATTGCTTCGCTCAATTGCCGTCATCAGTGCGCTAACGAGGCCAGCGTTGACGGCATCGATTTCTGCACCCCGGTCCAGCAGCAGCTTGGCGATCTCCTCGTGACCGTGCCAAACGGCGATCATCAACGCGGTTGTTCGGCTTTTTTCCAACCTTGCATGAATGCCGGCGCCAGCATTGATCAGGAGGTTGGCCATCGCAAGGTGATCAACGGCGATGGCTCGCATCAACGGTGTCGCGCCGAGATTATCTGCAAGGTCGATTCTGGCACCGTGCTTCAGCAGTATGGTTGCGGCATCTATCTGGCCGTGTTCTGCGGCGTGGGCCAGCGCGGTCAATCCATGACGGTCGCGCTCGTCAACATCGGTTCCGCGGCGAATTTCTTCATCGATTGCCGCGGTATCGCCACGGATTGCCGCACGCATCAGGTATGACGTGCCTGGGGAATGCCGGATGCCGGTGGCATGGTCATTGGTCGATTGCCGTGGTAGTGGCAGAAACGATTCGATGGGCGGTTGTTGGCTGTGGGGCTTGAGGGTCCGGGTAATCGTAAAATCGTTCGTATGAATGTCTCCTACAGGGTCGTTACTGGTCTCGGCGCCGAGTTGTGTACTGATGATGAGTGTTACGGTGAGCGGTAGCCAATACAACCTTCTATGAAGGTGGATGCGAAGCCGCCGACTCATCTGGTATGCGGAGATCGTCATGTGGGCAACTGGATTCTTGAACCGGAAGGACAGGGAGCTGCCGCCCCCTGTCGGATCTCTTGGGTCCCTGCCTGCCTGGGCAGGCGAGGGACCCTTCTTCGGTACTCTATCGAAGATCAGAGGCCGTCGTCATACTCCACAATCAGCCATGCCTGATAGAGCTGCGTCGGTTTGCGATCACCTTTGATGTAGATCGACAGGTCAAAGTCCTCGCTCACCGGTGCACCGTTGACGCTCACTGCCGTCAGATGCGGACTGCCGGAGACATCGACCGGGGTGCATTCGCCGTCAGCAGACTGCGGATCACCCGCCTCGGGGCCATCGCAGATCACCTGGCCGTCGTTCTTGTTGCCATCGACCCAGCCGGCGGTATAGGCGAGCGGCGATACCGGCGTTCCCGGGTTCTGCGGGTCGTCGATACTGCGCTCATCGTCCGGATTCCAGTCGAGCACGTTAAGCGCAACGCGGCCATTCGGCGGCGGGGGCTCGCCGACCTCGTACTTGATCAAAGCCTTTTTATACGGGGGCGGTGCACATTCGACGTTGGGGATCTCGAGCCCCGGGATATCCTGGCCGAACTTGGGCGGAGTCAACCGCCACCTCGGTCCGGAGAGAAGCGTGTCGCCGGGCGAGGCCAGATACGGTTCACGCACACTGTAATCTGCCGAGCCGTCGAGATTCGAGTCATAGGACCATTCGAACGGTTCGCGATCGACGGTCGTCGCAAAGGCGTTGGAAATGCCTTCCTTCAGGTCTCTCGACCACGCGTAGGGATCCGTCCCAACGACGGCAGCCAATCCGCCTTCTGCCATCCAGGTGTTGGTCAGATAGGTACCGGTCGGGATGAAGTCGCCGTCACCTTCGTAGCAGTCGACGTCTGACCGGCGGGACCCTGAACCATCGACCGTGTAACCCGGCAGTCGACCGATCGCGGCCTCGTTTTCCATGTCCTCGGGACGGACCTGATCGTTGGGGTTGTTGGTGATGTTGTGGTAGACGTACAGCGTAGCCTTGGTGACAGGGCAACCATAACCGTTGTTTCGTCCATCGTCACAGAGGCCGCCGGATTTCCAGGCGTTCGGCAGCTTGATTCGTGCATAAAGGCGCACATCGTTGGGCCTTTTGATCAGGGTGCCCCAGCGGTACAGCGGCTTGCCGTCATCCTTCGCCGTCATAGCGTAATCGGCGGTGTAGGCGATGTCGTCCAGGACCGTCGACTCGTTCGGCTCCAGGAAGCTCAAAGGATCCTTCGGGTCGATGGGATCCATGTCGGCCACTGCCTGGCTCAGCGTCTTGCCGTCCCAGGATTCGCCGGAAGCGAGAATGACCGGGTCATTGTCAAACTTGGTGTCTGCACAATCGACGAGGGGTATCGCACCCGGCAGCGGATCGCCGTTCGAGTCCAGGTCGTCCGGTGCATAGAGCACACCCTGATCGCCCGTGGTCGGCTCGGTTCTGTCGTATTCTCCTTCGACATAGCCGATGGTCTCGTGGCAGTTCAGCACGTGCTCCATGACGACGTAGCGCTCGGTCGAGCATTTGACGGATGTCTCACCGATTCCCGCACACCAGGTACCGAACGGTGCTGGAACCTTGAAGGTGTCGGTCTCTGCGTCAGAGATCTCGATGCCGACGTATTTGCCTTGATCCTTGATGTTGCCGATGTAGCCCTCGCCCCAGACGCCATCGCCGATCTCTTTACCGAAGGCCTGGGCAAATGCCACGACGTTGAAGCCGAATTCGCTATCGATGGGGTACAGCGTCGGTGTTTCGATCCCCGCGATTGGCGGGTGATCTGCATCACAGGCGGGTACACCGGGCAGCCCACAGAGCACCGCCTGATAACGGCCGTTACCGGCCGGTCCGAACATCCGGCCATCGTGATCGGCAACCAGATCGTTGACCGTGAACTGATATCCTGCGATGTGCTGTACGGTAGCGGCCTGCGCTCCGCCCACCATCAGTGCGGCAACAAGCACACTTATGGCGGTTCTCTTGAGACTTATAGTGTTTCGCATCGTCCCTCTCCTTTTGCAGGCACTGCAGGTCAGACGCGGATCGCAGGCCCGCTTTGTCATGTGGTTCCTCGGCCAGAAGCCGCAGTACCACCCTTATGAGTAATCGTGGACCACCGTCGTTGCCGATTCGGATCCGAATCGGTCTGAGACGGCGCCCGTTTACATTATTTGGTCTGCCCCGTTTACATTTATTTGTTTTCAGGTTAAGGCCGCGGTGCCCTCGGCGGTTTGACCCATGTCAGCAGGTGCTGGGCGCCGGCGCGGTTATGCAGAGCGGGGTCGGTGAACGCCAAACATAGGTTATGAAAAATGTGAGTTTCGTTGCGGTTCGCGAGGGTGACGGCGGGTGACAATCAGCTAGGCGCCTCGCACGCGCCCGGCTCGGCGACTGCCGCATTCACGCGAATTGATTTACAATCGAAAAGATATGCAAATTGCATTCTTAGCCAGCAACCGAAACCGCAAACGCTTTAGCACCGATCCCGCATTCATTTATCGTTGTGAGAACCTTGGTCATGCGTTGCGTGGATGCGGTCATGACGTCGAGTTGGGCCATGTTCGCGGCTCGCGCGGGAAGGCGGCCGACTGCGTCGTCGTGCACCGTCCCCGGGTGTCTCTTGCACTCTGGCATTTGCTGCGACGATTCCGCCGTTCAGGGGCCAAACTCGTGGCCGATTTCGACGACCTGGTGTTCGACGAAAGGTTTGCGAGGTTCAGCCCGGCGGCGCGCAACCGCAACTTGCCGCTGTGGCTGTTGCGGAAGCGTTTCCGTGAGCACCGAGTGGCGACCCGCTGGTTCGATCACGTCACGGTCTCGACCGATAACTTAAAGGACCATGTGCGGCGCCTTTTCCCCGGTATGGCCGTCACGGTCCTGCACAACGCCGTGCACTGGGCGTGGCGGAACCAGGGCATTCCGACGCCCCGGGTAGACCGCCGGAAGACCGTTGCCTACCTGCCGGGAACGCGCAGCCACGACCGCGATTTCGCGACCATCGCGGGCCCACTGGAGCATTTCCTCCATGCGCATCCGGAAGTCCGGTTGCGCGTGACCGGCCCGCTGCGCTTTCGACTCAAGGTGCCCGACAGTCGCATCTTTCGTCAGGATCGGGTCCCTTTCCCCGCTTACGCGCGGCAGTTTGCCGATCTGTGGGTCAATCTTGCGCCACTCGAGAGCACCCCTTTCAATGCCAGTAAGTCGGCCCTCAAGGCACTCGAGGCCGGATATTGGGGGATACCCACCATCTGTTCACCCAATGCCGACTTCGCGCGGTTCGCGTCTGCCGGAGCCGTCCAGGCGTTCGACGCGGGTGACTGGCTGACGCAGCTCGAGCGCCTGCTCGATGACAGAGAGTACGCGGGAGTGACCGCACGCCTGCCAGAGAGGACGCTGGCGCTCGGTGATGTCGAGCATCAAGCGCAGGTCTTTCTCGCCGAGGTCGCAAGGCGCTGACAATGGGTACGCCATGCCGCGCAGATGATCGTTCGCATTTGCCGCCGACCTTGGCGCGGATGTTGGGTGCCTGGCGGCAGAGCCAGGGCAAGTATGACCTGCGCACGGAACATCTCTGGCGCCAGGCGTGGCAGCATTCGGGACGTGACCAGGACCTGCTGCAGCTTGCCAGTTTCGGACGGGAACTCGGCAAGCCGCTGCCAGCGCGGCTGATTGACGTCCTGGTCGGGCGCCTGAACGGCCTCGACGATCGATTCCTGCCTCAGGCAGTCGAGTTATTGGTCGAGACGGAGCGCCTGTCGCCCGCCCTGATCGACTCCGAACGGATGCCCCGCTTGATTTCGAGCGCAGCGGCGTCACCGCCGTTGGGAAGCTGGCTACAAGCTCAGAATACCGAGTTATCCTGCGACAGTGGGGAACTGGCCCAGTGGCACAAGAAGCAGCCGGCCCGGCGAGAGGCATTCGCCGATTTCCTCCGCGATCAGGAAAACGGCATCTGCGTCGTAGGCAACGCGGCGAACCTCCTGGGTTCGGGCCTGGGCAGATCGATCGACGGAAGTTCGCTCGTGGCGCGCTTCAACCGTTTTCACTCGCGACGCAGCCTGGCCACAGATTTCGGCGCGCACACGGATATCTGGGTCTGTTCGCCAAGGTTTCTGCCGCATGCCGCCGCGATGCTGGAGGGGCGTGACATCCCCACCTGGCTCGTGCTTTCCGGTCCGGATGCCAGGTACCGGCGCCCCGGCCGGCCAGTTGACTGGTCCTGCGTACGGTCGCTGTGGGCGGCCGGTGTGGAGGTCGTCACCCTGCCGCTTGTCATCTGGCGGAGGATGGTCGACCGACTCGGTGCGCCGCCGAGCGCAGGGTTGCTGCTACTGGCTTGGATGCACGATCTGCTGGGTGGTTGGGACACGCTGGCAATTGCCGGTTTTGGTGGCGCACAACCCGGTCGTGCTTATCACCATGCGGGCGTTCACCATCGTGCCAGCGGACGGCATGCATGGCAGGCCGAACGCCGTTTGCTGGGTCATTGGCAGCGCGAGGGGCTGCGGGTTCTCGGCTCCCGGCCTGGTGCGGGTGACTAAGCGACCGGCCGGGCCGGGCTGGATCCGGTCATTCGCATGTAAAATGCCGTCTGAAGCAGGATGCCGTCGTTGGATCTCCGTCCTAACGCCATGTGAGCATGCTGCAGCGCCTCAGCCATCACGTTGCCTTAACGCAAATCTGGGTACCTTGCTGCTTCGTATTGACCCGGCGACTCTGCGAATCTGCAGTGGTCGACCGGCAGCGAAAGACGTTGAAGTGAAGAGCGGAATGAGTGGTCAAGCGATTGGATTTCTGCATACGGCAAAAGGCCGTCATGGGGGATTGAAGGTTGGGTTCGCATCAGCGCGGAAGAACAGGTGAGCATGCGTAAACCGATTGCCATCGTCGGATTCGCTTTCAGACTGCCCGGAACGGACCGGGCCAGGTTCTGGGGCGATCTGACCGCCGGTCGGGACCTGGTCAGTCACGTACCGGAATCCCGGTGGGCCCAGGAGGCCTATCTGCACCCTGATCGCTCGTCCCCGGGTACGAGCTACTCGTTCGCCGCTGGCACGATCGGCGAAGTGGCTGAGTTCGACGCCGCCTTCTTCGGTATCTCGCCGCGTGAAGCAGAGCAGATGGATCCACAGCAGCGACTGCTGCTCGAACTCACGTGGGAGGCCTTCGAACACGCCGGGATCAAACCGTCGAGCGTGCGCGGTAGCCGCGCTTCGGTCTACATCGGTTTTTCCGGGTCGGACTACTCGTATCGTCGCACGGACGATTTGGCGTCTTGTGATGCGTCGACGATGACCGGCAACACGGCGAGCATCGCGGCTAATCGCTTGTCGTATTGGTTTGACCTTCGCGGTCCGAGTATGGCGGTCGATACCGCGTGCTCATCGACGATGGTCGCTTTTCATCAGGCCTGCCAGTCGCTGCATGTCGGCGAGTCACGAATGGCGGTTGCCGGTGGAATCAGTTTGCATCTGCATCCGATGGCCTTCGTAGGCTTTTCCAAGGCCTCGATGTTGTCTCCGAGCGGAAGATGCCGGGTATTCGACGCAGCTGCAGATGGCTATGTGCGCGCTGAAGGTGCTGGAATATTCCTGCTCAAACCGTTGGATGTCGCATTGGCAGATGACAACCGGATCTATGCCGTGGTCGCGGGATCTGGGGTCAATTGCGATGGTCGGACCAAGGGTCTGACGGTGCCGAGTTGGGAGCGGCAGGCCGATTTGCTGCGCGAGGTCTATGCTGACGCGGGTGTCCGACCAGGCGAAATCGACTACGTCGAGACACACGGCACCGGCACAGCTGTCGGCGATCCGATCGAGACCCGGGCCCTCGGGGCCGCACTTGGCGACGCGCGGCCGGACGGGCAGCCACTCTTGATCGGTTCGGTCAAGAGCAATGTCGGCCATCTTGAGGCCGCGGCCGCCGTAGCGGGGCTGGTCAAAGCCATCGCGTGTCTCGAGCATCGCAGTGTTCCGCCGACTCTCCATCTCGAGCGATTGAACCCGAATATCCATGACAAGACCTGGAACCTGCGGGCGGTCACGAAAAATACCCCTTTGGGAAGTGGCAGACAGCTGGTTATCGGGGTCAATTCTTTCGGCTTCGGCGGAGCGAACGCACATGTCGTTCTGCGCAGTTGGGACGGTGCCGGGGATAGATTGGACGTTTCAGAGCGCGACGTCGATCACGTCTCCGTGCCGCTGCTTCTGTCGGGGCGTGGCTTAAACGCGCTGCGTGCTGTCGCTGGGCAATATGCCGCCCTGCTCAAGAGCGCGACGACAGATCGCCTTTACGACATCGCGTACACCGCATACCTGCACCGTGATCTGCACGATCAGCGTGCGATGGTTTACGGATGCAACACCGACGATGCGGTTGTGGCTTTGGAGGCCTACGCTAATGGCAAAGCGAGCGTCGGTATTCACGAGGGAGAGGCATTGCCCGGGGCATCGCGCCCGGTATTCGTGTACACCGGGAACGGTTCGCAGTGGCCAGGTATGGGGCGTGCGCTGTTGGCGGAGTCGTCGACGTTTGCGGCGAGGATGGCCGAGCTCGATGCGCTGTTTTCGCGACATAGCGACTTCGCATTGCTCGACACGCTGCAGCGCGACGACCTCGAGCAAGTGCTGCCCCTGACCGAGGTCGCGCAACCGTTGTTGTTTGCCGTTCAGGTCGGCGTCACCGGACTCATGCGTGAGCTTGGATTGAGGCCGGGTGCCGTTGTCGGACACAGCGTTGGCGAAGTCGCTGCAGCCTGGGCGAGCGGCGCCCTGTCGCTGGAGCAGGCGGTGCGACTGATCCTGGCGCGCAGCGAGCAGCAGGGACGGACCAAGGGCGGAGGAGCCATGCTCGCGGTCGGCATGGGTGCAGGTGCGATACGGGCCCTGTTGGCCGAACTGCCCGGCAGCGCGGATCTGACCGTCGCCGGTGTGAACAGCCCGCGTGGTGTCACCATTGCCGGACCGATACCGTCCCTCAATCGGCTGGAAACTCTTCTCAACGAGCGCGAGGTGTTCTTCCGCCGATTGCCGCTCGATTACGCCTTTCACAGCGCCGACATGGATGTGTTGCAGGAGCCCTTGAGAACTGCGCTCAGCGGGTTGCGACCGGAGGCGGGTGAACTGCCCTTCTACTCGACGGTTAGCGGCGGCCGGCTCGCTGGCGATCTCCTGGATGCGGACTACTGGTGGCGGAATGTCCGCCAGCCGGTTCAGTTTGCCGATGCGATCGATACGCTGCTGGCCGATGGCTTCAACCTCTTTGTCGAGATCGGGCCACACGCGGTACTGCGCAACTACATCAACGAAGGTTTGCGCGCTGCTGGCATCGATGGGCGGGTCATTGCGACGTTGGCGCGTGAAGACGATGGCCTTTCGCGAGTGCACGCCGCATTCTGCCAAAGCGTTATTGCGGGTGTGCCCGTAGAGTCCACGAATCTGTTTCCAGTGCCGGGCCAGCTGGTCCAGCTTCCAGCGTACCCGTGGCAGCGTGAGCGCTTCTGGCTGTCGCCGACGATTGAAGGCTATGACCTGATCAACCGACGAAAGGAACATCCGTTACTCGGTTACCGACTGCACGAGAACGATGCTCAATGGGAGAATCAGATCGATACCGCGCTCTACCCGGAACTGGGCGACCATGTCGTTGCGGATGCAGTGGTCTTTCCTGCGGCGTGCTACGCGGAAATGGCGTTGGCAGCAGCGAGCATCTGGAAACCCGGGCACGGCAGCGAGATCGAGGAACTGGAGATCCGCGCACCGTTGGTGTTGGACGGCGGAGTCGGCAAAAACCTGCGTTTCTCGATAGATGGGACTGACGGACGTTTTCGGATCACCAGTCGTGAGCGACTGAGCAAAGAGCCGTGGCTGCTGCAAGCCGAGGGGCGCATCCTTGGCGTTCCTGCAGTTGCGCCACAGGATTCGATCGTATCGATCCCGGACAGGCCGGCGGATGTCACCGGGGATGAGCACTACGCGCTGGCCGAACAAGTGGGTCTTAGTTACGGACCGGCGTTCAGGACGGTGGAACTGGTCTGGCGATGCGGTGACCACGTCACGGCAAGGCTGCGACAACCGGTTGACTGGTCTTCCGTCAATCGCCTCGAGCCAGGCGCCCTGGATGGGGCTTTCCAGTTGGTGCTCGATCTTTTTGCCGCTGAAATCGGTGGTTCGGAAGATATCGCGTTCGTGCCTGTCAAGATCGGGCGGCTGGCGCTGTATCGGCCTGGTGCGAAGGCGTCGATCGTGCAGGCCCGATTGCTGCGTCGCGGCCCGCGTTCAGTGGTGTGTGCCTTCACGCTCGGTGATAACGAAGGTGCTCTGATTGCGCATCTTGAGTCGGTTCGTTTCAGAGGTGTGTTGTTGCGCAGACCAGTCGTCGACCATACTGGCTACTTACGGTTCCAGCTCGAACCGCGCCCCAGGATCGACCTGCCTCGCGCGCCTGGTCTCCCGGCACTCGGCGACTGTGCCCAGGTCTGCCGGGATCATCTTCACGAGCCCACCAGGACGATTTTCCGCCGTCGCTACTATGATGAAGTCGAGCCCTTGCTCGACGCGCTCTGCGCCGCATTCGCCCGTCGTCTGTTCGAGGGTATGGCGGCAACCGACGAGTTGCTGCTGCCGGAAACTCTGATCGCGGAAGGCCGGGTCGCGCTGCAGCAGGAGGCAATGCTGTGCCGCCTTGTGGAAATGTTGCAGGAAGATGGTTTGCTGGAACCGAGCGATGGCGGATGGCGTTGGCTGCCGGAAGTCAATCTGCCTGATCCTTCGGATATCTGGATCAGCCTTCTTGGCGATTATCCCGATTACTCGGCAGAGGTGCTGATGACCGGCAGGGCGGGTATGCATCTTGCCGAAGGTCTGGCTGATGTCTCACGGGCCGCTGAGCTCGCGCCGCAGGGCTGTAGTTCCGAGGCGCTTGCACACTTGCTGGGGGCGTCGCCATCCCTTTCGGGGGTGAGTAAGGCCGTCGGTGAATTGGCCCGCCTGGTGATGGACGAGCTGCCTACGGGCAACCGATTGCGGATTCTCGAACTGAACTCCTGCAGATCGCAGTTCAGTTCACATATCTTGCCGCATCTGGACCCACGGCGTTGCGACTATGTTATCTGGGTGAGCAGCGCCCAACTCGTCGACGAGTACGAGCCCGTACTGGCGAGTTATCCGGACATCGAGATCCGCGAGTTCGACTTCAAGCGTGAAGATTCGTCCGCCTTTCGCGACGAAAATCGCGGCTTTGACTTGGTGTTACTGGCCAACGAGCTGTCCGATGCCGAAGATGCGGACGCCGTTTTGGGACGTCTCGACGATGTCATCGCACCGGGTGGACAGATTGTGCTGATGGAGCAGCGGCCGAGTCGGTGGGCCGACCTGGTCTTTGGGCTGCAACCGCACTGGTGGTCGCATGACTCGCAGGGCAGGTGGACCGGTCGCTTGCGTTCGCCCAAAGCCTGGCTGGCCATGTTGCAGCGCCATGGCTTTTCGCAAAGCAGGGTGGTGCATGATCTTCCAGACAGCGCCAACGGACCCTATTTGATACTCGCCCGCAGGGCTGAAGCACCCGGTGTCCAAGCACCTAGCGTGGCTTCGGGTTCGCCGCGCCTCTGGATCCTTGTTCAGGATGCAGACGGTTACTCGGCGCTGCTTGGCCGAGTGCTCGAGGGGGAGCTGCGGCAGGCGGGGCAGCGTGTGATTACCGCTACCTCTGCAGGCGGTTTCAGCACTCGAGCGCCTGACGTCTTCACCCTAGACGTTACGTCGGCCGCTGATCATGAGCGTGTTCTCCGAAGCGTTGTCAGGCTGCACGGTGAGCCCGATGGGGTGATACTGCTTTCCGGTCTTTTCGCCAACGACAGTACTGTTGACAGACCGACCGCCATGGAACCTGCGATGCACCGTTGCCAGTCGCTGATCGCTCTGCTGCAGGCATGTACGCTGACCGACGTCCGGCCGGTTCTCAGTGTCCTGGGGATCGGGTCCGGCGCCCTGCCTCGCGATCTTGACGAACTACGCTCTGTGGTGCCGGAGCATGTAGGTGGCGATGCCGCGCTATGGGGGTTGGCACGCACGGCAATCAACGAATTCCAGGATCTTCGTTTGCGTCTGATCGGGCTCGGCGATGTCGACGCGGTGAAGGCAATGGCGGAAGGCGTGTCGCGAGAGCTTCTGCATCCAGATGAGGAGGACGAGATCCTACTCACCGCGACTGGGCGCTACGTGCCGAGATTGCGAAAAATGCCCGTGCCCACACCCGTATCGGTTTCGAGCGGTGACGAGCTCAAGGGGCATGCCGAGGACGTCATGGTCCGGCTCGACTTTGATCAACCAGGCCCGTTGAAGAACCTTTCCTGGCGCCATCAAGCGATCCCAAC
>JAAUYD010160986.1_pt1 | contig 12468 bp, 7 predicted proteins | sample 7278101 | NCBI WGS metagenome assembly JAAUYD01 (sample SAMN14350128, study PRJNA611818) | marine sediment metagenome | isolation source: surface marine sediment (0.6m) | place: French Polynesia: Moorea | collected 2018-08 | reverse complement strand
AATCAAAGTGGAAGTTGTAACAGCAGTTCTCGGTCAAGGAATTGGACTGGGACAGGGTTCTGTAAGTGGTCGCGCTCGAGTTGCAACTACTGGAATGGATGTTAGTAACTTTAATCCTGGAGAAATTTTAGTTGCTAAATCTACCAGCGCTGATTTTGTTGAAGCAATCCGTAAAGCTAGTGGTATTATTACTGAAGATGCAAGTCTTAACTCTCACGCTGCAATTATTGGTTTGCGTCTCGGAGTGCCTGTGATTGTTGGCGTCAAAAATGCTACTAAAACAATTAGAGATGGAGCAATTCTCACTATGGACGTACAGCGAGGAACTGTATTCTCTGGTGCAGTTGGGAATGCTTAGGGGATGGGGTGTGCCCGCACTGCTATCGCAGTGTTAGCAAGGCGTGACGCGTAAGCGTCATATGGTGACTGGTGACTGGCGACTTGGTCATAGGTAGTTAGTAACTTGCATATTTAGGGAATTCTGTGTTTTTCGAAGATTTTCTGATATTGCTCCCAATCTCCAATCCCCAATCCCCAATCCCCAATTAAATAAACCGAGATAAAATCTCTGCTGTTGCTTTTCCAGTTTTTTCCCAAGTAAACTTGCTGGCTTGTTCTAAACCTTTTTGGGAGAGGTGAGAGCGTAACTGGCGATCGCTGGCTAAGCTTTCCATAGCTGCTGTAATTTCATTGTGGTTATAAGGATCGATTAAAATTGCTGCATCGCCAGCGACCTCCGGTAATGAGGAGATGTTGGATGTAATCACCGGAGTTCCACAAGCCATTGCTTCAAGTACGGGAAAGCCAAAACCTTCCCAAAGACTGGGAAATACCAAAGCAACAGCTTGACTAATCATGTCTGGTAATTCTTTTGCACTCACATAGTCGAAAAACTTTACCTGTTCCCCAACTCCCAATTCTGTCGCTAGTTGTTGTAAGTGGGGAGTGTAACGCTTATCTCTAGAACCTGCTATCCATAATTGATAATCTTTTTTATGAGCTAATCCTGCAAAAGCTTTAATTAAACGATGGACATTTTTGTGAGTTTTGTGTTGTCCAATATATATGAAATATTGTTTATTATGGTGTGTATTGGCATTTTTGTGGAATTGAAAGCAATTAACATCGTAAGCCAAGGGAATAGGAGTAATTTTATTAGCTGGTATTTTCAAAAAATCAGTAATATCTCTAGCAGTCGCCATCGAATTACAAATTACATGCTCAGCTTGTTTGAGTACTTCGGGAATATAGTAACGATGATAAGGTGTTAGGGGGGAAAAGCGTTTGGGGAAACGCAAAGGAATTACATCATGAACGGTAACGACATAGCGACATCTATTATAAAGTGGAGCTTCTGGAAGGGGCGAAAATAATAGTTGTGACTCCAGACTTTTATAGATTTTCGGTAGTTGCAATTGCGTCCACCACAAACGGTATAAATGACCTTTTGTACCTTGAGCAGGAGTTAAATTATTGGGAATAGAATAGCAATTAAAATCTGGATAAGAATAATCTTTTGCCGTAAGCAGGGTAGGCTGTAAAGATTGTAAATGAGGAACTAGATTCGTCGCGTAATTACTAATACCTGTGGGTTGGGAAAATACAATAGATAAATTAATTAATATTTTACCCATACCTTTTATCTGTACCACTAATTATATAAATTAAATAACCAAACTTGCTAGTTAATTTTCGCCAGCGCATAGCGCTGGCTGATTAGAGAGCTATTCATAATACAATCGTCTCCAGGAACAAAAATTGGAGGATAATATCCAAAAAAAATAATTGCTGTTTATGTTATCACCGATGACTTAACAAAAGCGATTGGTCATCCAAGCGAACTCCGCTCGCTTTAGCTGCAATTAGAGTAGCATCAATTGTAACTATTCAGTATGGTACTGGTAATTTACCCCTATTACTTAAGCTTTTCAGATCGTAGTCAACCATAAGTTTTACCATATCTTCAAAAGAATACTGTGGTTTCCAGTCAAGCTGAGTTTTGATTTTATCTATGCAACCAACTAGTTGTATACTTTCATCTGGACGGTAAAACTCTGGAGCGACAGAAACATAATTTTGCCAGTCTAAGCCAAGATACTCAAAAGCACACTGGACTAATTCTTTAACAGAATGGGTCTCGCCACTAGCAATAATATAGTCATCGGGTCGTTCTTGTTGTAACATTAGCCACATTGCATAAACGGCATCTTCCGCATAACACCAATCACGTCTGGCATCCAAGTTACCCAATTTAAGTTCTGTCGCCAAACCAAGTTTTATCTGTGCAGCGGTGTGGGTGATTTTACGAAAAACAAATTCAGTGCCGCGGCGCACTGATTCATGTGTATAAGTTATGCCACAGCATGCGTAAAGATTATAATGCTCTCTATAATTAATGGTCATCCAATGGGCGTAAGCTTTAGCTACACCATAAGGATTGCGGGGACGAAAAGCCGTAAGTTCTGTTTGGGGAGAATTATCAGGTTGACCAAAAACTTCACTACTGGAAGCTTGATAAAATCTGGTGTCTGATTTACAACGGCGGATAGACTCAAGAAGGCGGGATACTCCAATTGCAGTATATTCAGCGGTTAAAGATGGTTGTTTCCAAGAAAGAGGAACATAGCTCTGGGAAGCGAGGTTATAAATTTCATTAGGCTGTATTTCAGAAATCGCATCCATCAGTGAAAATTGATCTAGTAAGTCACCAGATATAATTTTAATCTTGCCTGAAAGGTGATTGATTCGTTCTAAACTACTGGTACTGGTGCGACGAACTAGTCCAAAAACTTCATAACCTTTGGAGAGGAGAAGCTCGGCTAGATAGGAACCATCTTGTCCTGTTAATCCAGTAATTAGGGCTTTTTGAGTCATAAATTTATTTATTCTGGTAATTCGTTGGTATGTAAGGCAAGTTTAAGTACTGCTAATAATTTTAATTAACTTAAAAGACCTTATTTTGCCAGACTACCAAGATAACCCCACTAAAGATTAGGCTCAAACTAGACTGTTTATTTTGATGGTTTTTTTATTTCACACAATTTCGTTGAAATAGTAGGAATTGGACAAAAAATAAGACGTAAAAACCCTCAAATACAGTCGTGGTAAAGAATGTACCCTTGAAGCTTAAAAAATCGCTCTTAGCATAGCACGGCGTTAGTTATAATCCAGATGTATAAAAGCAATAATCAGTCCGAGCTAAAAGTATTGACATATAAAGCTTTGAGGCTTTTCTTAAGCAGAAAATGCTAATTATCGTTACATAAATTGTTGTCTAAATTTTCTCATAAGAGTTGTTTAACAATTTCTTCCCCTGCTAGTCCTCCTCCGTAAAGTCCAACAGTTTCTTCCTTGTTAGACTTGCTTGTTAGACTGTTTAATATGATGTTAGTTACTGCCACTGTGGAAACTGGTGGTAATAATTGGTTCCAACCAGACTCAACTAATTCTACCCACTCTGTTTCTTCTCGTAGAGTAATACAAGGCACTCGGTGGAAAAATGCTTCTTTTTGAACGCCACCGGAGTCAGTCGCCACAAGCTTGGCGTTTTTCTCTAACATTACCATGTCTAAGTATCCGACCGGTTCTATTAGTCTGAGTGATCGCGTAACATCGTTTAGTAGACCTTCTCGCGACAAAGCACTACGGGTGCGAGGATGCAATGGTAAAACCACTGGTATTTTCTCTGCAACTGCTACCAATCCACCAAAGATTGCTTGCAGTCGAGATGAATAGTCAGTATTCTCTGCTCTGTGAATTGTTGCTAATATATAGCTCTGGGGTGTTAACTTCTGACGGTCCAAAATAGAGCTATTCTGAGCAGCCTTAGCTCTGTAGTAAAGAGCAGCATCATACATCACGTCCCCCACCAAGTGAACTTTCTCCTCGCTGATGCCCTCAGCATGCAAATTTTTCACAGCAGCATTGGTGGGAGCAAATAACAGGTCAGAACTATGGTCTGTCAATACTCGGTTGATTTCCTCAGGCATCCGTCGATTAAAGGAACGCAAACCAGCTTCTACATGAGCAACAGGAATATGGAGCTTAACTGCTGCGATCGCTCCAGCTAAAGTAGAGTTAGTATCTCCGTATACTATTACCCAGTCAGGCTTTTCTTGTAATATTACCTGTTCGATTGCTTCGAGCATTTTTCCTGTTTGGGCTCCATGGCTGTAAGAACCTATACCCAGATGGTAGTCTGGCGGTTGGATATCCAACTCCTGGAAAAAGACATCGGACATATTACCATCGTAGTGCTGACCTGTATGAACTAATACCTCTTGAACATTAGGAGTGGATTGTAATTTTCGAGAAACAACCGCTGCTTTAATAAATTGAGGTCGAGCGCCAACAATAGTAATAATTTTCATCTTTGTTCTTGCAGTTGTTTGTACAAATTTAGTAATTTCTCTGACTCAGTTTCCCAGTTATACTGTGATGTCACAGCCTCATACCCTCGTTTCCCCATTGCTTCAGCTTCTTCTGGATGTTCTAAAAGATACTGAGTAGCTTGAGCAATTTCCTTTGGATCTAAAGGATTGACCAATAGACCGCAATCAATCTGCTGGACAATTTCCCGCCAAAGAGGGAAATCAGATGCGATGACTGGCAAACCCGCAGCCATATATTCAAACAATTTATTTGGCAAGGCTTCTAAATGGTCTCGCTCTGGATGAAAAATTACCAGACCCAACCTAGCTTTTGCCAAGTATTGAACCACATCACTACGGGATTGCCAACCAAAAAATTTTACTTTTTCCCACCCAAGGAGTTGCTCAACCTCGGTTTGAAGCTCAGGAGATGAAAATTCCCCAATTAGCATCAGCTTTGTTCTCAAGCTTGGTGCTAGCAGTTCCATTGCACATACCATTTCTCGAATGGCACGGATTTTAGTAATACCACCTACATAGGCAATATTGTTCGGTCTTTCACAGTAAGAAATGTTATGGTTGAAGTCTTGGAATTCCTCTGTCAATGGGAAGTTATAAACTACAAAAGTTTTTGTTGGTGGAAATTTCTGCCCAATTGCCGGAGTAACGCAAATAAAAGCATCCAACATGACCTTGGCTAGACTTTCGAGGAAAGTCCAAATTCCAAATTTGAGCCAGCCTACCACAGGGTAACGCTTGTGCAACGAAATTGCTTCCCAAGCTGTGTTTTCGTGAACATCATAAATGACTTTAGCGCCAAGACGCTTCAAAAGAATTCCGACTGGAATTAGTTCAGGATCGTGAAAGTGATAAATATCAGCATTTAAAGACACAGCTAGTTGGTAAGCACTATTGAGGCGTCGCCAGGTTCGCTGAAGACGTGGAATAGTAGTAACTTTATCAATAGCATGAAAAAAAACTCCTTCTAACTCGGTATGGGGTGGATTTGGAATTAATAAGTGAACTTCATAGCCGTTTTTGGCAAGACTTCTGCACTCTTTGTAAAAAATACGTACATCCAACGCTCGATGAATCGTGGAGATATGTACTATTCGCATAAACTATAAATATTATTGATTATTCAAATACAACATTGAAGTTTTCTGCCCACCGAATTAAATTCATCCAGCGCCACAGGTAAAAGTCAAATGAAGCACGCCCCTCTAAAATGGCATAACACTGTGCCTTTATTTGTTTCAAGTTTAATGCGGGTATCTCAGAAGCAACATCACTTTGTAGCACTTGTTCTACCCAAGGACGTAGAGTAGTCAGCCACTGCTGTTCTGGAGTAGCAAAACCAATTTTGTCTTTGCGATCTAAGATTGGGTCTGGGACAATACCTCGCATGGCTTGGCGAAATATTGCTTTGGAAGTTCCGTCATTGGCGATAATAAATTCCTCTGGCAAGGAAAAAACAAAGTTGACCAATGCTGGTGTGAGGAAGGGAACCCTACTTTCAATTGAGTGTGCCATAGAGTTACGGTCTTCGTAACGCAGGAGCATCGGTAAGCTGTTTTCGACGCAAGCGTAGTAGAGCTGTTCGCGTAATAATTCTTCGCTGGAGTGAGGGTGAGATAACGGATGTAGAGCTACTCCATTTTGGGTGAACCAGTTAGCATTCAGCCAGGAAGGCGAAATATCTTTTTTAATCAACTGTCTGAGGGGTGCTTGCAGGCTTGGTGGTAATAGGAATCTGGCAGTTCGCATGAGCAGACTCTTTTGACTGCTCCCTGGTAGTCTTGATGCTTTTTGCAGGAGTTGGCTAGCATTTTTCCATTTTCCTTGACGTACTAGGGAAGCCAATCGTACTCCAATATAAGGTCGGTAACCACCCAAAATTTCATCTGCTCCTTGTCCATCAAGCATAACCTTAATTCCAGCAGCTTTTGCCATCTGGAAGACTCGATATTGAACATACATGCTTGTACTACTAAAGGGTTCATCTTGCAAGTCAACCAGTCGATTTAAGTCTGCTACCAGTTCTCCAGGTAGGGGTTGCACTTTATGTTTAATTGCTGCCGCCTGTTGTGCTACGATATCCACCCATTTTTCTTCACTGAGTCCTGAATCTTCTGCAATATAGCTGAATGTGTGAAGTTCGAGGTTTTCACCTTGGAGGTGGCGCATTGCCATCACAATAGCAGAAGAATCTATACCCCCTGACAGAGCTGCTCCAACGGGAACATCACTGCGTAAATGCAATCTAATATTTTGTAGAAACAACTGGCGCAATTCGCTAGCGGCTTCTGAAAATGAAAGCTCTGTGCGATCGCTAAATTCGATTTGCCAGTAGCGCTCTATTTGTGGGTGTTCGAGCGTATCGAGAGATACTTTTAAAAAATGAGCTGGAGGTAATTGTCGGATATCAGCAAATAAAGTTTCTCCCCCATAGTCAGTTAGTCCGGAATGCAGGTAATCATAAAGTCTTCGGGGATTTACCTGACGACTAACACCAGGTAGTTGTAGCAATGCTTTTATTTCCGATGCGAAGGCCAGTCCACCTTCCCAATAAGTATAGTAAAGGGGCTTGATGCCAAAAAAATCACGAGCCAGAAATATTTTCTGCTCCCAGGTATCAAGAATGGCGAAAGCAAACATACCTACCAAATAGCTTAAAGCTTTAGAACCCCATTCACTATAAGCAGCTAGTAACACCTCTGTATCTGAGTGGGAACTAAATTGATGTCCGAGTGCTTTTAGCTGAGTTTGGAGTTCAAGGTAATTGTAGATTTCCCCATTGAAAACTATATGATATCGTCCATCATCCGTTCTCATCGGTTGTCTACCTGCTATACTGAGGTCGATAATAGACAGACGGCGATGAATCAGAGTAATTTGTTTGCCTTGAATCGTTTTAGGATATTGTAGTATTTCCACTGGTAAAGCATCAGACCAACTCAAAAACCCTAAATCATCAGGACCGCGATTTTTGAGAGTATCGCTAACATTCTGTAGAACCAGTGAATTGATTTCTAAAGGATTAAATCCTATTATTCCTGCAAATCCGCACATGCTATCTTCTACTTTGAACTGGAGTATTAGTGTTTGAATATGACAGAACCGGCGATTACAATCAATGATTTGGGTAAAATGTACAGGCTTTATCGCCGTCCAGCAGACAAAGTTTTAGACGCCTTTGGAATAAATCATTACTTGTTCTGGCGTAAAAAATATTATCAAGAATTTTGGGCATTGCGAGGACTCAACCTAAAAGTTAAAAAGGGAGAGCGTTTGGGGATAATTGGGCGTAATGGTGCTGGTAAAAGTACACTTTTGAAAATAATCACAGGAAACGTTCTACCTACCGAAGGGAGCGTAAAAGTTAACGGTAGAGTACAAGCTTTGATGGAATTAGGTACGGGATTTCATCCAGAATTTACAGGTAGACAAAATATTCAAGCGTCTCTTGCTTATCAAGGGTTATCTCCTCGAGAAATTGAAGAAAAAGAAGAAGAAATTATTGATTTTTCTGAACTTGATGAATTTATTGAACAACCAATCAAAACTTATTCGGCGGGGATGTATGCTAGGTTAGCTTTTACCGTAGCTACTGTTGTTGAACCAGAAATTTTGATTATTGATGAAGTTCTCGGAGCAGGGGATGCTTATTTTGCTGGTAAATGTGTGGAGCGGATGAAAAAGCTAACAGAAGAATCCGGTGCAACGGTTTTATTTGTTAGCCACGATCTAGGTTCAGTTCAGGCTTTATGTAACCGGGTAATTTGGTTTCATAGAGGTGTTTTAAAAGCGGATGGGGAACCCTTGAATGTAATCAAGCAGTATGGAGCAGCAGTCAGACAAGAAGAAGAAATTAGACTTAAAGCTAGAGACCTTAAACTATCAAAAAAACAAGCGATTAAGATTGATAGTAAACAAGATTTATATCAAACATTTTTATTTAGATTAGTTGGTATAGATGGAGGACATCCAATAGGTGTACATAAAATCCGTTCTCTAGTTCTATATTATGGAGACGATAAAGTTGGAGAAATTAATGTCGGCGCTCCAATGGATAATGATTATAACCAAAATCATTACATTATAAATGAGCCTGGGTATATGGATTGGGGAGAACCAAGTAAAGATAATTTTGGTTATCAACGTGATTATAGTAACTGTCAAGGTAAATATGCTCATGCGCCCTTCCAGTTTTCTATACCCAAATCTTATTTAGTCGATCCAGCGTCTTTAAAATTAGAGATAAGAGCTGATTGTGAAGAAAATTGTGTAGCTACTGAAGTTTTTATCGAACAGGAAAACAAATATTATCGTTTAGGTATATTAAATTCGGAACAAAAAATAAACTCTTTTTTATTTGATTCTTCACTAATTATTGAAAAAGAATATCAAATAGAACAACCAAAATCATTCGCTAATTTTAATTCGCATGAGCAAAAAAATCAGCAAGATAACCAACTACAAGAAATAGATGAATATGGTTCACAAAAAGAGATAATAATTACCAAAATTGAAATATTAAATTCTTTGAAAGAAAGTACCAAAATTATTAAATGCTTAGAACCATTTCAAGTAGTTGTAGAATACTTTGCTCAAATTAATATACATAACCCCGCTTTTGTCTTTTGTATTTATTTACCTTCTGGTATAACAGCTTCCCAGTGGTTAGTGTCTGCTAAAGAACTAGGGACAGAAGTTGTTAAAGGTAAAGGAAAAATAATTTTTCAAGGAAACAGCTTAATGTTAGGTAAAGGCTCTTATGTTGCCAGTACTGCAATTTTTAAATGGTATCCTCGTCATGGTGTTGAGCCAGAAGCTTATCACGTGCTTGACCGTTGTACCCATTTTCAGGTTATAAACTCTAATGAAACGGAATCCATAGACTACGGAATCTGTCGTCAGCCAATCGAAGCCAAGCTTGAGACTGAGTAAATATAAAATTTTTATGCAATGAATTTCTGTTTATGTTTGAACTAAAGTACTATAATCAAGCAAATCTTTGGAATAAAGAACCAGAAGCGTACCAGATTCAAGTATTAGCAGATATATTGAGTCTTATACCAGAAAATATAGCTAGTATTTTAGATGTAGGCTGTGGTGATGGCTTTGTAACTAATGCTTTGCCTAACGAGATGCGTGTTGTAGGTTTAGATTCTAGCGAAGAAGCATTAAAAAGTGTGATAAAAGAGCATAGTATAGGTTCTATCACCGATATTCCATTTACCCAAAAATCTTTTGATTTGGCAATGGCTAATGATGTTATAGAACATCTTCCTGAAAAAGTATATTTAAAAGGTGTTTATGAACTGTTTAGAGTAGCTGAAAAGTTTGTTTTAATTACAGTTCCTCATGCCGAACAAATAGAAAAATCTTTTGCAAAATGTGCTGATTGTGGATATGTGTATCACATCAATCATCATCAACGTTCCTTTCGGGAAGGTGATTTAATTGATTTATGTCCTCAAGAATGGGAAGTTATTGAAGTTAGATATTCAGGAGATATTACCAGACCACCATTAGAGCCTACTTTACAACTACAGCACGAGATCCAGATATATTCAGAATCAGAAAATTGTGTTTGTCCTAATTGTGGCAGTATCACAGTAACCAATCATTCTTCTCCTGTTAGTCAGAAGATATTAGGCAAGCTCAAGAGTGAACGCTTTTTTAAAAATTCATCACTACTTACTAAACACATTAACAGGTCAGAAATTATTGTTTTATACAAGCATAAACATGTAAAATTCAATCCTCCACAAACTCCTAAAAATACGACAGAAGAAAAATATCTTTCTCCTCTATTTTTAGACTTAAATAATTCTTGGCAGCAAGTTAAGAGTGGTTTTGTTGAAGGATGTTTTTGGTCTAAACATATCAGAAAGCAAAACACCGATGAAAAATACACAGAATTACAGTCAAAGCAAAGTTCTATTCAAGTTTATTTTCCTACTATCCCTAATGCTGGTGACAAAATCTTAGTTCAACTTAGTTCATTTTTGCCGGATTTTAGCTCTAGTATTAGGATAATAGCCCACGATGATTTAAAAAATAAAATTATATTATTGGTGGATATTCACTCTATCAGTAATGACAATATAGAAATAGTTATTGATAAACCTTGGAACGTCAACATGTTTGGCGCAGCAATTAGTGTTATATGTAGTCAAAACATTCAGATTAAATCACTACAGTACATATCATCAACAGATACTCTGCTTCCATTTGTGCATCTAGAAGCAGGTCATAACATTTTCCGCAATCATCAATTACCTTATCAACGTTCTTGGGGATTATTTACTGAACATCCTGGTTATTATCCTAAACCTGAATGGTTATGGGCTGATAACTTAACCCCATTTTATGATTTGAAGTTTATGCCTGTATCTATTTTGGATTATCAACAGGTACAAGAAGAACTTTTTAACGATTTGTCAAACCTTCTAGAATCTACAGAACTAGAAAGAAGTAAAGCCGAAAATGCTTATGCTCAAGCCTGTCAAGAAATAAATTATTTGACAAGTTTATTGGAAACACAAGAATCAAAACGTACTCAGGCTGAAAATACTTATGCTCAAGCCTCAAAACATGAGTCATTTTTCTTTCAGAACAGAAAATTAACTGTTAGCCGAGTACTGATCCTTTCTCATCTGTTCCCCAATAAGAATCAAGCTAATTTGGGGTGTTTTGTCGCGGAACAAGTAAAGGTTCTACGAGAATGTGAAGGTTTAGACGTTAGGGTAGTTTCTTGTCAGCCATTTTGGATTAACACCAAAAATCCCTTACGCTTTGTTAGTGCAATACAAAAATATCAGGAAGCTCTAGATGCAAGTAATTGGTTTTTGCATGAAGGAATTCCAACGTTATTTATTCCTTACATTGTCGGTCAACCTTTTCTTCCCTTCCATTTGCACGGATTTTCTTATAGAAATTCGATCGCTAAAGTTGCTAAACGTATCCGAAGTCATTTTAACTTTGATATAGTTCATGCTCACACAGGTTATCTAGATGGCTTTTCCGGATTATATTTATCAAATAGGTATCAATTACCTTTGGTAATTACAGAACACACAAATCCATTTACTGTATTAACTAATAAACCGATAGTACGTCAGCTTACCGTTAAGTCTCTTGCATCTGCTAATCGAGTGATTTGTGTCAGTCCTGATCTTGCTAGTCAAGTAAAAAATTCTATACCTAAAAATACTCATCAAAAACTATTATGTCTTCCTAACGGTGTTGACATAGATATGTTTCATACTCAAGAAAGCTATCATGCTGTTAGTCATAATTCTATTAAGTTATTAAGTGTTATTTCTTTAGATAGTTATAAAAATCCATTCTGTTTATTAGAAGCATTTAAATTGTTATGCAGAGATGGAATTAGTGCAGAGTTAAAAATTGTCGGAGGAGGAGAATTAAAAGAAAAAATAAAGGAGTGGATTATAAATCATGGATTTACAAAAGAGATTCAACTTCTCAACTGGCAACCGCGTCAAGAAGTAGCTAGACTGATGCGAGAAGAATGCGATATTTTTGTATTACCCAGCCGTTCGGAAACTTTTGGTGTTGTGGTAATAGAGGCACTTGCAAGTGGTAAACCTGTTGTAAGTACACGCTGTGGTGGGCCAGAAAGCATAATCACTCAAGCATATCTCGGTGAGCTTTGTGAAAACGAAAATCCCCTCGCTTTAGCAATGGCAATAGAAAAAGTTGGCAATAATCTTGAAAAATACCCAGCCTGTGATATTCGACAGTTTGCAGTAGAGAATTATAGTTTTGAACGTTTAGCAATGCAACTGAGTCAGCTGTACCAAAATCTATAAATAATTTTTTATATTTCAATTACCTTCACCAATTTACGAGGATGAGTTGATGTACGAGCCCTTATTTTTCCGAGATTCGGCAAAACAATAAACCCTAAAAATTCCTTCAAGTTTTTCCACAAGGTTATTTTTAACGTATTGCCTACAGTATAAAGGTTTTGAGGGTCGAGAGTATCTTTAAGCTAAACCCTCATATATTGGGTAATTTCGCCAATTTTGCCAATATTTTTGTAGGCTTTTATTTTGGCAAAGGTATT
>JAAUYD010115511.1_pt1 | contig 12468 bp, 11 predicted proteins | sample 7278101 | NCBI WGS metagenome assembly JAAUYD01 (sample SAMN14350128, study PRJNA611818) | marine sediment metagenome | isolation source: surface marine sediment (0.6m) | place: French Polynesia: Moorea | collected 2018-08 | reverse complement strand
GTGGGCGAAGGCTGGTGATGATTCGGTTCAGCTCTTGCCGCTTGACATCGAACTCCTGGCTGTTGTCCTCGTCGACCTCTAGTGCCTCACGGATTGCCGACTGCAGCGCCCCTTCGAGCAGCGGCTGCTCCGAGGACACCCGCAGCTCGAGCGGGATATCTGTCTCACGGTGCAGCTTGTCCCGATTGACGACGGCAACGAGATCGTGACCCCAGAGGGCACGCATCGCCTGCTCGTCCTGTGGCTCGATGCCTGCGTTCACCCTCTCCAGCGCGGCCAGGGCAGACCTCGTATCGGTCTCCGCCGTGGCTCCACGATGTTCGACGACGTAGTCGCTGAGCAGAGGCAGCTCGTGCCCGGCGGGATCGAGGGCTACAACGTCACCGTCTATCAGCTCTGTCCGCTCCTTCTCGATTCGCTCTCGTCTGCGCTGCCGGGCTGCCCCGAGCCCGACGCCGCCTCCGACCAGAGCGGCGGCAGCCAGCGCCCCGACAACCAAGCCTGTCGGGGGGTCGCCTTCGTCGGAGTCGATGCTTCCGGTGGGGATACCGGACTGGTCATCCGATCCTGTTGCCGGAACAACGGGGTCCCCCGAGCCGCCGCCGATGGTTGCCAACTCCTGCTCGAGGCTGCCGATGATCGCAATCAGTCCGTTGTCGAAGTCGCCGCGACCGAAGAACGAGTTCCCCGCCCCGGTCACTCTCGAGTAGTCGAGTTCGGGTACGCCGGGCCCCGCCGTCATCTCAGTGCGGCGGTTGGCGATGTCAACCAGTACGACGATCCCGTCCTGACGATCGGCATCACCGACACCCCACGCATTGCCGAGATCCTGGGCGAACTCGAGCGGGGAACCGTATGGGCTCTCGGACACGGTTACGACGGCAATCTCGTTGCCGTATCGCTCGACAAGGGCACCGACGGCATCTTCGATCACATCGTCATCTTCTGCGACGTTGGCGGAATCGGAGAACCAACCATCGCAGACGACACCCTCATAGGAGCCGCAGTTGACCGGCCCCTCGGTCTGGGCCATGGCGGGAGTTGTGAGGGCTACGAGAAGAAGTGCAGAGAGCAGGACAGAACGAAGAGTCGACATGCCGAATAAGTTAGCGGCATTCGTCGGTCAGCCGACGTGCAGTTCCTCAACTGTGGCCGCGGCGACCGCGTCGAGGTCGACGTCGACACCTATGCCGGCCCCAGATGGCAGCGGCAACGTGCCCGCCTCGAGCCGCCATTGCGGGGCGACCAGGTCGTCTGCGAAGTAGCGATCGGAGCCGGCCAGGTCGCCGGGAACTGTGAACAGGGAGTGGGAAGCAAGGGCGACACTGTGAGCCCGACCCACCCCACTCTCCAGCAGTCCGCCGAGGCGAACGGCGCAACCGGCCGCAACAACGTCCCGAGCAAGGTCGAGAGCGCGCGTCGTGCCATAGCGACCGGCCTTGATGTTGATGATGTCCGCCGCTTCCGCAGCGATGATTGCGGCAACAGACTCGGCCGTTGCCGCCGACTCGTCGAGCGCAATGGGTGTCTGCAACTGGCGGCGCCACCGAGCATGAAGCTCGAGGTCGGTGGGATTGCCGGGTTGCTCGATGTAGAGGAGGTCCAGATCGTCAACGGCGGCGAGCAGCGCTCGCTCTGCGACGTCCAGTGATCCGTTGGCGTCGGCCGCAAACCTGATTTCAGGGTACTGATCGATCAGCTTTGCCACCCTGCCCGGCGTCGTATGCGGCGTGATCTTGAGCTTCGCATTCCGATATCCAGCTTGCGCAGCCGAGGCGACCTGACCGACGTCCGGCTGGCCGTCGCGGTCAACCCCGATTGCAGCGCTGGCGGGGACCGGGTTCTCGCCGCCCAGCCACTGCCACAGGGGTTTGTCGTCCCGTCGGGCTGCAAGATCGTCAAGTGCCTGGTTGAACGCAGCGCCGAGCATTCCGGTCGCTTGGCTCGAGGCACCGGTTCCGTGCGCCAGGAGCAGACCGCGTAGCGAAGACCAGATGTCGGTCATCTGCTCGGCGCTGTGCCCGGGAACGGGGGCAGCCTCGCCCCATCCGACAATGCCGTCGCCTTCCAGCCTGATCAGGAGTAGGCGGCGTTCTTCGATGCGCGATCTCGCCGAGAAGAATCCCTGGCGAAGCGGCAACGCCACCACCCAGGCGCTGACTTTGTCGATTGCCTGCTCACCGGAGGTCATAACGCGAGCAGGCTACAACGCCCGGCCCGCGGTCCGAGTTCCTAACGGTTGGCGCCTCGCAGCGAGTACGTCGACTTGATCAACTCGGTGGCCGATGCATCGACCTGGTAGAGCACGCAGTTGACGATGCGGTCTCCCTGTTCATCCCAACCCTCGAGAGTCGGTGTGAACGCATCCAGGTAGATCACGGAGTCCTCGTACGGGACTCCGACGTACGACTCGAACTCATCCCAGCAGGCCTCGAATGCTGCTTCGTACACGGCGTTGTCGCCGGGATAGCTGGAGATGCTCGAGAACTCGATCGAGACGTCGCTCAGGTCGACGAGCGCAAAGACCTCGAGATCATGCGGCTCGGCGCAGTCGATGGTGTCGACTGTCGATAACACGTCCTCTTCCGGGATGTCGAGGCAGTCACCGACGGCAATGTCATCGACGGTGGTGCTCGAGTCGAAGAAGCTGAATGCTCCGACGCCGATCACAGCGACGACGGCGAGGATGATGAGGATGCGGCCGATACCGCTACCGCCACGAGCGGTTGGGGCCGGGGGAGGACCGGTGGGTGCTGGTGCGCTCCAGCTGTCATCGATGGGATCGGTCGGGGGAGGAGCCCAGGAGCTTGGCTCGTCGCGTGACTCGAAGACTGGTTCGAACGTCGGCTCGATGACACTCGGCTCCTCGGGCGGGGCCACGGGCTCGTCGAAGGTGGGCTCTGCGGCCGGTGGGGGATAGGACTCGATGCTGAAGTCGGCCGGTGTCTCGCGAACCGAGTCGCTTTCGCCAAGGCCCTCGCGGGCTCGGCGCAGCAGCTCTTCGCTGGAGAGTGGTTGGTCGTCTCTGTTCTCGTCCACGGTTGAACCCCGTTCTATTCGAATCGTCGCCTGCTCTCTATCGGCACGCTTGGCGCTCGAATGCAGCGAAACTAGCGGCGATCTTTGAGATGCGCCACGATCAATCGCAGGCCTCGCTACCGTTGCCTGATGCTGGAGCAACGCTGGCCGGTTGCAGGGCCGCTCGATCTCGTAGCCAGTCTCGGTATGACCCTCCCACGCACGCGTTCCCTGTATCGGGTTGGCAACGACGCGGTCACCTACTCGCTGTCGACAGACGATGGGCCGGCGGTTGTTCGCCTGGAGGCGTACGACGGTGAGGTCGAGGCCGCCGCGGTTGGTGCCGGTGCCGAGACGGCGCTGGCGGCGGTGCCGAAGACGATTGGGCTCGACGACGATCTCGACTCGTTCCCGGCCGGAACCGGTCTGATGCGAGACCTGCACCTACGGAATCGCGGTTTCCGATTGGGGTCAACCGGGCGAGTCTTCGATGCAATCCTGCCGACGGTCCTCGGGCAGCGAGTCACTACGGACGAGGCGGGGCGGAGCTACGAGCGTCTGGTGAGAGCTACGGGTGAACCAGCCCCCGGCGACTCGGGTCTCCGGCTGCCGCCGCTTCCCGAGGCAATCCTGCGGCTGTCGTCGAGCGACTTCCATGTGCTCGGCATCGAGGAGGCCCGAGCCCGCGTCGTCAGGGAAGTTGCCGGACGAGCCGGCCGCCTCGAAGAGATCATGTCGATGTCGCAAGGGGATGCCGAGCGGCGTCTTCTCGCCGTACGAGGGGTTGGCCCGTGGACTGCAGCCCAGGTCATGGGGTCGGCCTGGGGCGATCGAGATGCAATCCCGGTTGGTGACTTCCACCTGCCCAACACCGTTTCCTGGGCACTTGCGGGCGAACCGCGTGCCACTGATGAGCGGATGCTGGAGCTGCTCGAGCCGTACCGACCGCAGCGCCGCCGCGCCCTGCTCTTGGTGAAGACATCGGGGATCCACGCCCCACGCTACGGACCAAGGACGTCGCAAAGCATCGTCAGCCGTGGTGGGCGCTACTAGTAGAGCTCGTAGAAGCCCTCGATGAGGCGATCTCGCACGCCGCGCCAGTCGGCGAGGCATTCCGTAGCGATCTGCTCGATCGTCGCCGGGTCGGCATCGCCGACCTTCTCTATGTGGACCGTCTCCGGATCGGCAACGGAGCGCCCAATCGAGCTGAGCATGCGGATGGTCGATTCCGTTATGCCGGTCTCGGCGGACAGCCGCGAGGCGATGTCCGCAGCCACCGCGTGGTAGGTCTTGCCGACGTGGGCGAACGGGTTCTTCCCGGCGGCCGCCTCGAGGCTCATGGGGCGATACGGGGTGATCAGACCGCCGAAGCGGTTGCCGCGACCGACTTGACCATCGTCGCCGGCCTCCGCCGAAGTGCCGGTGAGGGTGAGATAGGGGCTGTTCTCCTGGTCTGCCTGGTTGACCTTCACGGCCACCCCGTCACCGAGGTATCCGGTGGCAATCGTGGCGACTTCGTCCCGCACGGCATCGATGACCTCGTCGTACTCGGTGCGGTTGTGGACCCGGCGGGCGAGTACGGGGCAGGCAACCGTCACATGAGCAGAGCCGTCTACTCGAGCCCCCATGACTTTGATGTCGCGGCCGACCGGCTGCACCGAGCGAAACTCGTCGCTGTTGAGGTGCCGCTCAACCGCGTAGACGGTTTGCTCGACCGCCGAGCGGGGCGACGACACGGCTGCAAAAGAGGTGTCATTGGCAAGCGGGGTGTCGTCGTCGCGCTTGTTGACAACGGTCGCCAGATCGGTTGACGACTGGTTGAGCCACACCTCAACGTCAAATGCCTCAGCTGTCGCATCAGGGAGGAGTTCGAGGAGCTTGGCCTTGTAGCGAACCGCAAGATCCTCGGGGTCGGGACGCCACTCCTGCAGCGAATCCGCCTTGCCCACCAGCACCAGCCGCGACGGACGGGTGTGTTCTCCGCCTCCGTATCCCACCTCGACGGCGCCTGCAGCGAGGATCGCCTTATCGACATTGAAATGTTGAACAACGCCGGTGTGCGCCAGGTATTGCGAAGCAAGCTCGCGGGCCAACTCCTCGGCGAGATGATCACAGATTGTGTCGGGATGACCGGTTCCCTTGCGCTCGACGAACTCAACGGATGGAGCGTATGGGGAGCGGGTGGTTATGGACAGCTTCATGGTTCCTCGAATGGGGTCCGCCGATGGTAGCGACGATTACCGACACGTCGGCGCATCTGGAGCCGGCGTAAGCGCTACGCATCTGAGGCGCGGAACGCCTCTCGCCACTTGACCCGGCCGGCGCCCTGCAGCAGCCCGCCCGCATACACCCGCCCCGCAAATCGGATCAACGCGTATGTGGTCAGAACCATCAATGCGAGCGACACGGCGATCTCCCAGCCAAGCGCGTCTGCGCCTGCGATGCGAAGCGGCCTCGTCATGGGTGCGAACATCGGCAGCAGCGACGCGACACGCAGGATTGGGTTCTCGCCGGTAATCGAGAAAGAGGCAATGAAGTAGGCGGCCATGAGCATCATTGTCAGCGGGAACGCGGCGTTCTGTGCTTCCTCCTGCCGAGAGACGAGCGAACCGGCAGCCGCGTACGCAACCGCATAGAAGCTGAAGCCGAGGATGTACCAGACGAAGGCCCAGGCGAGCACAGAGGTAGCCGCCGACGGAACCTCGAAAGCGTCCTGAAGGGGGAGCAGCGCCATTGCAATGATGCCGATCGCAAGGACCTGGGCGATGCCGAGCACACCGATGCCGAGCACCTTCCCTGCGAGCAGTTGATGTGGTCTGACCGTGCCGAGCACGACCTCAACCACCCGGTTCGTCTTCTCCTCGATGACCCCGATGAGAATCCATGATCCATATGTGACGATGGACATGAACAGCAAGACCGTTGCGAAGAAGGCAAATATGCGATTCCTGTCGTTGTCGCTGTTCTCTTCAGGAGCAACCGACTCGATCTCGTAACCACCCGTGAACAGGTCGGCGATCTCGGTCACCTCGATGCCCAGTTCGTCGGCTCGCTCCGCGATCTCGATGGTGGCGACCGCAGTGATCACCGCCGCCTGCATCTGGTCGCTGGTGTCGTCGTCGATGAGGATCTGGCCCGCATCGTCGAGAGCCAGATCGACCTCGCCGGCCTCGATGGCAGCCTCGACTGCAGCGCGGTCGGGATAGTCAACGGTGTCAATGATGGCTGCGTTGCCGGAAGCGGCGGCAACAGCGGTGGTGAAGCCGGCCGGTTCGTCGCCAACGACACCAATGGTCCACTCGTCTATGTCGTCGTTGAAGAAGATGGCGGGAACCAGGATCCAGGCGACGACGAAGAGGATGGTTATGGCGGTTGAAAGCTGGAAGGCCCGGCTGGTCACCCGCTCGCGGAAGTCGCGCACTGCGACGAGAAGGACCGATCGCATAGGGGTCATTGCTCCACCACCTCACGGAACACCTCGGAGAGGTTTGGCGGGGTATAGGAGAACTGGCGGACCCGACCTAGTTCGGCCGCGCTGTGGATCAGCGGCTCCAGTGGGGTGTCATCGTCGACGCGGAGACGCACCCGGCCGTCGGTTGAGCTGATGACCTCGTATCTGGAGAAGGCACGGTGTAGATCGTTGCGGTCGGTTGCCAGCTCGATGTCCAGGTAGCGGTGGGTCGAGCGGGCTCGTAGCTCGCGGATCGGCCCAGATAACACGACCTTGCCGGAGGCGATGATCACAACGTCCTCGCACAGGTCCTCAACTAGATCCAGCTGATGGCTGGAGAAGACGACGGCAGCGCCTTGCTCCGTCCGCTCGAGGAGGATCGCCATCATGTCTTCAACACCGATGGGATCCAACCCGGAGAAGGGTTCGTCGAGGATGAGTAGCTCCGGGTTGTGGATGAGCGCGGCGGCGAGTTGGATCCGCTGCTGATTGCCGTGGGAGAGCTGTTCGAGCCTGCTGTCCGACCGATCGCCGAGTCCCAGCCGCTCGAGCCAATCATGCGCTGCTGTCGCCGCTTCGCTCTTCGTCATGCCGTGCAGCCTGCCGAAGTAGGTCAACTGGCCGGCGACCTTCATCCGTGGATAGAGACCCCGCTGTTCCGGCATGTAGCCAAACCGGAGCCGGGCTTCGGGCTCGATGACCCTGCCATTCCAGCGAACTGCTCCCGAATCGGGACGCACCAGCGAGAAGACCGAGCGCATCGTGGTGGTCTTCCCGGAGCCATTTGGGCCGAGGAACCCGAGCAGTTGGCCGCGGGCAACATCGAAGGAGCAGCCGTCGAGTGCGACGACGTCTCCGTAGCGTTTGTGCAGGTTATCGATCTCGAGCATGGTTTCCAGAGGCAGGGAAGCGCCGATGCTAGTGGTGGTTCCCACCGTGTCTTTCGCCGGTTCGGTACCGTGGCTCCATGATCTTGCATCTCCGTGACCTCACCGGGCGCGAGCACCATCTGGGCATCAGCAGCGGTCGCTATGTGGACGCCGGCAGCGCAGGTGACCCGGTCTTCGACTTTCGCCATCTACACGCCATTGGTGGCCTTGCCGACTGTCACGCCCACCTGACGGGCGACGACGTTCGTGACATCGTCGAGTACGACGGTGACGACCTCATGGGGAAGATGCGCCGCAACGCCATCCTCCAGATGGAGAGCGGTGTTCTCCTCCTGGCCGACAAGGGCTCCAAGTCCGAGTTGTCCCTGCGCTTCCTTGCCGAAGAGGAGGCGGAGCGCCCCATCCTGCGGATGGCGGGGAGGATGGTCTCGGTGCCCGGCGGCTACTACCCGGACTTCTGCGCCGAGGTCAGGGGCAACCTGGACGAGGTCGTGACTGCCGCTGCCGCCGGAGGGGCAACCTGGATCAAACTCGTCGGTGATTGGCCGCGGCCCGGGTTCGGACCTGTCGCCAACTTCACCGAGGAGCAGCTGAGACGGGTTGTTGCGATTGCCCACAATGCCGGATGCCGGGTTGCCATCCACACAACTGCGCCTGAAACGCCCGGTATCGCCGTTCGGGCCGGCGTCGACTCGATCGAGCACGGCTTGTTCCTCAGCGCGGAGGACGTTGTGCAACTCGGGGAGCGGGGCGGGTCGTGGGTGCCAACCGTGCTGGCGATGGAGAGCATCGCCGAGTCGCTGGGGCCGGACTCGAGCGGGGGCCGGTTGTTCCAGCGCGGCTTGGCGAATGTGAGATCGGTCCTCGCGGCCGCCGTCGAGGCTGGAGTTGCGGTCCTGACCGGGACCGACCTTGCCGTGCCCCACGGTGCCGTAGCCCGTGAGGCAGCTCGGCTCGTCGACTATGGCCTCAGCGCACAGCAAGCCGTTCGTGCGGTCACCAAGGCGGCCTACGACTATCTCGGCGTCGCCGCCGGGTTCGAGGTTGGGGCTTCTGCGGATCTCGTGCTGTGCGAGGCTGACCCCCGGTTGGACATCACAGCACTACAACGGCCGGCGCACGTGATGCGCGCCGGCCGTGTTGTCTTCAGTTCGATTGTCTAGACGTTCGCCATTGCCCCGATCACGGACTCAACGGCGGCCTTGCCGTCTGCGAACAGCATCATCGTGTTGTCCAGGTAGAACAACGGGTTGTCAATGCCTGCGAAGCCGGGGGAGAGGCTGCGCTTGATGACTACAACCGTCGATGCGTAGTCGACGTCGAGTATCGGCATGCCGTAAATCGGGCTGCCTGTGTCCTCACGGGCCGACGGGTTGACAACGTCATTGGCGCCGATGATCAGCACAACGTCGGTCTGGGCGAACTTGGGGTTCGACTGATCCAGATCGAGCAGCTGGTCATACGGCACATCCGCTTCGGCGAGAAGCACGTTCATGTGACCGGGCATCCGACCCGCAACCGGGTGGATGGCATAGTCGACGTTGACACCCTTCTCCTCGAGGATTGCTGCCAACTCGCGAACCGCATGCTGCGCCTGGGCAACGGCCAAGCCGTAGCCGGGGACAACGATGACGTTCTCGGCGTAGGCGAGGGCAATCGCCACGTCGTCCGGCGTTGCGCTCTTGACCGGCTTGTCGCCTGTGGTCACCGGGCCGCCGGTCACTGCGCCGAATCCGGAGAACAGCACGTTGGCGATTGACCTGTTCATGGCATCCGCCATCAGCAGCGTCAGGATCATGCCGGCCGCACCGACGAGTGCGCCGCCGATGATCAATGCCGAGTTGCTGATGACAAACCCGGCCATCGCCGCAGCAACCCCGGAGAAGGAGTTGAGCAGCGAGATGACGACGGGCATGTCGGCCCCGCCGATCGGGATGACGGCGAGAACGCCGAGCACCAAAGCGATGGCAACAACGATCCAGTACGCAAGCGCCACCTCAGCGGAGATGGCCCAAACGCTGACACCGATAGCGCCAAGGGCGAGCAGGGCGTTGATCACCTTGCCGCCCGGCAACAGGATCGGCTGACCGGGCAGCGAGCCATTCAGCTTGCCAAAGGCGACGAAGCTGCCGCTGAATGTGATCGAGCCGATCGCAAGCGAGAGGGCGACGACCACACCGGTCTCGATTTCGAAGAGAGCGTCGGTGCGCTCGATCTCCGCCAGGGCGACCAGTGCCGAGGCAACGCCACCGAAGCCGTTGAACGCAGCCACGAGCTCTGGCATCGAGGTCATCTTGACCCTGAGGGCAAGCAGCGCCCCAACCCCGCCACCAACAACGAGCCCCGCGATGACCGTGCCCCAGTTGGCAATGTCGTTGTCAATCAGGGTGACGATGATGGCGATGAGCATGCCGCCGGAGGCAAGCATGTTGCCCCGACGCGCCGTGCGCGGCGACGACAGTTGCTTGAGGCCCAGAATGAACAAGACGGCCGCACCGAGGTAGAGCAGCGCAGTCAGCGTGCCCTCGCTGGTGTCGGACTGAGCGAGAAGTAGGAGGTTGGACATCATCCCCTCCCCGGTTTCTTCTTGAACATCTCGAGCATTCGATCGGTGACGAGGAAGCCGCCGACGACGTTGATCGTCGCCGCGGTGACAGCCAGGAACCCGAGAACGGCAGCAAACGTGCCTTCTCCGACCCCGGCGGCGATGACGGCACCCACGATGGTGATACCTGAGATGGCATTAGCACCGGACATCAATGGTGTGTGCAATGTTGGCGGGACCTTTGAGATGACCTCGAGTCCAACAAACGCAGCAAGCACGAACACCACGATGCCGCTGACGAAGGCGGCGCTCATTCAGTGTCTCCTTCTGCTTCTTCTGTTTCTTCTGCCACGGGCTCGGGAGCAGCTGGTGAGAGATCGGGTAGACCGAGCATCTGTCTGCTTCTGGGGTGCGTGACCTCGCCGCCGTGGGTGATGGTGGTGCCACCGATGATCTCGTCGTCGAGATCGACTTTGACGCCTTCCTCCGCCTTGACCCGCTCCAGCAGGGCAACCAGGTTGCGGGCGTACATCCTGCTCGAGTCGTGCGGGATCTCCGCCGGGAGGTTGGTCGGCCCGTAGATGTGGACTCCGTTGACATCGACCATCTGGTCTGGCTGAGACGGGGCGACGTTGCCGCCGGACCCGGCCGCCATGTCCACGATCACCGAGCCGGGCTTCATGGCCGCCACCATCTCGTCGGTGACGAGCAACGGTGCGGGCCGGCCGGGAATCTGAGCCGTGGTGATGACGAGGTCGGCATCAGCGACATGTGGCGCCAGGGCCGCATGCTGTTGTGCCTGGGTGTCCTCGCCGACTTCCTTGGCGTAGCCGCCCTCGTCCATCTCCTGGGTTGGAGCTGCGACGAACTTGGCGCCGAGGCTCTCGACCTGCTCGGCCGTCTCCGGCCTGATGTCGTAGGCGTGAACCACAGCACCGAGCCGGCGGGCGGTTGCGATCGCCTGCAACCCGGCCACACCTACGCCGAGGATGAGCGCACGCGACGGTGGGATGGTCCCGGCCGCGGTCACCATCATCGGCAGCAGCTTCGGTGAGGAGTTGGCCGCGAGCAGGGCAGCCGCATAGCCGCCGATGTTCGCCTGCGATGACAACGCATCCATGCTCTGGGCCAGGGTGGTGCGGGGGATGGCCTCCACCGCAAGCGCCGTGACGCCCAAGTCCTTGAGCTTGGTGATCAGGTCCTTGTCGACGAAGGGATCTAGGAACCCGACGAGGATCGAACCCGGCTTCAGGTCGTTGAGGGCTTCCGGAGCGTTGACACACAACACGATGTCAGCACCGCGGGCGGTCGGACCGTCCACGATGTTTGCTCCCACCTCGGTGAATAGACGATCGGGGAAACCGGCGGCGTCACCGGCTCCGCTTTCGACGTCTACTTGCCATCCCCATTCAATGAAGGTGGCGGCAGTCTGTGGTGTTGCGGCCACACGATGCTCGCCTGGGGCCTGTTCAGAGAGTATGCCGACTTGCATGTCGCGACGATAATCGATTATCCACCCGCGGGGCGACTTGTCGCTTGCGTCTGCATGAATGTATCAAACAGGGGGGGCGGCGACCGCAGGGGAGACCCGTGAGGGGGTTACATACAGGCGATCCCCCTGCGGCCACCGCAACCAGCCGGTGGGAATGGTCACGCCCCGGCCGATCAACCTTCTGACCCCGTTGGTGGGAGAGAGTTCCATGGTTTCTCCGGCCGAGAGGTGCGGCACTAGATTTCCCGCAGAACCTCCGGCGGGTTGATGGGTCTAACCGAACAACACAGTGAATACGCGGCGCTGTCCGACGAGGAGTTGGTTGAGGCTTCGCTCTCCGATCTCGAAGCATTCGGGGAGCTCATCCGGCGACACCAGGACTTCGTGTACGGGGCCGCGTTGCGGATCGTGAGGAACCCGGTGATGGCTCAAGACCTCGCCCAGGAGGCTTTCGTGCGAGCCCACCGCGGGCTTGCCGGCTTCCGCGGTCAAGCCCAGGTGCGCTCGTGGTTGTACCGAATCGCCACCAACCTCGCTCTGAACGCCGTGCAGCGCCGCAAGGAATACCCGGCCGACTCGCTGCCCGATCAGCCCGCGAAGTACGACCCGGCTTCTGATGCGGTCAACCGAGCATTGCGGGAGGATATCGAGGAGGCAATCAAGGAGTTGCCCGACAAGCTGAAGAAGCCACTGGTGCTCCGTGAGTACGACGGAATGAGCTACCAGGACATCGCCGACGCCCTCGATCTACCCATCAACACGGTGCGAACCCGCATCCTGCGGGCGCGGCGGGCACTACGCGAGAAGCTGGAGGCGTGGCGATGAGAGATTGCCGCACGCCCGATGATCGCCTGTTTGCTTTTGTCGATGGCATCGAGCCCGATCTCGAGAGTCACGTTGCGACCTGCGACGAGTGTCAGGAGTTCCTTGCGGAGTTGTGGATCGGTGAACTGCAGACGGATCTGCGGGCGCCGGTACTGCGCCAGATCCGGTTTGACGAGTTCGTGCGGGAGTTGGGTCAACTGACCGCAGAGGTGTTGGGGGCGATGGGGAAGGCCTTGGTCGAGTACGG
>JAAUYD010065394.1_pt1 | contig 12473 bp, 12 predicted proteins | sample 7278101 | NCBI WGS metagenome assembly JAAUYD01 (sample SAMN14350128, study PRJNA611818) | marine sediment metagenome | isolation source: surface marine sediment (0.6m) | place: French Polynesia: Moorea | collected 2018-08 | reverse complement strand
TGGCGACTCAATTAAGCCATTGATCCAACGCCGCATCGATTCTTCTGAGGAAAGATCGCATTCGAATTTCATGGACTTTTTCACACTTGTAAAAAGAGAGATAGTTCAATTTACACTTTTTTGTGCAGGCGCCCAGCAACGCATGTTTGATGATCCTTTTCAGGGGCTTCCTTAGAATAAAGGCGTCCACCCACCAGGGCGCGCCCAATGTGGTGATCACCAGCGCATTTTTAAGCTTCTCCAATCTGGGTTTTATGGGGCCGAAGTCGTCCGCATGGTCATAGGCGACCGTCGGCGCCCAGACCCGGTCAAACCACCCCTTCAGTATTGCCGGGAAACCAAACCACCAGGTTGGAAATACCAGAACCACAGCCTCGGCATCGAGCAGGTTTCGGATTTGCCGACCCACATGTGTGGCATCATACGTTCGCTCATAATAGGATTTGCGCTCTTCTGCGGTTAGAACCGGATTGAAGTTGCTTTCGTATAGATCGTCTAAGACAACCGTATGGCCATTTTCCGTTAATCTTGAGCAGATTCGATCTGCAAAGGCGAGGCACAGACTGTTCGCTAGCGGATGGGCGCTGATAACCAAAACGTTCATTTTATTTCGATATCAACCTTGTCAAATTTGACTTTCTTCTCAGCTCTGGTTCCCATTTTCTTTGGAAGCCCCATTTTATAATATCCTTCTTCACCCAGACCTTGATACAGAATGGATAGCCATAGGTCGATTGTATCGTTATTTGTACGGTCCCATATCGGATCGATAAGTTTTTTATAGTATCCACTTTGCTTCACCGTTGACGTGAGTCGATGGCAGTATTTAATGTAGCGCTTGCTAAAACGCGCCGCATTATATGCGAAATTTTTATAATTCGTGATGTCATGAAACCCGTCGAAATCCGCATCTTTCCAATATCCATATTGGGCCAGCCTCTCAAAGGTTTCGTGTCGTCCTTCATCATAATACCCGATACCATGATGGGGACAGTTCAGGTCCTGAATGTAGTGGGTGGCCTTGCCCATTTCAGCATAGACCAAATCCCATGATGCACCGTTTTTTATGAGCTTGATGCATTTTGTAGCGAGTTTTTTAACCATCCAGGCACATTCACCGACATTGACATGGCTGACGACGCGGTTTCGGTCCGGTTCTTCTACCGTATGCCAAACTGTTTTCATATGCGTGCGAGCCGGCTCCGGCAGGGTATCTATTGCCTCGACCGCCATCCGGGTGTGGACATTGATATCCCAAGACAAGGAGATGGATGGGGAGAACAGAAGTGTTGTAAAAAACACTGCTGCGATCAATGGTATTTTCGTTGTTTTTTGAATCATTCTGTCACCTTGCCGAAAATCCTATCCTCAGATTCTCGCATTGTAGATCAGATCGCCTCAAGCCCCAGCCTAAGATAGTTATCGTTTGGACCGGTATGCTACTCGGTATCCCGATAGAGCGCCAGCTCGCCGGAGCGAGCGACTTTTTTTATTCCGAAAGGTTTTAAGAATCGGATAAACGCATTAATTTTTTCTTCCCGGCCGATGACTTCGGTGACCAGGTGGGAATTACCGTAGTGGATGATGCGCCCGCTGTAAGCTTCGACAGCCCGGCAGATGTCGGCCCTTTGGTCCTGGTTGGCTTTGACGTAGACCATGGCGATCTCTCGGCGCACCGCCTCCTCGGAGGTCATGTTGGCCAGTTTGATCACGTTGATCAGGCGTCGGATCTGCTTCATGATCATCTCGAGCTGGGCCGGTGCTGCCCAGGTGGTGATGGTGATACGGGAAATTTCGGGATTGTGTGTGGGGGCACCACAGATGGTTTCAATATTATAGCCGCGGCCGGCAAAAAGACCGACGACCCTGGCCGTAACGCCGGGTACATTGTCACACAGCATGGTCAAGACATGTCGTTGTTCTTTCTCGCTCGCAGCCATAAACAGGTCCCATTTTTTGGTTGAATTTTTCGGACGTCCCTATCGTCCCTTGCGGTCTATCTCGAACATGAGCTCATTGGCCAACCTCTCCATGCGATCCAGTTTGACATCCGCCCGGTCCAAGAATTCTTGGTCATAATGGGCCGGATCTGACCACTCTTTACCCTTTATTTGACATCGCTTGGCCAATTTGCTTAAGCCGAGGTCTGAAAGTGTGAAGCCTAAATCTGTCCAAAGCAAGGCAAGACGCGTCTCAACACCATGGTCTCGTTGCCGGGTTTCGGTCAATTGCCTCATATAAACCGCAGTCTCCCGGGTCGCTAAAATGACACTGCGCAATGCCTGAATTGATTGCTGCTTTCTTTCAGATTTGGCGCGACGAAGATTAGACAGCCAGTTATATCCATGTTTGATCAACTCCCACAGCGAAACGGACGTCACTGCATCCATGGCCTTGTCCCTTTTTCAAACAGAGCGTGTGCGTACCAGCTTTCAAACAGACGGTCGTCAAAACACTGATTCCGGAATTCTCCAATGCGGGTCATCCGGCCGTTGGGGTAACGTTTACTTGAATCTATGGGTGTAACTGTTTCGAGACTTGTCATCCACTATCACAGAAGCGCCGTGGATTCCAACATTACCGAAAAACCGATCAGATCCAGCCGCTGGCCGCAATATGATATATCCGATTTTGGGGCATCTTTAAAAAAGCTTGACTATGTCACCAGTCGGTGATTTAAAGTGTGTCACTAAAGAGTGACATGCGGAGGTGTACCGATGCCGTTAAAAAATGTGAAATCCCCAACAACAAGACCACGTGATAGCGATGCCACCCGCAAACAATTGATTGAAGCGGTCGGCCAGTTGCTGATGGAGAAAGGCTTCGCCGGTTTGGGCGTGAATGCTGTTGCACGCCAGGCGGGTGTGGATAAGGTCCTGATCTACCGGTATTTTGATGGGCTTCCGGGCTTGATGGAGGCCTTTGGCCAAGACCGTGACTTTTGGCCGAGCATCGAAGAGTTGGCCGGCGGGGATGTGGATGCCTACCAACGCCTTGCGTTGGATGAGAAGCTGGTGGTCCTGAGCCAAAACTTTTTGGAGGGGCTCCGCAACCGGCCGGTCACTCTGGAAGTCTTGGCGTGGGAGATGGTCCAGCGCAATGCATTGACCGAGATTTTGGAGGAGATCCGAGAGCGGCGGATGCTCAAGTTCGCGGAGATGTTTTTGGCGGATGAAGCAGGTCATATTGATCTGTTGGCCATAACGACGGTTCTCGGTGCAGGCATTATGTACCTGCTCTGCCGGGCGCGTTCCATTCGCTGGTACAACGGCATCGATTTGAGCAGCGAAGACGGGTGGCAGCGCATCGATGCCGGGTCTCGCCAGATCATTGATGGGCTCATGAAAATAATCTGATCATTCTGAAAGTGCGGCTGTGCCAATCCAGGCGCACTTTTTTTATCTAAATGTCACCGAGTGGTGACTGACAGGAGGAGCTATGATGTCAAAACACGTATCACCCCATGGAAAGAACAATAGGTATATCGCATCCGTCTTGCTGGTTTTGGGACTGCTTGTTTTGCAGGGGTGCGCCTCTGCACCACCAAGAACCGGGTTCGTCCCGGGACATGTCGCCCTGCAACCGGTACCGGAGGACAAAAGCCTGCTGTGGTGGCAACATCCGGAGTTTAAATGGCAAGCGTACCGCCGGGTGATACTGGACCCGGTACAGATCCAGATCGATCCGGCACAGGCCGGAAAAAAGGTGAAGATGGAAGAGCTGCAGTCCTTGGCCGACAAGCTAAGGACGACAGTGGCGGCCGAGCTGGCACCTGAATACCCGGTGGTCGACACACCCGAAGAGGACGTGCTGAGGATCAGAGCCGCCATCACGGAGATCGATCCGGCCAACCCGACGCTGAATGTGGTGACCGCGTTGGCGCTGTTTGTCCCCATGGATATGGGCGGCGTTTCCATCGAAGCTGAATTTATCGACTCGGTCACCGGTCGACGGCTGGCCGCCATGGCGGACCAGAAGAAGGGCTCACCGCTTCAATTGGTCAGCAGCCTGAAACGGTTTGGACACGTCCAGGCCGCCTTCGATCAATGGGCCGAAGCATTGAAAAGCGCCTTGGCCCAGAACCCATGACCATGGGTCTACCCAATATGTGGAGGTAAGATATGTTAAGTCGTCGAGACTTTATTAAAAGATCATCGCTGTGCACCGGTTTATTAATGGTAAGCGGGCTAGGCCTAACCGCATGTTCGGGAGTTAAACGCGAGGCCCACACGGTTGGTTCAAAGATGAACCAGACATCTTTATCCCTAAGTCTCCCCCAAAGAGAAATACTCTATCTCGCAAGTCTGGCCCCGAGCAGCCACAACACCCAGCCATGGCGGGTCCGGGCCGAATCACCGAACACCTGGATCGTTGAGGCCGATGCCCGGGGCAGGCTTCCGGCCGTTGATCCCCACAATCGGGAGTTGCTCTTGTCCATCGGCGCTTTTGTGGAGAACCTCGTCCTGGCGGCAGGCAGCATGGGGCTGAACACCAAGGTGCAAGTGATCGCAGAAAATTGCATGCAGCGGGATGTGGTGAGTATCGTGATGAAGCAGGGCCAGCGAAGGCGTTATCCCTTGGAGCGCATCAGAAAACGCCGGACCGTCAAGCACGGCCAGCTTCCAAAGGAGATCTCCGTTGGCGATGTGAAGATCCTGAAAGAGGAGGTCAAGGATCAACTATTTTATTTTCCCAGAGGAACCAAGCACGCTCAATGCATACAAGAGGCGGCGGTGGAAAATTTCAAGATTCAAACCAACCGGGATGCGGCGCAACGGGAGCTGATCCGCTGGCTGCGATTGAGCGATGCCGATGCACACGCCTGTCGAGATGGCCTCACCACAGAAGGCATTGAGATCACCGGCCTTAAGGGATGGTTCGTGCGTCATTTTGCGTCGCCGGAAGACTTCATGAAACAGGATTATCGTAATCAGGGTGTGGACCAGGTGGCGAAACGGGCGGCCCAGGGCGGCGGGTGGATAGTTATTACAAGCCAAGGCGAATCACCAGCAGACCTGATCGACGCCGGCCGTCGTTTCGAACGTCTGGCCCTGGCCGCCTGCGAGCTCGGAATCGGTATCCATCCCATGACACAACTGCTCGAGGAGAAACACGGATTGTCGCAACTTGCCAAGCACCACGACACCGACACCACCCCTCAGTTTGTTTTGCGGACGGGATACGTCGATGAATACCCCGCGCCGGTCAGTCTTCGCAGACCAGTGGCGTGGTTTTTCTCGGCCTAAAGAGAGGGCGATGAGAAGGTGCGTCTTCTGTAAACCGGAGACCTAAAAACGTTTAAACAGATTTCCAATTGCAGACGCCGGGACCCGGCGCTAAATGGGTTCCACGGTCTACCATGGGGCGGCGCCGTGTTCCATTAGCCATTTTTCAGAGCTTCCATGATGGCTTGAGCAAACTCTTTAATCACATTGGGGCCCACAGCCGTGATGAGGTTGCCGTCCCTGACGACAAATTCACTGGCGTAATGCCCGCCATGCTGGACGATGGGATCTTTATGATAGCCGGTCGCGCGTTTGCCTTTGAGGACGCCGGCTTTGGCCAATATGGTCGAGGCGGCGCAGATCGACGCCAGAATCTTGTCCTGCTTGAGGGCCTCCTTGGCCACCGAATGGGCCGTGGTGTTCTGGTAATACTCACCGGCCCCACTGCCGCCCACAAAAACCACGGCATCGTAATCCAAGGCTTTAAGCTGTTGGATGGTGATATCGACCTTGGTATCGACACCCCCGCCGGATGTGGCCTGTCCTGTTTGGGTGGACACAACATGCACCGTAGCCCCCGCTGCTTCAAACGTCTTTTTCGGTTCATGCAATTCCGCTGTATCATAGCCGATGAATCCAATAACCATGGCGATCCGCTTGCCCTTGAGCGTTAAATCGCCGGCAGCTGACGGTAGCGGACCACCGGTAATGCAGAGCAATAGAATCATTGTCATGGCGCATGTTGAAACAAAATCGCGTCGGTTGGTCATGATCTGCATGGTTCCCTCCCAAGGGCCTAAAGGTGAAGCCGTTTGTTCATCAATGAGAGAATAGATGGCGCTACCGGGTAAGATCAATTTTAAGTACGCCAATGGTGCTATTAGTTCGCCAATGGGTCATCTATATAAGAAATTGCGCCAGAATCGGTTTGAGCAGAGGGGCGCGCTGGCGGCTGACGGGCAGTGTCTCGGGCACATTTTTTAGGACCACCTCATATGAGCGGCCTTTTTTCCTGAATCCGGTGACAAAGGCGAGGTTAATGGCGTGGGACCGATGGATTTGAAAAAACCGGTCTTTCGGCAACATGGCCATCATCTCCTTGAGGGACATCTTTCTGAAAATCTCTTTGCTGCCGTCTTCCCCTTGGATATGAATCCGTGAATAGTGATCTTCAACACTGATATGGCTGATGCTTTCGCAGCGCAGATATTGAATGGTCCTGCCGAGCTTTAATCGAATGGCATCCGCCCGATCCCCATGTTCGGTTTTCAAAGAGACCTTGTTGGCATTCGCTTTGGACGCTTGCCTTTGGGCAAAGTTGATCAGCAAGAAAGAGACGGTCAGCCAGAATGGGAAACAATAGGAGAAACTCGACCAGAAGTCCGGGCGTAGATCCGGAAATTGCCTAAAGTGCTCTGCAATCTGGGGTCGATACATCGATATGGACCAAAAAATCAGCGTGCGCTCCACAATAAACCCCACTACATAAGCACCAAACCAGATCGACCAGTTTCGACCCACAGTGCGTCGACCGTAGGATCCCCAATCCCTGAACCAGTGATGACAACACATATCGACGAGGAACAGACAAATTCCAAAATTCAAACCGGTTTGCCAGGCATAAATGGCTTGAAACGACAAGGATGTGGCATTGTAGGGAGCCAGAATCGCATACACCTCCAGGGCCACAAAAGTGAAAAGGCCGGTCAACAGGGTCACCATGGCATAGCAGAAAAAGCGATGGGCCGGCTGCGTGTAAAAGCTGCGCAGCGGTGCATTCCAATACCGTGTTAACCGAGGTGGTAAGGGCATCACGGGCCTATGGGCAATGAAGTGCTTCATGTTGCACAATGTGGTTTGGTCGTCCGGGATTCGTTCACCATCACCATCGTTTGAATACGGCTGGATCGGTCATGGTGATGCTCCTTGAACTATGACAAACCAAGGAGATGGTGTCAATGCAGGACGAGACCGCATTGAGAAGGATTCATATCACCGGACAAGAGGGGCTCCGGCATTTTCAGCAATGCGGTAGGGTTTTCATGGCGGTTGTGTCAGGGGCGCCCTGAATTCAGAAGGTGATTGGCAACATTGCGAATGAGATAGTGGCTTGCAGCCCAGCTGAGCAGTGCCGAAGAGAGAGCGACAACGAAGAATTTTAAATAGATGGAAACATCCCAAAATCCCACTAGCGCCAATTGCATGAACCAGACAAAGAGCATGTGCACGATATAGATGGTATAGGAATTTTCGGAAAGGGTCCGGTTTATTTTGGAACGGTTCTGCCAGTACTTGACGCCAAATGCCAGCAGGGTCAGCAGGATGGAAAAATGAAGCAATGGCCGGGTGAATACGAGAACGATCCCCATTTTCATTGAAAAGCTCTGAACAATGCTGGCGAAGGCCGCCTCCCAGACCAGATAAAGTACGACGCTCAGGGTCAGCCACAAGACAAAGTGCCCCGGGACCTTTCCATTAAAAAACCATCGTTTATGATATGCATAGATTCCCACACCAAAATTCAACACATACAAAGTGATCTTTGTGGGTTGAAACTGGATGAGATTGCCAATCAACAACCATGGTGATTTGTTGGCGCTGTTGGCAAACAGGCCGTGGATGAAAAAGGTGATGACGGCCGAAGCCAAGCCGACGCACAACAAGGCGACCAGGATCGATGCTCCTGTTGGATCGGACACTCTGTTGTCGGAAGATGAATGCCCGGTTAACGTCTGCCAGCTTTTGTGCACAAGGGCGAAAAAAATGAAGAAGAGAAGCAGTAGGGAGATAAACCAGAAGTAAAGATGGGTGAACTGGTAGGATGAATCGATGATGCCGGTATAAAAAGAGATGGCCGATCGGTTGAGGGTTACCACATTGTCCCAAAAATCATACCGCGTAAAGCGGGTGTATTGAAAAATGGACAACCGTACCGGGCCCAACAGCGTCACCCCGATCAACCAGGGGATACCCAGCCTGAGCAGCTTCTTTCTGATAAACCCCCATGTTTGATAGCGCTCCTTTATAAGGGACGGCAGGGCAAAGTACCCTGCGATAAAAAACAGGCCCGGCATCAGGAAGATGTCCATAAGCCTGAGCCAACCGTCGAAAAACGACGCATTCTTATCGTTGACCGGCCACCACGGCAGGTAGTTGGAATAGGCGCAGGCGGCATGTAGCACCACGACCAGCAGTACCAAAAAATATCGAATATTGTCGAGATAATAAAGCCGCTCGGTGGTGGCCTGTCGGGTCTGATGCATGCGTTCTCTCCCCCGCATCAGGGTTGTGGCATAGAACGCCGGTAAGGTGGGAATGATAGGCGTTTCAGGGCTATCTGGAAGGTTAAATAGGGTGTTTTTTATTTAATGTCAAGCCATTGGCTTGGTCCTAATCGATAGGGCCAAGATGCCTTGGTAGTAAACTTCCGATTTGAAAAATGGAGCGACATCAAGATGCCATGGCAACCGGTTCGTGTCCTGATACAGGCGCACCTTTCAGGGTTACGACCCTGCATAGTGCCCGGACAACGTCCCCATCGAAATCGATGTCGGCCGATGACTGCATGTAGGAGAGAGCCTTTTCCAGCGGCCAGGCATCCCGATAGGGGCGATCGCTGATCAGGGCGTCGAATACATCGGCCACTGCAATAATGCGGCCGGCCAGGTCGATCTGGTCTCCCCTCAAGCCCAGGGGGTAGCCCGTGCCGTTGTACCGTTCATGGTGCTCATAGACGGCCTTCGCCACAGGTTTGGGAAGCTTGACAGAGGCCATGATCTGTTTGCCCACAGAGGGATGGCTGCGGATCTTTTCCATCTCGGCATGGGTGAGCCTGCCGTTTTTGCCGAGAATGTTGTCCGGCACCCCGATTTTGCCGATATCGTGAATCAAAGCCCCCAGACGGATATCGTCCTGAGCTTGCTTATTGAGGTTGAGCTCCACTGCGATCTGCTTCGCCAGGATAGAGACGCGATTGGAATGGCCGCCGGTAACCGGATCCTTGGCGTCGATGGCGGCTGAAATGGCATGGATGGTATCCAGCAGGAGTTCCTGTTGCGCTTCGGCCTGTTGCAGGCGTTCAAAATACCAGGCGGTGGAGAGCACCACTGCGACGACAGCCTGTATATGGGATTCGGCAAGCCGCCTATTCCAGCCCAACAGGGTGTAGGTTTGCTCTTCCGATCGTTGAAGGGGTGATACCGGAATCATCGCAAGATAGGGATACGGCCCTTTGCGATCTTCCACCAGGATGACGTTGTCATGACGGATGGGGCGCTCCGGCTTTGTCTTTACAATTGATGAAGTTTCAATTTGATCCCATGTGGTTTGGGGTAACAGGAGATGCATGCCGGTGGACCGTTGAACCTTTCCCCAGATGGAGATAAGGTAGTCATCGTAGGCTTTGAACTTGTCGCCAAGGTCCCCCGGCAGTCCGATAATGGATGACAGGGACATTGTCTTTATCTCCGCGACATGGTGGATGTGTTTCAGTTTGAGAAAAAGAAACATAGTAAAGGATGCCACCATTCCGCTGACCGGAAGCAGAAAGGCCGTGTAGGTGTAGGTGGAGACAAACAGGTATTGGTGAAGTAAAAAGAAGGCGACGGTGACCAGGGTCATGGCAACGAAGTTCCACATCGGCCTGCGGATCAAGGTTAGTGCGGCACCACACAGAACCATTATCAAAGCCAGAGCAGCATCCAATAGCTGCGGAACGCGACGGGGTACTTTTCCGGTGAGAAGACTTTGGATAATATTGTAATTGAGTTGGGCGCCGCTGATTTCCAGCCCCCCCGAGGGAGACGGTATCTTGAAATAATCTTCGATGCCCGGAGCAGATACACCCACAATGACGACCTTGTTCTTGAATACCTCCTTGGGCACATCTCCTGTCAAGACCTGCCAATATTCATATTGGGTTGCATCGGACTTGCCGTGGTTGATCCACAACTTCCCGTCGGAATCTACAGGGAGTTCCTCCTGACCCAATTTTTTAAGGACGTCGACTTCGGCTGTTTTGCCAAAAGAGGACGGCTCTCCCATGATGGCGCGTGCCGCGGCCAGCGGCAGGGAGGGGATTGTTTGGCCGGCGATGTCACGATAGGGTCGGCAATATCGCACCAATCCGTCACTGTCAGTCTCCATATTGGTAAACCCAAGGGTTTTGGACACATCATGTAACAGCGGAAAGGGCGGCAGGATCCGGGGCGTGCCCGCGTCGGTAGAGTTTGCCATGTGCATGGCAAGCACCAGGTTCTTCGTCCTCTTGGCGGCGGCAGCCAGGGCCCGGTCTTCCGGGGGATCACCCGATTCGGGAAAGAGAATATCCAAAACCACGGTGTGGGATTCGGATAACCGGTCGAGCAGCCCGGCATGAACGGATCTTGTCCAGGGCCAGCGGCCCAGACGGGACAAAGAGGCTTCTCCGGCCATCACCAGAACGATCTCCGGGGTGACCCGTGGTGCGTCCAGCCGGCCCAGATGGCGATCGTACACCAGTCGTTCCACCTTTTCGACGATCTCGGGGCGATGATAACTATTGCTTCCCCAGATTAAACATAGCACGGGAAGCAAAAGCCACCAGAAAGCCCCTATTTTTTGTTGTATCATTGTCCGGCACCACCTCTACGGAGTTTTTGAGTTCCAAGAATTACGGCGGACTCTTATTTTTTCTTACCGCTTTTATTATTGGTTTTCTCTTTTATTTTTTTCTCCTTCTTTTCTTTGGTGTGCCCAACCGGTGGTTTCGGTGGTCCTTTTCCTTTAGGGCCCCTAACCCTGTCTCGTTTGCTGTGACCGTAGGCATGTCCTGGCGGGATTACGGCATGCATGATGCTGGGAACCAGGGACCCTTGAAACGCGCTGATAAATTGATCGGTATCGTTGACCGTCAGCAAATCGATGTCCCGCTCGCTGCCCCGGTAGATGATTCCCGCGTGAACAATGTGGTTGTCGATGGTCACCGACCCGCTGTCGCAAAAACAGTCGGTGGTTCCTGTCGATTGCATGGGGGCGGACGCCATCAGCCATTTTACATGGTTGCCTTGGGTGCCGTTTACGCTGACGCCAAACTTGGTCCCGCGAACCGATGCCACCCTGGAGGGGGTCTGCACCTCGAATTGAATCTTGCGGTAACCGAACAGCCGAAGCACGTAAAAGAGCAAATTGCCGCTCGAGCTTTTCAATCGGGCGGCTTTCTGCTGTTTTGCCGTGTCATCCAGATAGGTGTCGATATGGAGATTGGCAGAGGCGCCCATGATGGCAATGTCCATGTTCTTGAACTTGAGCCGCAGACTGCTCTCCGCATCTGTAAAAATGGCATCGCCCAGGTGAACGGCATCTCCCTGTCGGGCGGTAAAACCGCTTTTCCCATTGTCCCGCAGCACCACTGCTTTGCCAACCAGTGTCTCGATGGTGGCGACCGCCGGCGTCGCAGAAGGGCGATAAAGGCCTGAAAAAGCGTTACCGGCTGCAAATCCGGATGAACCGTTGGAATCGCCTGCGCCCGGTACGGAGGATTCAGCTTGGGCGGTTCCAAAGCAGAGCAGGAGCAAGAGCGATACGCCAATCTGGTAAGTGAATTTTCGTTCCGTTAGCCACCTCATTTTGTTTCTCCTCAAGTCAAATCACCTATTGCGACTAGAAATTGAAGACAATTTTCAAACTGGCAGTCGATCGTTCATAATCAAACAGCTCGGTATTCGATCGGTTTTCAGACCAGTTGATCGACGCATCCAGTGCCCAATGCTGGTTGATCTCATGGGTCACGGAGGTGTGGATGGTGTCGGTTTCATCTTCGCGCCTGTCAAACCAACCGCTGTAAATTCCCTTATAGTGTGTCTGTCGGTGTTTGAATCCGACCGAAATGCCGGTGTGTTCAGTCCACTCGTGACGGATGTTCAGGAAGGCTTCCACACCGTGGTAGCTGAAAAAGGTGTCGTCAGCAATGGCGTTCATCCAGCCGATACCGGCGGAAAGCGATGTGGCGCGAATTGTCAGGATCGGCTGAATATCGAAACGGCGAATCTCCTTGTCCAATATATCATCAGCAGAATCCGCGTGGGAGCGGCCGCCGTAGTAAAATGAACTTCTAAAAGCCAAACGATTGTTCAAGGTGTACGTAAAGACCGGTTGGATGAAAATGTCTCGTGAGTATGCATCCCTGTTTTCAAATGATGCGCGATACCCGACCGACCTGCTCCTCAGCACAGGGCCGATGTGGAAACGCCCCTCAACCAATCTGAGCCT
>JAAUYD010287417.1_pt1 | contig 12480 bp, 9 predicted proteins | sample 7278101 | NCBI WGS metagenome assembly JAAUYD01 (sample SAMN14350128, study PRJNA611818) | marine sediment metagenome | isolation source: surface marine sediment (0.6m) | place: French Polynesia: Moorea | collected 2018-08 | reverse complement strand
TAGAGTTTTAATCCCATTTAAAAATTTTAAAGATGCCTCTTATGGATGGGATTTTTTTATAGAAAATGCTTGCGATCCAGCTCACGTTCCAGTGTCCCATCATGGCATTTCTGGTTCTAGATATAAAGATGCTAAATACTACGATCTAAAAACAGCTCGAAAAATCTCTACAACTGATGGATTTGCTTTTGAAATGGTGCCAGTTGCTAATGGTGCAGAGCAAATACTTATTGACTTTCAGCCTCCTTCTCTGGTTCAAATAACTTCTAATTTTGAGAAAGAAGGAAAATCTATTTTTGTTCTTTATGCTAGTCCTACTAGACCTGGCTGGTGTCGTTTTTTCGCTTATCAGATCTTAGTCAAGAACCTAGAGGGAAAAATGCCAGCTGGATTTGCATTTTTTGCTTTACCACTTCCTTTGTGGATAAGCCATCTGCTAGCTACCTTATTTGTTCATCAAGATTTAGTGCTTCTTCATTATCAAGAGAAGAACTTAGCTAAAAAGGGAATAGATAAATTGCTGAATTTATTTTATACTCCCAATCCTCAAGACAAGATGGTAATTACTTTTCGCCAATGGTTTGATAAAAGAGCTGGTGGAGAAATACCTTGGGACGAAAACTGCGAGCGCCAACTACCAACTCCAGAGCGTGATAAACAAAAGTTATTTGATGTTTGGAATACTCATACTAAAAATTGTCATGTTTGTCAAAAAGCATTGAAGAATATCAATCGTGCTTCTCTAGCTGCCTACCTTGTTTCGATTATTTGCTTATCTTGGGGAATTATTATTGATGCTCGTTATACAGCTATCAAAGCAACACAATTATCCCTCGCTCCAGAAATGTTCTCATCTTATTTAACTTGGGTTCCGCCTTTGAGTTTCTGGTTAGCTGCGATAGGCGCAGTGTTATTCGCTTTAACTGGCTATTTTCTCAAAAAATTAACCCGTCTATTCTACGTTTACACATTTGAGCATTTTCATAATGATTAAAACGAATGGTCGCGAGCGAAAATTGACTCTTTGCTGTGAATTTTAATAAGTAGGCGTAAAGCGCGCGGAAGCTGTCACCAAGTGCCAACTGAAAAGTGAAAGTTCTGACTTTGTTTTTGGAATAAGAACTTATTGAAATCCTGCTTTGAACTAGTGCAAAAATGACATTGCCGAGCGCTGATTTGGCTCTTAAAAGTTCCGACACTACTTCAAATAGGAACTGCGTAGGAGTCAATACTAGCTTTTAAGGTATCAACAAGCCAGATTTGTGGATTTTAACTCATCTCGTACTGCCCCCATTGATTTTACTAAATAATCGATTAAATATTTAATAATCGGCACGGGAAAGCTGGGACTAAAACCTTGAGAATTATTTCTATGCCAATAAGCTAATGATAGAGTGCAAAAAAGCAGCAGTTCGAGTATCACAGAAAACTTGGAATGGGATAGAAGAGCGAATGTTTACGAATCGGGGTAGTTAATCGAAGTCAATCGAGAGTTAAAAATTGAATATTAATTGCAAAGAACCCAAGAAAAATAAATTTGGTTTATATTTTGGCAGCAAAATATAATTAGCTTAAAAGGGGAGAAGCGATCGCAATGATTGCAGTGATTGATAAAACACCAATCTCATTTAATGAATTCATTGATTGGTATCCAGAGATTTTAGAGAGCCACTACGAACTAAGGCGAGGGGTAATTGTTGAGATGCCAAAGCCTTTTGGGATGCATTCAGAGATTGCGGGGAAAGTCAAGAAAAAGTTGAATAACGCCATTGACCAGATGCAGGTTCCTTTCTTTATTCCCAGAGAATGCATTATCAAAATATCTGATGATACAGGATATGAACCTGATGTAGCTGTTGTTGCGCGACCATCTCTAGCTAACGAACCCCGTTGGGACAGCTCATCTGTAACCACCGCATGGTCAATCGGTCAAACTAGTGGTAGAAGTTGTTTCGACCAATTGGCGTGATGATTACGCCCTTAAAATGTCTGACTACGAGAGCATTGGTATTGATGAGTATTGGATTATCGATTACCTTGGTATCGGTGGTCGGCGCTACATTGGCTCACCTAAGCAACCAACCTTCACTGTTTGCACGAAGCGTAGATGGGGAATATGAAATGCAACAGTTCCGTGGTAGCGATCGCATTGTCTCCCCTACCTTCCCAGAATGGCAATTGACAGTTGAGCAGATTTTCAATCCAAGATAATAAAACTGGAGATCGTCCCTCCCGTTCCAAGCAGGCGATCGACTTTGAGCGACTAAGCAAGTGGCTGGCTCTCTGTTAAAGTCAAACGATACACATAAATTTTGATACGGGTTGCTAAGTGTTGGGACTTCTGGACTTTGGACATAGATTCTTTCAGCTTCAACTCGATCGCTCCCATCGCATCTTTTGAAACATAGAATATAGCACTAGACAAATGTCTAATTTTTTAGACATTAGATTTAAAAGTAAAATTGAAAGGCTGACTATCACTGAAATAGACACGTCTAAGTCTGTTTAAATTGCGTCTAAATTTGTCTAAATTTGTCTAATGACCTACACATCGAAATTCAATCTTCTGAATTACTAGTTCCCCTTTTTATATATAATAATTTTGTCACTTCACAGATGAGTCATCGCTACTGAAAGGTTCCTCATTAGAAATAGAAGTACTTTCAACCTCGAGCGCGGCATTAGGATCGACAATCGCATAACCCATACTCTCAATCTTCTTAGCTGCCGAATTCGGATCGATTTGTAGGTGTAGTCCGATCGCGGCGCTTTCTCCCTTTACGCAGCGATCGCCAATTTGAGAGAGGTAATTAAGATCCTTCATGCTCAGCTTGGCGATTTCCGCGCTTGGATCGGGGGCAGCTTCGATTTTTTTGATTCTCTGAGCTAATATCATCTCCGTAAATCGCCTGAACTTCTGATAATACCTCAAGTGGTCGAGCGCTAACTCCGCAGCCTCATTACTTAAAATGTCGCTTATCTTGTCAACGGCTTTGGCGTAGGTGAGTTTTTCAATGTCGCCCCAGTATTTCTGTCTTTTTTTTTCCCAATTATCTTGTTTTTTCCAGTACGCGACAACACTGTGATTTCTTTTGATCCGACAGCCTATCTGCCGTAGAGTTGGCTCTTCAGGACTCTGAATGTAAATTCTTTCAGCTTCGACTCGATCGCGATCTGGCATGATACTACTTAACTTTATAGGTCAAATATAGCAACAATGTCTAAAGAAATTAAACAAGTAGTTTAAAATAATGCTTGTAATGCTGAGTTTCACGCTTATTGCAACTGTTTAAAAATGTCTAAAAACATGACTTACGAGGAAGATCCGATCGCTGCTTCTTTCCTCGGATTCAGGATAGAATTTTTTCTAGACCCAGCCGAAGCTGATTCCTTGGTGAAGATGCCAGGAAGCCGTAATGGAAACGCCAAGCGGCTATTACTGGAGGCAATGAATGGAGTGGAGAATCAAGGGCGGTCTATAGGCTCGCCTTCTAGGTAACAGTGAGAGCAAAACCAAAAAACCATAGGAGGCTCGAAGGGTTTCTCAAATTGGCCAGCTATCTTTTTTAAATATTTTGCTAACAGACTATTTATCCCACATTCTAACTCATTTGAATAATACATAATGTTGACAATAAGTCAATTGATTTTCGATATTATAGCAAATATTGATTTAAATGACTTACGCCTAGTGCAAGCTAGGTCAAAAGCCGAGTTTTCCTCGATAATCAAGAATATAACTCTTAATATTTTACCTAGCTATAAAGAACAAATATTAGAGTTTTTGATTGAGGCTTATATTGAGGCTTATGCTAAAGAAACCGCCGAATTTATACCGAGAAAAGCAGTGAAAGAAGTGGCTGCTTCATACTTCGATGACTTTTACAATGAACTGACAAAATTAATAGAAAATACCGAAATAACGAATGAATTTTATAAAGCTTGGATAGAGCAGAAAAATAGTTCATCTCTCAAGAAAATAAGCCTGAGTAGTGAATTCAGTTCAAATTTAACCAAAGCAGCATCAGGCATTCCGATTAAGACGGCTCTAGATTCAATGCTTCATAAAGATCAATGGAAAAAAGATAAATATACGTCTGAGGCTTATTATGAATATCTAGGAAAGAAAAACCCCAAAAATTATGTCGAACACTATATTAATCAAGAAAATGTAGAAGAAATCCATAAATTACCTTTTGATGAAGCATTACAGCTAATCGAAAAATTCGGACTTGATACCTGTAAATTACACTTATTATTATCGTCTCTTGCTTGTACCCCAGATAATCCTTACGGTACGGCAATAATACTAAAAGGGACAGAGGTAATTAAAACATTAGGCTGGGGTACAAATAATGAAAAGCAACATGAGCTACTGACTCGCTTAGCTAATACAGCCTGGGCAGTAAATAGTCTCCTCGTTAAATCTGAATGGGAAGAAGGCAAGAAGAAAGACAAAACTATGGTTTATATAGAAACCAGTAGGATGTGGGAAATGGCTGTAGGGGTGTATGGACAGAAAAATATTTACGGGAAAGTTGATGAACCTAATGAAGTAATTATTCAGGTAAGACCAGGACTGTGGACTACTGGATTTTTAAATAGAGGTGGTGCAGCAAGCCGAACCGCTTTTTATCATTTTTGTTGGCTATCTAAAAAAATTATGGAAATACCTCAATACCATAATGAACTAGCAATACAGATAGCTATGAGGGAAAGTATAGAGGCTAATTATCGTAATAATTATCGAACAGTTGAAAGCTATCTAACAGAGAATATGCCAGGAGCGACAGCGGCAATCAATGAAGCTATAAAATACAGAAAAAAACGCCATAGCCTTAAACAAGAATGGGATAAAGCTTTAGTAACCCTAGAAAATATAGATATTGAAATAATCTATGATGAAAATACTTATCCACCAGAATTACGCCCTAAAGCGACTTGTAAACTTCCTTACAATTATTTTGAAAAATTTCTCAAAGCCCAATTAAAAACTATCCCACCTAAGCCCAATGCAATAACAATTGCTACCCAATCAAACTTAAATATAAATATAGAGGCATCGGAATCTAATTTTATAGATAGAGTGAAATCCCTAGAGAAACAGCCCAAGACAAAAACCATTACCGGGTCTGATATTTATAAAGCTAGGGTAGAGGCAGGAGTAAAAGCAACCCATCTAGCAACATATTTCAAGAGGTCGCGGGCATGGTTAAGTCAGATAGAGAAGGGAAAACGATTATCACTAGCTAAAAACCAAAAATTAGCTAAGGATATCTTAAAAGCCATAGAGGTGCTGAGTAAAAATACTCAACGCTAGTTGGTTAACAGTTGTCCCGTCTCTGCTGAAGGTTCTGGGAACAACCAGTAGAGTACACTTTATCTGTATAGCTTACTGGGTAAAGGTTTCACGGATTTCCATTTTGTTAACAGTCATAATCTAGCTTCAAAGCTAATTAACCTTGATTTTACGTCATTATCTATTTATAGCTTCAATTTAATACCAAATTCCCCGAAAAAAATTTACTGTTAACAAAAAATTTCCGGCCAAAATCAGCCTCTAATCCTGTTAGGGTAAGGGTTTCGCTTGTTAACAGAACCAGCCATTTTGCCGGACGATCTGTCCATTTTGCCGGACGATCTGTCCATTTTGCCGGACGATTTGAGGCTGAAAGCCTTATAAACTGGGCTTGTTAACAGCCAGATATCTGATAAACAGATATCTAGCCTGCGCCTTCCGGTCAGGCGGCGCGGCTTTGAGCGCGAGTAAGGTAGAAAAAACAAAACTGGCCGCTGCCGATGCTTATCGAAACACGCCAACTCATCACTGAACTCACCCGCCTCATTCTGCACCCGCACCAGCAGAAGTGGGCTAAAGCTGTTCAGGCTGGTAATGAGATTAAATACCCCCATCAATCCCAGCCGCTAACACATGACATTCTGGATAAGCATTTAAGCGCCACTCTAACAGTCGGAGTAATGCTGGTTAACGCCAACGTCACCAAAGCTGGTTGCATCGATATCGACTGCCCTAGAGATGCCTGTAATTTGAAAGAAGGCTTAGAACTAGCCCGCAGAATTCAACAAAGCGCCGCCGAACGAAACCTGAAAACGTACATCGAATTTTCAGGTAATCGAGGTTGGCACGTCTGGTTATTCTCTGCTCTACCTGTGACGGGAAATATTATGATCGCTGCTTTAGACCGAATCGCTAAGCTGGCGGGTTTTGAAGCTAAAGAAATTTTTCCCAACCACCCGACAAACGAATCTAAGTGTATCAAGCTGCCCTATGCCCTCCATCTCAAATCGAAAAGGCGCTCTGGTTTCGTTGGCGCGACGGTGGATTGGGACGAGTCAGGCTACCCCATAATTCCAAGTCAGGCTGAGTTGATGACTGGCTGCCTTCAGAATGACTGTGAAGCTATCCTAGCCCTCACAGAATCGCCTGTAAGGGACGATAAACCTTCTGAAGGTAGCAAACAGACTAAAAAGAATTTCAAAGGCTTTAACGGGCATTTTTCGAGAGGTGAGCATCCCTCCTGTATCAAGCACCTAATCGCTAACGGGGTTCCCTTGGAACTGGATTACAATCAGGGTAATCTCACCCTAGCCCGATACTCTCTGGACAAACAGTTTGAAGAAACTGAGGCGATCTCCTTAGCAAAAAACGTAGCCCACGCTACTCCAGAAAATCACCCGACATCGAAAGACTTTAACGGGAAAGTAACTAACTTCAAATCTGTTCTCAAATCAGCCCGACGCAAGCGTGAAGATTATCGCTGGGATTGCTCCTATGTCCTTTCAGGGATTCAAATCAAGGATCGTGAAGCTTTAGCTAGGCGGGGTTGTATTGGTGCTAAATGCCCTATGTGGCAGTACGGGAAAGATTTGTCCTCTGCCAGCCCCAAGCCCGAAGGAAAGTTAATTAATCGCGTTATCTGGCAAGCAATTTACTATCTAACTGCCGAAGGGCTAGAGATTCGTCAGAGTAATTTATTAAAAAGGATTGAAGGGTTAGAAATACCCGAAGCTGCCGAAGCTGTCACCGCCGCAGATGCCCTGATTGAAGCTGAGGTTTTAGCCTACATTCTCCAAAATCCAGAAACCGCCGCCGAAGCGATCTCCTTCGAGATTTCAGACCTGGCCTTCCGGTCAGGCGGTCAAGAATCGCCTCAGACCGCTCTAGAATCGCTTCTAACGGTTGATACTTCCAATGCCGATACATTTCGTCGTCACCTGGAACACCTGCGCGAAATTGGCTTGAGAACGCGAGTCAGGGAAATTGCTGCCAAGGTAATTAAAAAAGTGGGAGCTCCTGGCGTGTCTGTGGCAGAAACCCTCAACAACGCAATAACTGACCAACAACAATTGCTCAGGCAGACAAGTAGCGAAATTCAGCCGATGGTGGCTTATACTGCTGCCCTGTTAGAAGATTTATTTAGCTTCGAGAAAAGCGCTATCCCCACCCCTAGTCAATGGTTGAATAATGTTCTCAACGGGGGATTGGCGCTGGGGAAATTTTACGTCCTCGGTGCGCCGCCCGCTGCTGGTAAGACTACTTTTACCCAGTGGTTAGGAGATTATGCCGCTGTCAATGGCTATCCAGTGTTAGTAGCTAGTTATGAGATAGGGAAAGCGCAACTGTGGCTGTATGCGCTAGCAAGACTGGGGGGGCTCAATTCAGCTTTAATCGAGAGACGGGCGTGGTTAGATCCTAATTATCCAGATCCTGAGATGTTGGCTAAACGAGTGTCGTCGGCGGCGATCTCCTATCAGGAAACCATCGCCCCTAACCTCACTATTCTCGAATGTTCAGCCGAATATACCGCCGCCCGACTTAAAGGAGTGATTTCCCAAATTAGACATCGAAGCGAATTAGATGACTCGAAACCAATACTTGTAATCATTGACTACTTGCAACTAATGTTATCCGGTGATGAGAAGTTAGATAACACTGCTGCTGAAACTTTACGAGTATCCAGAATTGCTACCAGCCTCAAACAGTTGGCAAGGGATACTAATACGGCTGTAATTGCCATTTCAGATATTACCAAAGCTGCCTACCAACAGGCGCTTAGTACCGGCTCTTTGGATATGTCAGCCCTGCGGGATAGCTTTAAAATTGCCCACGCCGCTGATGTTATAGCTTTACTTCAATCAGGAAGAATAACTGTGGGGAAAGGTGATAACGTTCAGACTTTAGACCAACTTGAATTAGCTGCTAGAAACCATTCGGAAAAGCGGCGGGCGATTGATAAAGTTAGGGCTGAAATAACACTGGGAAATAAAGATACTTTTAGCCGTCTTTCTCTCTTGAAGAATCGAGGAGGAATGACGGCGGAACCTTTGTTTATTTACCGAAAAGCTCAGCATAATTTTGAACCGATAAACCTGGATTTAGGAGAAACTAATTATGATGAAATCTAAAACTAATGAATCCTTAAAAATGCCTGAATGTGTGGTAGAAGCTCTAGCTAAGATTCGGGCGGCACATAAGATGTATAATCGTCAGTATCTCAAACGTCAGTTAGTCAATAATGAAGCTTTAAATACAGATTTAAAGCCATTGAAACAGCCTCCCGAAATCTGTCAGTCATCTCAACCAGTTCAACTACCAGAAATTAAGGATTCATCTGAATCAGGTTCACCCCCAGAAATTAAGAATTCATCTGAATTAGTTTCACCAACAGAAATTAAGAATTCATCTGAATCATTTCCACGTGAAATTGAATGGAAAGATTTAATAGCAGCTATAGATCGGGAGATGGCTAGAATCGGTTGGTCCGAAAAAGATGGGATTAATTATCTTCAGAATCGCTACGGCAAAAGAAGCCGTCTTTTGCTCAGCGATGAGGAAATTTTAGATTTTTACAATTATCTAAAAGCTCAACCAGATAGTACACATCCTGAATATGTATTAGTTGAAGATTTAGAACAGTTAGAGAAAGCGATCGCTAACTTAAATTCGGCTCGGGTAATCGGGATAGATACTGAAACTACAGGATTAGACCCACATAAGGCGTCGCTAAGACTGATTCAACTCGCTGCCGAGAATCAGCTTACCATCTTAATCGATTGTTTTAAAGTTAAAGACCTAGCGCCGCTTCAACCTTTACTGGAATCAAAGGTGGTGAAAGTCGGGCATAATCTCAAGTTTGACCTGAAGTTTCTGCTCAATTCGGGTTTAAATCTGTTGCCACCCTTTTTTGATACTCAGATTGCCTCACAGCTTCTTAAAGCTGGTATCGAGGGTAAACACAGCCTCCAGGCAATTGCTAAAGAATATTTGGAAATCAGTCTAGATAAAACAGAACAGATTGGGGAATGGAAAGCCGAAACTATATCCGAATCTCAGTTATCCTACGCCGCCGAAGATGCTCGAATCCTGTTATCCCTTCGAGACAAATTGAAGCCATTGTTAATAGAATCTGGGTTAGTGAAGGTGGCTAAGATCGAATTCGACTGCCTCAAAGCAGTGGCAGAAATTGAATTTAACGGGATGCTGTTAGATTTGGCGCAATGGGAGTTAGTTAAGGAGGAAATGATCGCTAAGAAAGATGCCGCCGCTGAAAAACTGCGAGGGATGTTAGAGGTTGAGAACCACCAATTAGCCATATTTGAAGATATCAATACCATTAATCTAAATAGTAACCCGCAAGTGTTGCAGGCACTCAATCGCTTAGGTATTCCCGTGACTTCAACAGGGAAGAAAGAGATAGCGCCCCTGGCGAGTAAGTATCCCGCGATTGATGCCTTGTTAGAGTACCGTCAATGGGCGAAAGCCCTATCAGCCTTTGGCGAATCCTTACCCAAGCACATCAACCCAGTTACCGGAAGGCTTCACCCCGATTACTGGCAGATGGGTTCAGCCGCTGGAAGATTCTCCTGTAGTAACCCCAACCTCCAGCAGATACCTCGGACTAAAGAAGTCAGGGAATGCTTCACCGCTCACCCCGGCTACAAATTAGTGATTGCCGATTATTCTCAGATAGAACTTAGAATAGCGGCTGAGATAGCGGGGGAAGCCGCGATGATTGAAGCGTACCGTAACGGGAAAGATTTACATCGCCTCACCGCCAGCCTGATCCTCGATAAACCCGTAGAGGAAGTGACGAAAGCAGATCGTCAGATAGCGAAATCAGCTAACTTCGGGCTGCTATACGGGATGGGGGCGGAAGGCTTTAAAAAATATGCTGAATCTAATTATGGTGTGAGCTTCACCTTGAAAGAAGCCGAAGCCAACAGAAATAAATTCTTCAAAGCTTATCAAGGGCTGGCTCGATGGCACAAACAGACGAAAAAGCAGATGTATCAGGACAAAAATGCCAGGGTAAATATCGAAACTCGAACTCTAGCAAACCGCCGCCGCCTAATGCCTCAACCCTCTCCCCAGCAGATACTCAACACGCCAGTTCAAGGTACGGGAGCAGATATGTTAAAACTCGCCCTATCCCGATTGCCAGAAGCTTTGAAGGGGACTGATGCCCGAATCATCGGTATAGTACACGATGAGATTATCTTAGAGTGTCCCGAACCAACCGCAGCCATTGCTGCTGAAAGAATTTCAGCAGTCATGGTACAGGCTGGAAAAGAATTTCTAGTGAGCATTCCGGTGGAGGCGGAGGCATCTATAGGGGATAGCTGGGCAGATAAGAATTGAGGTAGGCGAGAGCAAAAGTTACGCCAACAGAAATACTACGGCCATCCAAGTTAGTTTAGGTTAAAATAAAGTAGTCAACCAGCTATTTGGTACTAATGAACCACGAGCTAGAAAGGTTAGAAATCAGGCTAGGGTTTATCCAGCAAAGAATGTCAACTCTCCGTAGTGAAGGCAAGATAGCTCCACCTAAAACCTGGATACAAAAGTATGTCGTCCCTAAGAAGAACGGTTTGAAGTACTATTACTACCGTCTGATGGAAGCTTGCGAGAAGCGCTCGAGCGCGGGAAGTATCCAAGGAAAGTTGAAACTATATCTAGGTTCTAAAAGCAGCCCTAAATATCGTAGTTATAGAGAGGCGATCGCCCGAAGAAACGAGCTACAAGTATTGCAGAGACGCTATAACAAGCTAATGGCTCTTTATCGAAAAGCTCTTGAAAAAGCCGTTAGTCTAGGTTCTGAAAAGCGCTCAATAGTGCTCGAACAACCTCCTTATGAGAGTGTTGATTTAAACTCTAGAGTTCTAGTTAGAGTATTAGAGGAGATACAGCAGACTCAAAATCAACTTTGGCATTGGTTGAAGCTAATAGGCGAGCGAGTAGGAATAACTATAACTCAACCATGTCCCGCGACGGGATGAATACATCTATCTGTGGAATTGGATTATTGTTAGTTTAGGTTAATTCGATTGCCATATCGCCATAAACGATCTTAATAATCAAAAGAGTTTAATTAGAAAATTTAAGAAAATATCTCAACAAAATCCTCAAAAAACAACTCTATTAATTGAAAAAATGTCGAAAGATAAAGATTTTACTGACCAGTTATTTAAACAATTAAAATAGCAGGGAATTTCTGAGCGCGCCGCTACTAAATTGATTCTATTTTTATTAAAGAAACCTTTTGACAATAACTTTCTGGCAAAACCCAACAACTTAACTACTATAGAAGGGTTGTTTAATAAAAATAAAGAACATTTCTTACGCTGCTCTCTTCGAAAGCGATTTAATGTTATGGATTTAAGCAGAATTAGAATTATCCAACAAATAATATCTGCTGTATGGACGAACAAATATTGATTCAGGCATTTTCAGATAGTAAAAGATTTGAGATATAATACTTGAAATTTATTTATTCATACTTGTTAGTTATGACTGAAACCTCAGATGTTTTTTTTCAAGGTTGGCTTTTAGGAGTTTTAGTGACGGGCTTAATATTCGGGGTTATTTCTTATCCTTCAGGTACTAGTTATAAAACTATTCTTAGAGAGGCCAGGTATTTAATCGAACAAAATAATGGTATTATTACTCCAACCGATCTAACTTTAAGAGCAGAAATTTCCCCAGGTAAAGCTAAAAAGTTTCTCAAAAAATTAGCAAGAGAACTAGACGCGGAAGTGGAAGTAAATGAAGAGGGATTAATATATTACAAATTTACCAGCGCTAAAATGATTAATTCTAAGTTGCTCAAAGGTTAATCTTTTTCAAATGCCCAAGCTCCTCATCTTTCTCGCTCGATAAAGTGTTCGATTATCTGGTAGTATATCGGATATATTATTGACATTTTTACTCCAGCTTTGAAATGACGATCGCGAGCGCACAGATAATTAAACTAAGCGGTTTAGTTGAAAATTAAATCATTAAAGTATTTAAGAGCTGATTCGTAAAGAGAATCGATAGATTTTTAAAATATCTAGCGCTCGCCAATAAAGTACTGTTTATTAGTTAGAGATTCAGTATTTATATAATTCATTAACTATTGAGTAAATTACCATTAGTCTTTGTAACTCGTCAGATTCCAGAAACAGGAATTGCTTATTTGT